>Ga0073936_10006487_pt1 | contig 15414 bp, 11 predicted proteins | sample AliMusrvi5mmetaG_FD_87041 | JGI IMG/M metagenome (GOLD analysis project Ga0073936, IMG submission 87041) | Freshwater lake bacterial and archeal communities from Alinen Mustajarvi, Finland, to study Microbial Dark Matter (Phase II) - Alinen... | ecosystem: Environmental > Aquatic > Freshwater >... | reverse complement strand
CAGCCACACCAACCATGTTTCGCCAGCCACTTTTTCAGTTTTCAACAAGCCGCTTTGCCTGTCGTAATATTGGATGGGAGCTTGCGGCGGCAGTGGAAATAAAGCCAGTATGGCAATGACAGCAAGCAATAACAAAATGAGGCCCCACCTCTTTTGAGTTTTTGAAATGTTCATCTGTTATTATTTGCTTTTTATAAATCAGATTGAATGGGGTTATCCTGTGACAAGATAGAGGAAGTTTATTAAACACCAGTAATTATCCGGATAAATACCTATACTGGGAATTTGACGAGTTCCAACTTTGAGCAGTAAGTGGAACAAAGACAATCAGAAACTTACAACGAAAGCTTGAGTGGCTTTTTCGTTTTATGTTAACGATCATGTCAATTTTTCACCAGCGAAAAGTGCAACTTGTCAACGGGAGTTACACTTACTCTCATCCTGTCACCGTTATGCTTGATCACAAAGGAAACAGTTTTCAGGTCTTTCTGCATATAGGGCCTGTACTTGAGGTTCGACATGATGAATAAATACCGTAAACCGTTGTTTTTACCATAAGTCATGTAGGACCATTGGTCCTTGCTCGCATCGGAGTATTTATCAGGGACCTTGGAATTGAATATGTTTATGATCTCATCCCCTTTCTGGATACCGGCAGTCGCAGCAGGCGAGCCTGGAATTACGTCGGCAACCGTCCTCATGTCATTCAGGTCATAGATGATCCCCGTATACGTGTAATGCAGCAGCAGGTAGTATTCCGAATTAGGGATCCACACGGTGGGGAACTGGTAAAGCAGGAGAGTGAACAAGTCGCCGCTTTTGTCGACCATGTTGCTTTTTATATTCGAAGCCTGGGAAACGGAGCCCGACCAGATCACCGGCGGAAGCTTGGTATGACCGATCTTATGGGCATCCAGGAATTTCAGGGAGATAGTGTAGAGATACGTCACCTCGGTATACCCTCCCTGGGTGGTGGATTCGGTGATCGGTATGGGTACGAAGCCCCAGTACCAGTCATAAGCCGTACTGATGCGTGTGCTGATGATCTGCTGGGGTGGATTGTAATGCTCTTTTGAGCCCGAATAGGAACTCATCACGATCAGCATATCCGGGTTGTTCTGGTTTCTTTTCAGTCCCATAGTATTTAACTGGTCTGCTACCTCCTTGAAAAGTTCCTTCTCGAGCAGCGGATCCTGGGCTGAGGTATATTCAAAATCATACGACCTGTAGTTGAATATATTGATATCTTCATCATCGAGGACTGCCATGGACGATTGCACCATCTGCCTGTGCTCGCTATAATCATTCGTATAGATCCTTGTGGCCAGTTCTCCTTCAGTAATATACCTGCTGTCATCGGATAAGGGGACTGAAATCCGCGGAACATTCCCATCCAAAATACCCTCTTTACCGTACCGGGCGATGGCAAGTTTAACGTAAGTGCCTGGAGCTCCTTTCACATGGCTGATGGGATTTCTGATTGCCCTCACATTCACTCCGTCGATGCCGATAATATGGTCCCCTGCTTGTATTCCACTAATATCTGCGGATGAACCCTGGAAAACCCTTTTGACTTTTATGAATTGATTGTCGCTGCTTACCTGGAGAACGCAACCGATACTGCCGGTGGAAGAACTTTCTTCCTGCGAAACACAAACTGTAATATTGAGCAAGCCTGCCAATACTACAAGGAGTAAATTTTTCATACTGTTTGTTTCTATTTTATCTCCGAAAAGAGAGGAGCCTGTTCCCTTATTTTTTGAATCATTTAAAATTAAAAAAATATTCTTGCATACGCTGCATTACCGAAACATATTTATTTTCATTTAGGGGCGGGATGGACAAGCCAGTACAACTGACCATCTCCGGACAGTTTAAAAAATTGATTAAACACCTAATTGTCAGATAAATAAGGCGGTTGGTCCAAATCGGCGATCATAGGCCAGACACTCCGGCCTGTTCACCAAATGGTTAATCGTTCGCGTTTACCAATTCTGCGATCGTTTTCTTCGCTGCTGCCAATCGTACCTCTTTGTTCTTCTCTACCAGTTTATGGGTGGCCCATTTTTCAATTTTATGATGCATCGGCACCAATAATGAGGCAATGCAAACCAAAGCCAACAGCATGAACACAGGGGTATGGTGTGTTATGTTTTCTAAAAGAGGATGCAGAAGTAAATTGAGGAATTCAAATACAATCAATAGTGCAATTACACCAAAAAACTCAATCAGTTTTGTATTGGCGATAAAGCTGCGGCTTAGTATTAAAAACAGAATGATGAAAGTAATGATGCCGAGTGCCATCAAAGCATATTGAATATTCTGTTTTCGTTGTTCTTCCTCTTTAGCCTTTACAACACTTAATTCCTGCTGACGGGCCGTTTCTTCAAACGTCATCAATTGGGTTTGCTGAATTGCTTTGATGCTGAATAAACTGTCTTTAGCCGTTTTATGCATTTCGGAATACTTAAAAGCGCTGTCAATATTGACATTCCTGTATATATCTGTAAGCAATTTTGCGGGATTAATAACCATTGTTTCAAATGCTGAATTTTGTACAGCGGCAATGGCTTTTTTAGCATACACTATGGCAGAATCTTTTTGGCCGGCATTCAGATAATATTCCGCGATTGCGGTGTAAGGAATGTTAATGTATTTTGGGGATTTAATTTTATATCCTTCTGCCAGCGATAAATTCAAATAACTTAATGCAAGCGTGGGATTGTTAAGTTTAACCTGGATGCTGCCCAATTGCCCGTAAATTCCGCCAAGATAATCTCTAATCCCTGTACTCATACTTTGTTCATAGGCCTTCTGAGTATAGATCAGTGCCGAATCCGTTTTGTTTATTGCCAGGTAAATTTCTCCCATTGTAAGATTGGTTATAATGGTAAGCATGTTCACTTCTACATGGGCTGCTTTTTCCAAAGAAGCCAGATTGTATGCTCTGGCTTTTGAATAATCTCCAAGGTCTAAATAATTAGTGGCAAGTCCGTTGTAAACAGGAAATACCAATCTGTCATCTTTTGAATTTTCTGCTGCCACTTTTGCTTTTAAATTATATCTCAAACTCCTGGCAGTATTACCAAATGCCCTGTAATCATATCCTAAACATGCTAATCCAAGGACCTGGCATATTCTGTCGTTGGTTTTTTGTCCATGAACTAAGATTATTTCAGCATTTTCCATGTCCAGAACCGGGTTAGTTTCAGAGACGGTTAATCCGCTAAAAGCCAGATAAAAACGGATACTGTCATTTTTCTCCAAAGAAATTTTTTGGAGTAATTTGCTTAAGTCGGGCTTTTGTGCATAAATATTGTTCAAACTCAAACAAAGACAGACGAGATACAATATCTTTTTCATGTTGGTCTATTTCACATTCATTTCCATATAATCAAACACCAGGTTGCAGAGAGCTTTCACCCCTGTTTTAAATGAACTGTCGTCAAGTATAAATTCAGGCGTATGATGTGGCCCAGCTGTTTTCTGATCTCTTCCTTTCGGCAATCCGCCGATGAAAAAATATAACCCGGGCACTTTTTGAGCAAAAAAGGAAAAATCTTCAGATCCGGTCTTGGCAGGAGCAAGAATTACATTTTCCGCTCCGGCTGCTTTTTGCAATGACGGAAGCATTGACGCAGTAAGTGCAACATTATTAAAGGTAACAGGATAGTGAACGGAATAGGGTAATTCAACCGATGCAGAAGCTCCTGCAGCTTCGGCTGTTTTCTCCGCTATTTGCTTTACACGGTTAAATACCATCGTTTCATCTGCATCGCTGAAGGTTCTGATGGTTCCCAGCATCTCCACCCTTTCCGAAATGATATTAAAACGATTACCCCCGTTAATAGCGCCAATGGTTACCACTGCAGGGTTTTCCGTTAAGTTCACATTTCGGCTCACAATAGTCTGAACTGTATTGATGATTTGAGCCGACACAACTATCGGGTCGACTGATAACCAGGGTTGTGAACCATGGGAGGGCTTGCCTTTTACTGTAATTTTCATATCACCGGTTCCGGCCATTGCGGCAGCGGGGTGATAGGAAATTTTTCCAGCCTCCAGCAATGCATCCATATGCAATCCAAAAATCACATTCACTTTCGGGTTTTCCATTACTCCTTCTTTCACCATCAGTTCAGCGCCAAATTCTTCTCCTTTAGGGGTACCTTCTTCGGCCGGCTGAAAAATAAATTTCACTGTTCCATGTAACTCTTTTTTCATGCCCGACAATATTTCAGCCACGCCCATCAGGATGGCCACATGCGCATCATGGCCGCAGGCATGCATCACCCCGGTTTCCTTTCCGTTGTAAATGGTTTTTACTTTTGATGCAAAAGGCAATGCATTGTTTTCCGTAACAGGCAAAGCATCCATATGGCGATGATAAAGAATGTGTATTTCATGAATTTTATTTTTATTGCCAATTCAGTCTGGTTTTCATTTTATTCTTCTGTTTTTGAAGAAATGCAGTTTTATGTTACCAATGACCCGAAAGAGTATTTATAACGTGGATGATCGTTATGTTTATATAGACTAATTACAAACAAAGATACGTTAAATTATCATTCACACTCCGGAATAAAAATTTTAAGGGAATTATTTTGGGGGACATCATCATACCCGTTATGACGTCAGGAGTGGCATGAAAAATAAATTTCATTTTATCCCTTTTCTGATCAACCTTTTTGTATGTTTGATTGTATTTTAAAAGACCGATGATTTATTTTTCAGCCTGTAAATTGGATCTTTGTTTATCCTAAAAACAATATCAAGATACAAACCATCATGAAAACCAAAATTTTTTGCTTGTTTTTAGTCGTATTCATTTCGCTAAAACTATCCGCCCAAAATGATAATCCGGGTTTGCTCGTTAAAGAAGCGGCCACAGCGAAAGCCATGTATTTCCTGGAACTGATCCCGGTTGGAAGTGAAAATGATTATGGTTTTGGGAGCAGAAGCGATTTCTCAAAAATAAAAATAGGGGAACCCTATCAAACCTATTATGTTTCCGACAGGAACAATCAATTGGAATTCTTCTCCGGCAATGAATGGAGAGTGCCGGTTTCAGTTGATGGTGCATATCGGACCTTGCTTACTGTCAGGATCAGACAAGGGCAAGCGGAGGTTGTTGGTATGGGTGGGAGTGTACTTGCCCGTAACATTCAGAAGTTTGAGACATTTTTGCCCGATAAAACCAACGAGCGGGTAATAATCCGGAACACCTATTCAGAAAAGTATTTTCTCACTGCAAATTTTACTGCTTTATGCGGTCAGAGTGCAGGTAATGGTTTTATTGAAATCAACACCGCTTCTCTCCAGCCGGTTTATGAACTGAATGAGGGAATGCCAGTAAAGACAAGCATAGCCGTTTTTTATCAGGAGACCATGAACCTGGTCAACATTGAAAAGGATACAAAATAACAAAGGCCAAATTCATACCCCTATGAAAAAAATAATTTTGTTATTAGCCGTTCAAGCCTGTATTTATCTTACAGCCCCGGCCCAGCAGGTGTTAACAATCAGTCTGACGAAACAGGAACAGACCAATTGGTGCTGGGCGGCAAGTTCCAAAGCGATTCTCGATTATTACAAGTTTGTTAAATCACAATGCGAGATAGCCGAATGGACGAGAACTACCGCATTACCAGATTTTGGCAATACCAACTGCTGTGTTGATCCAAACCAGGGCTGTAATCAGGATAATTGGAATTACGGTCATGCCGGCAGCATCCAGGACATTCTTATTCACTTCGGAAACCTTCAGAACGATGGAACTAATTCGCCTTCAACCCTTGAACAGATCACATCAGATATTCAGAAAAACAGGCTGTTCGTTATCCGTTTGAAGTGGAACAATACAACAGGAGCGCACTTTGTTGTCGGGCATGGCATAAGCGGAGACAACATCTACTATATGGATCCCGATTCACAGGATGGATTTAATATAGTGAAGTACAGTACTATGCTGGACGGCACAAATCCCGGCACATGGACACATACGAACCGGATTACCAGTAATGTAGGAGTGGATGAACCCATCAATAAAGAAGCGCTTTCATTTCATCCAAATCCATTTTGTTCAGCGACAACACTTCAAAGCGGGACTATCCTCAAAGACGCATGCCTTACAGTATTTAACTCTCAGGGGCAGCAGGTAAGACAAGTTAAGAGTGTCTCCGGGCAAACGGTTGATTTTGATCGTGGCAATCTTCCTGCCGGGATCTACTTGATCAGGCTTACACAAGACGACGCCTGCTATACCGGCAGGGTGATAATCAGAGACAACTAAAATTCAATCATTACAGCGTCTGACGCTGCGGGAATTAAATTACGATATACTCTGCCTGATCTTTCCCATTCCTGATTACGATGGAAGAAAAATAATTTCACTCAGATTCTGCTCAGATCAGATGAGGACAATGTAGATAAGCATCGACGTATCTCTCATTCAGACTCTTCGAATTTTCAGCGAAGAGGTCAATAATTGCGTATATTGCAATATCAAATCTTTAATAATTGTTTCACTCATGCTGTATACTTGTAAATGATTTTATTTCCCATTTTAATCATAAAAATGTCGGCATATGAAAAACTTTACTCTCAGGATTTCCTTCTTTTTGTTGTTTGTATGCTCCATATCGGGAATCCATTCCCAGGTATGGCAGTATGGATCACCCTTTGACACAACTGCGCCTCCTTCGGTATTTTCCAAAGTAGCGTGCAGCTATCCGCGAACCTACCTCCTTGACTCGCTCAAATACCCTTATCCCACTACTTCCTGGTTCAAATGCCTGTTCCTTTCAAGAAATATTAATAATGTTTATCCCGATAGCATGGCCGGCTGTGCGCCGGTATTTACCTATCCCTATGCCGTTGGTTTGGGCACTATGCCGGTACCGGGGTATGTATCATACTCAAAAGCCTGTGACAGATTAGGGCTCGGTTACCAGCCTTATGCGGTTTCGGTTTTTTCAAGCGGGTTTCCCGGAACCAATTCAGTCACTTTTCCCTCGGGTTTTGACTGGTATTTTGGCGCGGTTGATTCTACCCTTACTCCGGATATGATCGCATTCAAGCCATTCATCAAAAAGTACGATGACTTATCGGTCACACTGAAATACCGCCGTGTAGACCCACAGCCTGGCTATATGGAAGCTCCCATTGTCAAAGGCATGCCATATGTCACAATGAAATATTCAGGATTGACCCCGTACTTTGCTTCACAGGGGCGCACAGTGAATGCCTTTTCCACCGATGGGATTAACTACACAAACCTTCCCAACTCCGGCCCCGTTACGGCCACGAGTAATATGTTCATCCTTAAAATGGCGGCTGATGGCGGAGGTGATAATTACATCTATTACGTATTGTATGCTTCTGATACTGTTACCGTTAACATATATTTCAATTATATGGGCCAGGGATCTGCCTTTCAAGGGGCCCTGATCTTTCAAAACACCTTTACAGGCTACCTGCGTGCCGCGTATCTTGGAGCCAGGGCAAAAGCAGGTTCAAATCCTCAGTACGATGACACACAAAACATGGCCCAAAAGCTCATGGTACTGAACAATTATCGCAAGTTCTACCCGACCGGTGGCACTTATTCTGCATCTATCGACAGTGGCGCTGACATCGCTGACATGAAATTCCAGTGGACCAGCAACAACCCGTCAAACGACTCCCTTTTAATGTTGGCTCTTCCGCACCACGTTGATATCCTGGGTGCATCAACATCCAAAGATACAGTCCTGACGCAATACCAGTGCATCAAGGGCCAGCTTACCGCTATCAGTGGAAAAACCTGGAACATGCAGGAACCTTTGATCACAACAGGGTGGATATCGCCGGAACATAACCTTGCAAATAACACCATCGATAAATATCGCCATGAACTTCTGGCCACTCTCAAAGGGGATAGGGACACCATTGCCGGTGCTACGGCTTTCCAGCCAGGGTACCTCAACCAGATCAATACCTCAACGTATTTTGGAGGGAAGCAGCTGGCTAAGAAAGGCCGGCTTGCCGTGATCGGGGATGAGCTTGAAACCTGGTTCCCGGAGGCTGACTCTGTGTCTAAAACTATTCGTGATACGCTGAAAACAGAAATAAACCGCTGGCTTGACGGAACCCCGCTGGTAATTATGCCCGGCTGGCTGCCAAATGCATTCTTGTATGATACTCTTTACGGGGGATTGGTCAACTTTATCGATCAGAATAATGTTGGCGCTGATTTCGGCAACTCGGTATATACCGACCACCACTTCCATTATGGGTATTTTCTCTACGCAGCTGCAGCCCTCGCCAAAGGTGATTCCGGCTGGGCCCGAACCTACAGGCAAAAAATTCTGCTTCTGGCAAGGGATATTGCAAATCCATCCACCGCCGACAAGTATTTTGTCAAACAACGGAACAAAGACTGGTACGACGGTCATTGCTGGGCCCAGGGCCTTTCGGATGCATCGGGTGTTGGAAACAACCAGGAAAGTACCAGTGAGTCGGTGAATGCATGGTATGGAATGATGCTCCTTGGCCAGGCACTGGGGGATAAAAATCTGGAAAATACCGGACGCCTTTATGCATCCACAGAGATCGGGTCCGCAAAAAAATACTGGCAGATCGGACCAAATTCCCATTACCCGGCCTTATACACCGATCTTTACAAGGTGGTAGGAAATCTCTATGCAACAAGTATTAATTCGCTGGTAGCATTCGGTGACCCGGGTGACCCCATGATGGTATATGGAATACAGATGATCCCGACAACTCCGGTTAATTATAATCTGCTGTATGAACCATGGAGTGATTCTCTTTATTATGGTTATTATGTAAATGCCCCAATGTTCAACTCTGATACTGCAACAAACCTGGAACTCCAATGGGCAACTGTAAATTTAGCAGCCTACAGTCTTTCCAAGCCTGGACATGGATATGCATTCTATCATAATATGCTGGATAACTATTTATATTACTCTGATAACGCTACCCGGAATATAGTGAATTACGATGACGGGGAGAGCAAAACCAATGTCCTTTACAATTCCATTGTAAGCGCCGGATCAAACGGACTTCATTATAAGTTACTGCTTGATGTCAAGATGAAGGTGGTCGGTGAGGATACCATGGGAAATTGCCAGGGGAAAATCGAAATTGATGTCCTTAACCGTGAGCAGGCAGACCCTCCATTCCATTATTTTCTGCAACTCCCCGGCAGTGACAAAGAAAAGTATTACAAAAGCAATTCCATCGACCACTTATGCCCGGGAACATACTTGCTGACTGTCATTGACGGGGAGTTCAACATTGGGTTTGGAAGTGTGACCGTTAAGAATTTATTATCGGTGAATGAGAACACTATTGACCACAATATTCTTATCTATCCGAATCCTTCGTCAGATGGCAGATTTACCGTAAACTGGGGGAATACCGGGAAAAAAGCTGTTGATATCCTGATTAGCAATCCCCATGGCCAGCCGGTTTTTTCAAACGAAATTGCGTCCGGGGCAACAGGTAGCCAAACGATAAACCTGGAAGCCCAGCCAGCCGGAATCTATACGATAACAATAAGCTTTGATACCGGGGAAAAAGGACATGTGAAAATTGTAAATTATAAGCGCTTTTAAAGGACAATGTTTCTAAATGAAGAAAGGAGAAAATCTATGAAAAATTCATTAAAGCTCACATTACGGATCGTGAAAATCCATCTCAATATCAAAGCGATGACGGTACTCCTTGTTATTGCCGTGATGCTGGGCGGCGGCTGCAAAAAGAAGTCGGAGCAACAGCCAGTAACAGGTGAAACGCTTCGTTTCGTCTTCATGGCTGATTGCCGCGGAACATCAACTACGGATCAGGTAAATACCCCGGTGCTGAATGCCATCATCAGCCAGGTCGGTGCTTTGTCACCCAAGCCGTCCTTTGTGATGTTCGGCGGAGATATGTCCTACAGTGGGTATATCCATTCCTCTTATACCTTCCAGGCATGGAAAGACCTGTTCGCACCCCTGACCGGAAATGGAATACCCTTGTACACTGCCCTTGGCAATCATGAGCTGTATTTATCGAGCTCTGATTCCGGGTTCTTTCTCGGAAACCAGCTGGCGTACCAGCAGGTGTTTTCGGAGAACCCCTCCAACGGGCCTAACGGCTACCAGCAACTTACTTATTCCTTCACTTCCCCGGGCGGCAACTCCTTTTTCGCTGTTTTGGATGCCTATTACCTCACCCACAGCTTCAAAGATACGACCGAGGGGGGCAACATCGATTCTACCCAGATGTCATGGCTAAAAGCACAGGTGGCACAAACCAAGGCAACACACAAATTCCTTTTCATCCATTCACCCTATTATTATGTCAACAAAGACCCGGAAGAGCCATCCGCAGCAAACACGACCTATACAGAGCTCTGGGCTTTCCTTGACGCCAACAAGTTCGACTTCTACGCCTGCGGACATTCGCATCTTTATTCCCGAAAGACCATCGATAGCAGCGTCCTCCCGAATCCACAGACCGTACCACCTACTCCCTCGTGGCAGAACAATGTTGTTCAGCTTCTGAATGGCACCTGCGGCACCCACGTTGAGTCTACCACCATCGATCCTGCCCTCAGAGCCTCCTGGAATGTGCACAACGACAGCCTGACCTATTACTTCAGCGTTATCGACATCTCAGGCAGCACTGTAACAGTCAACAGTTACCGTGGCAACACTGGAGCCTACAGCGTGTTCGATACTTTCACCATTAACAGGTAAGTGGATAAACATATCATCTGACCACCTTCCACCGGCTTGGGATGCCCTCCTTAACTTATTGACAATCTATAAACTACGCTGGTTGGGATGTTCCGGTGAAGGCTGGTCATCGTGGTTGTTTTTTACACCTTACCCCTTGCCAGCGGCAGGAGAACTACCGAGACGTCGGGTCTGCCTATCCATGAGCTTCCGGTTAGATTTCTGAAATCAATCGTGCCTGAGATGAAATGATAATCCTTTGCGTGATATTCTTCGGCAACATCACTGAAATCGCCAGGGTTCAGGCAATATTCACTTCCGCAGACAACGAGTACATCCAGAAAAAATGAATCGGTAAGACGCGGCCCCGGCGCTGCCAGCTTTTTATATTCATACTTATAGTCGTACGAGATGGCCGAAATGTCGGATAAAACTGCCGAGGCGGTGGGGAAAGCCCCTGCTCCCCTTCCTACAAAGAACTGCCGGTCAGAGAAAAATGTTTCCGTTATCACGCCGTTATAAACGCCATCAACATGAAAAAGGTTGTTGTCGGGCTTGATAAACTGGGGCATCACATAGGCGATATACTCATCCCCCCTGAGTTTCATTGCCCTTGCTATCAGTTTGATCTTATACCCTTTCTCCCTGGCATACCGGCTTACGCCGGATCCAAGGCGGTTGATGCCGAGATTGTATACCGTCTCAGGTTTGGCAGTGATTCCGAAGGCATGGGCCATGAGGATAGTGAGCTTGTATTTTGAATCAAACCCTTCCACGTCGAGTTTTGGATCACTCTCGGCATATCCAAGCTCTTTGGCTTCATTCAGGGCATCTTCATATTCAAGGCCTTGCTGGTTCATCCTGGTAAGGATATAATTCGTTGATCCGTTTACTATCCCTTCAAGCAGCTCGAGCATATCGTTGTCGTAATATTCCTCGATATTCCTGATGATAGGAATGCTGGCGCAGCATGCTGCCTCGTAAAGAAACGAAACCGCATGCCTGCTCTGTAATTCGAGCAGTGAGGTGAAGTTTTCCGCGATCATCTTTTTATTGGCGCTCACTACAGATTTTCCATTTTCAAAAGCTCTTCGTATGATACTATATGCCACATCAGCGTTATCGATGAGTTCCACTACCAGGTTGATTTCAGGATCCCCGAGAATGTCGTCAGGCTCAAACGTAAGCAATTCCAAAGGGAACTCCCTGGCCTTATTCCGGTCACTCACACAAATTTTCCTGATTTCAACATCAACCAGGCCGGTACGCTGCTGGAGGATATCCCACAATCCTTTACCAACACATCCGAACCCGAAAAGTCCGATTACAATTTTCTTTCTGCTCATACCAGTGAATCAATTACAACTGATGATTTTATTTTCTCCTTATTACGGCTGAAAGCCTGCTCCAGGTCAGCGATAAGGTCCTCTTTATCCTCGAGGCCCACCGAAAGCCGTATAAGGCTGTCGGAAACTCCCGATGCATGGCGGATTTCGGCCGGCGTTGCCTTATGAGTCATGGTAGCAGGGTGACAAAGCAGGCTTTTCACACCACCCAGGCTTTCGGCCAGTTTAAAAAGTTTTGTTGAAGTCACGAATCTGGTCGCAGCCTCTTCAGTATCTTCCTTCAATGAAAAAGTGACAATGCCGCCGAAATATTTTTGCTGCTTCTTCGCGATATCATGGTTGTGATGTTTTTCAAGTCCGGGATAGAATACTTTGTTTACCTCCTGGCAGCTTGTAAGAAAGGTAGCTATTGCTGCTGCATTTTCTGAATGTTGCCGGGTCCTGAGGGCAAGTGTTTCAATGCCCCGTATCACCAGCCAGCTGTCGAATGGGCCAAGGATAGTACCTGAGGCATTCTGAATGAACTTGATCTTTTCACCGAGTTCAGCTGTCCTGGTAACTACTAGTCCGCCGATCAAATCACTATGGCCACCCAGGTATTTAGTGGCTGAATGGATCACCAGGTCGGCTCCCAGCCTGATCGGGTTCTGAAGGGCAGGAGAAGCAAAGGTATTATCGACGCATACCAGGCAGTTTTGCTTTTTTGCAATTTTACAAACTGCTTCGATATCGGTGATTTTTAGGGTAGGATTGGTAGGGGACTCTATCCAGATCAGTTTGGTTGCCGGAGTGATAGCTTCAGCAACATTGCCGGCGCTGGTAGTGTCGACATATTTTATCTTGATGCCAAAACGCTGGTAAATATGGGTAAAAAGGCGGAATGCCCCTCCATATATATCGTCGACTGCAACGATCTCATCTCCTGACGAAAGCAGCTTGACCACCGCGTCGATGGCTGCAAGTCCGCTCGCAAAGGCGTATCCGTTGCTTCCGTATTCAAGAGTTGCAATCAGGTTTTCAAGAGCCTGCCGCGTGGGATTGTTTGTTCGCGAATAATCAAAGCCTTTATTTACCCCAGGGGCTTCCTGCACAAAAGTGGATGTCTGGTAAATTGGGACACTGATTGCGCCGGTAAGTTCATCTACCGGGATGGAATGGATGATTTTGGTATTCTCTTTCATGGTTTTTCTGTTTTTGTGTTAGACATGATTATAACACTTACCAGAAAGAACCGAAGAACAAAAAAGCTCTTCAGACGGATCAGAAGAGCTTTTCAAATATTTTAAATCGAATGCGATTGAACAAAACTTCTGACTTATCTGTCCCGTAACGGGTTGGAGTTGGCACCTTGATACAGAATAAATCCGTACCAGGTTGTCAAGGCTTCACAGGGCCATTCCCTCTGCCTTTCTCGATAAGTGATTGTTAAAGAACTGGGGCAAAATTACATTTTTTTTAATAAATGCAATTTTTTTCTGCCTTGGCTTGAATTTTTTTTGCACGTCTCAATTTTTTCATTATTACACCATGGGAGGATCTGCATTACTCTTCAGCTGAAAGATTTTCGGAATATTTGAGCATAGAGTGAAATGAAATAAATATAAATAAAAATGCTATACTATTGTCAGGAACATAATTTTTATTATTATTTTTAAACGCCACAATTTCAGCAATACAGTATTACGGCAGCACTGATACAAGACATATTCTTATCGATGGATTATCAAAAGAATATCCTTTTTAATGAAATTTCACCCCTATGGTCAAATTAAACCTCTCACCTCACCGGAACATTGATTTTGAGCACATTTTCGAGATGTCACCTGATCTGGTCTTCATACTTGACCGTGATTATACCATTTTACGTGCCAATAAGGCTTTTGCTTCACGGATGAACATTTCCCCTGATTCATTGATCGGCTCAAAATGTTACTGGTGCCTTTACCAAATAGATGAACCACCTGATTCTTGTCCGCACTCCCTAATGCTAAAGGATGGTAAGGAACACAAATCTGAGCTGTATATTGAACCTTTGGATGGATGGTTTTCCATTACGGCAACACCATTATTGAATAATGAGGATACCATCTGGGGGTCGATCTATACAGCCCGTGACATTACCGTGCAAAAGCGATTGGAACGTGCTCTAAGGGATAGTGAGGAAAAGTATTCCAAAGCTTTTCAGATATCTTTTTATGCAATCGCCATTACCAGCCTGGAAGATGGAACATACTTTGATATCAACGATGCATTTTCAACGATTACAGGATTCACTCGTGAAGAAATAATCAACAATTCATCCATCGACCTGAACCTATGGGTGGATGAGCAAGACCGTAAGAGGATAATATCCGCTTTAATCGAAGGAAACGAAGTGAAAGGGAACGAGGTGCAGATCAGAAGAAAAAATGGCGAAGTTATTTCAACCTTATTCTCCGCCCAGATCATTAGCATCAGGAATAACTTCTTTCTTCTTTCCAGCATTCTTGATAAGAGTGATTGCAAACAGCGTATAAACAATTATTTGAAAAGGTAAATGCAATTGAAGCAGGATGTAACGATTTTATTGTAAAACCTATCGATAGTAAATTATTACAGGGGTTAATACGAAAATATAATCCGTTTTAAGCCCTTCAACCGGATCATTTGACCACCTTGCGCCGGTTTAACCTGCAGAACTGCCAACAGGTAAAAGAAATTTTTTCCAATCATAAAGGGTTGGGAGAGTTCAACTCCTTTATTATCTTTGATGGCCGCATTGGTCAACGTATATCTGTAAATATTACAGGATTTTAGCCATTATGGAATGTTTTCAGCAATTCAGTATGAAAATTAAAAGTCGACAATTATGAAAAAAAGGATCTTAAACGCTGTATTGTTTTTATATGCAATTTCATTGATAATTGCCTGTAATCCCGAGAAAAAAGATTCCACAAATACAGTGGTGGATAAAGAAAAAATAAAAACGGAAATCCAGGCCAAGGAAGACGAATTTGCCGCCACCTACAATTCCGGAGTTGCAAAAAACATTGGCTATTATGCTGATGATGCTATCAGCTTTGCTCAGCACAGAGCTCCATTGGTCGGGAAACAGGCAATTGTCAAGTATTTAATTGACGATCTTGATGCCTTTTCAAAATCTAATAAAATTTCGTTTAAGACCAATGATGTTTTTGTATCAAATGACGGGAATCTGGTGATTGAAGTTGGCTATTATAAGGTTGTAGATTCTAATAATTCTGATGTCAATACCGGGAATTACATGTGTTTGTTTGAGAAAAGGGATGGCAAATATGTCTGTGTAAGGGATATGAGTGCCTCGGATATGCCGGTAAAAT
>Ga0073936_10006485_pt1 | contig 15417 bp, 13 predicted proteins | sample AliMusrvi5mmetaG_FD_87041 | JGI IMG/M metagenome (GOLD analysis project Ga0073936, IMG submission 87041) | Freshwater lake bacterial and archeal communities from Alinen Mustajarvi, Finland, to study Microbial Dark Matter (Phase II) - Alinen... | ecosystem: Environmental > Aquatic > Freshwater >... | reverse complement strand
GTTCATCGGCCAGCAATGCTTGGATTCTCTTCGCACTGGGCGGCGGGGTAAAGCGACAGTCAAGGGCGTCACCAAGTTCGTCAAGCGCCTTCGCAATTTCGGACTGAATGCCGACCGAGACGTCATAGTTGTGATCGACTTCAGCGGGAACGCGAGAGATGTGAAGAATTGTTTTGTCGCCATCGGGGTTGATGCGTCCAGGATTGAACTCCTGCAACTCATACCCAACGGCAATGATCGTATCTGCTTCGTCAAAGCCAAAGTTGACATAGTCGTGGCTCATGAACCCAACGGCTCCCAGGGCTAGCGGATGCCCATCGGGGAACACCCCTTTCCCGTTAAATGTTGTTGCCACACAGATGCCCAGTTTTTCGGCAAACCGCAAGAGGGCTGCGGACGCGTTGTCTCGCGCTGCTCCATGGCCCGCCAGAATGATTGGTCGTTGCGCGCGACGAATGATGTCTGCTGCGCGCCGAATCTGTTCTGGAGAAGGATCGCTGCTCCGCGGGACGTTGACCGGAAGGGGCATCAGCTCGGTCGGAGCATCACTCTCTTCAATGTCTTCAGGGATGGCGAGGTAGACGGCACCGGGTCGTTCAGTTTGGGCAACTTTGAATGCCTTACGGAACATCTCTGGCACGGCTTCGGCCGACATGACCAGATCTGACCATTTGGTCACGGGATCAAACATGGAGACAAGGTCAACACTTTGGTGCGACTCTTTGTAGATACGGCTTAATCCAACCTGTGCACTCAACGCCACGACGGGCGTTGAGTTTGTCGTCGCATCAGCAACGCCAAGCAACAAGTTGATTGCCCCGGGACCCAGTGTTGCACTGCAGACGCCTGCTTTTCCCGTGAGGCGCCCATACATCTCTGCCATAAAACTGGCCGCTTGTTCATGGCGAGTGAGCACATAGCGAATTGAAGACTGGGAGACGGCATCGGTGAAATGAATATTCTCTTCACCCGGAATGCCGAAAACGAACTCTACGCCTTCTTTTTCGAGGCACTCAACCATGAGCTGAGCGACAGTGCGTGGTGGTAATCCAGAGTTTTTCTCCATCACCTATCAACCTACCTGCATCTCTTCAAGCGCAACACGCCTCGCAGTGATATCTCTCGGAACGCGAACGAGCCCCAGGGTGACGGGATGTCACTGCCTGGGGCTCGCTGCGGTCTTCCTACTTAGTCTTGCTTTGCTGCCTCAATTTCGAGGGTCAGCGTGATCTTGTTCGAGACGACAAGGCTGCCGTTCTCTAAGGTGCCTTGGAAGGCCACATTGAAGTCACGACGGTCAATTTCCGTGTGTGCTTCAAAGCCTGCAACGGTTACACCAGGAGCCATGCCTGGACCACTGCCCAGGTACTCAAGGTCCCAGGTCAAGGACTTCGTCACACCATTGATCGTCAAATCGCCAACGAGTGCAAACGTATCGCCGCTCTTGGGGGTGATCGACGTTGAGACAAAACTCCACGTGGGGTACTGCTCAAGGTCAAAGAAATCGGGCGAGGTCAAGTGCGCGTCACGCATTTCGTTATTGGTGGTAACGGACTTTGCTTCGACCTGGGCTGAAACCGAAGAGGTCTCTGCTGAGTCACCGATCACGACGTTGCCGTTGAACTCGGTGAAGGAGCCACGAACTTTTGAGGCCACCAGGTGACGAGCGGTAAAGCCGACGGTCGAGTGGACTGGGTCGATGGCGTAGATGCCGGGGGTTGGTAATGCAGTCATTTTTTTCTCCTTGATTTGGGGTACCCCCCTACATTATCTGACAAGACAGATACTTGTAAAGCAGTATCTTCTTCTCTAATTATTCTGCTATTCTTGGAGTTGTGAGCACCGCCCAATTTCCTACCCAATCCCCCTCACAGTCCTGTCCCGAAATCGTCAATGACGAGAGGATTGTTCTGATGGGCCTTTTGACCGAAGCCAATGCTCGTCTCCAGCGCGTGCTTGGAGCCGAGCTTGAACGCGACTGCGGCCTTTCCTTGGCCTGGCTCGAAGTACTGGTACGAATCCGGCGTTCCCCAGAAGGTCGCCTTACGATGTCGGCCGTTGCGGATCAGACGGTTTACACCTCAGGCGGGACAACGCGTCTTGTGGACCGTATCGAAGAGGCTGGGCTGGTGCGCCGAGTGCACTGCCCAACTGACCGCCGCACGACCTTCGTCGAACTCACGGACGACGGAAGAACTCGATTAGATGCTGCGATGACGTTTCACCTCACACACCTTGAAGACCATGTCACCAGTGAGTTGACTGATTTGGAGCGCCGGACGTTAATCGAGGCTCTCACTAAACTCAATGGCGGTTCCTCGAACTGCAGTAACTAAATTCGCGTCACGCCAGGGTGAGCCATGCTCTGACGTCTTCTCGATCATCGAGTTCAATCAGTTGCCCTTCCCCAGATCCCGCTCCAACCGTAATGGTGGTGGCAAGTACTTCGTGTGAGAGAAGGTCCAAATCGTCTTGAGATAAGTCGTCAAGTCCGAGCAGATGCAGCGAAATTCGATCAGACAGTTCAAAATTATTTGACTTTCGCAGTTCTTGAACCTGGCGAATGACATCTCGCACCAAACCTCGGCGGATCAACTCATCATTCAAGGTCAAGTCCAGCGCGATAACTTCTCCGCCTTCTCGTGAGACCGAAAATCCTTCTTGGGATTTCACCCTGAGCTCAACGTCGTCTCCAGAAAGACTGATGGTCTCGCCTGGTAGTTCAACACTCAGCGAGTTCCCGCTTTCGAGGATCTTTGCTGCCTCGACACCGTCCATGGCTGCCAACGCCGGCTTCAGGTACTTAACCGATTCTCCAAGGCGGGGACCAAGAGTCTTGAAGTTAGGGACCAGCTCAAAGGACAAGACCTGTGAGAGCTCCCCGGCTTCTTCTAATACGTCGACGTTCAGCTCCTCTTCAACAATGCCTGGTGGGGTCAGTGGCGAACCCGGTGGCAAAAAGACCAGTGCTCGCGCAAGGGGCTGGCGAACTTTCACCCCGGCGTCGGCCCGAGCCGCCCGACCCAGCGAAGTCAAACGACGAGCCACGGCCATCGACGCCTCAAGGTCGGGGTCAATCAAGGACTGATCCGCTATCGGCCAATCACTGAGGTGAACCGACTGGTCATCTCCAGACTGGGTCAAGCCTCGCCACAGAGTATCCGCCACGAACGGAGCGAAAGGGGCCAGCATCTGGGCAATCATCGTCAACGTCTCGAGCAGCGTCGCTTGTGCAGCGAGCGAATCTGATGGCGGCGCCGACGGATCAGTCCGCCAAAATCGGCGACGGGACCTCCGGACGAACCAGTTCGAAATATCGTCAATCAGTTCAGCGATTGGTGTGGCTGCAGCCAAGGGTTCATAGGCTTCAAGTTGTGCAGTGACAAGAAGGAGCGTCCCGTGGGCCCGTGAAAGAATCCATCGGTCGAGGTCACCGCGCTCATGGGCGGCAGGTATCGCCGGATCGGTGGGATCAAATTCGTTCAACGAGGCGTAAGTCGAAAAAAAGCTGTAGGTGTTCCACAGCGTCCCAAGCACGTCCCCCGTTGCCGTTTGGATTGAGGGGATCGAAACACGCGTTGGGGTCCAGGGTGAGCCCTGCGAATACATCCACCAACGAAGTCCATCCGCGCCAATCGTGTCCAGAATTTCATAGGGGTCAATGATGTTCCCCTGCGATTTCGACATTTTTTTCCCGTCGGCATCAACAATGTGCCCAAGGCACATACAGGTTTTGTAAGGCGCCTTGTCAAAGACCAACGTGTTAACCGCGAGAAGCGAATAGAACCACCCGCGCGTCTGGTCAATTGCTTCAGTAATGAAATCGGCGGGAAAGGCAAACTTCTCAACGGAACCCGGAGTATTGGGATACCCGACTTGCGCAGCTGGCATTGACCCAGAATCAAACCAGGCATCAATGACAGGCTCGACGCGCCGTGCGGTCAAGGTCATGCCATTGCGCATGCATTCTGGGCAATCAAAAGTGACCTCATCGATCGTAGGGCGATGAGGATCAAGAGCGCTCAGATCTCTTCCCGTGAGTTCAGAGAGCTCCGAGCGGTTTGCGATACAGGTCAAATGTCCTTCCCCACAGCGCCAAATTGGCAGTGGCGTCCCCCAAAAACGATCTCGAGAGAGGGCCCAATCAACGTTGTTGGCGAGCCATTCTCCAAAGCGCCCATCGCGAATATGTTCTGGTCGCCAATTGATCTGACTGTTTTCTTCGATCATGCGAGGGGCGATTTGGCTGGTGGCGATGTACCAGCTGGGCTTTCCCCAATAGATGAGCGTTGTTTTACAGCGCCAGCAGTGCGGAAGCGCATGGACATACTCCATGCGTTTTACCAAGAGTCCTCGAGCCTCTAAGACATCGTTGATCTCAGTATTGGTGGTGCGGACCGACTGTCCTTCAAGCCACGCAACGTCGCTCGTGAACTTTCCGTCTGGTCCTACGGGATTGAGGGTGGCCAACCCGTTCTCTCGTCCCACCTGCCGGTCAATCTCTCCAAATGCTGGAGAAAGGTGCACAAGTCCCGTTCCTTCATCGGTCGTGACATAGTCAGCGCCTACAACAATTCCTGCGATTGCCCCTGGTTCAAGTGGTACATCGTCGAAGGGGCGCTCATAGCGAAGTCCAACAAGTGCAGCGCCGCTCACGCGGTGCGTGACTGCGGCACCTTCGCCAAAGACCGATGTAACGAGTTCTTCGGCCACCACTTGACCTTGCACCACGGCATAGGTCAACGCAGGGTTCACCGCTACGCCAGTATTGGACAACAAGGTCCAGGGGGTCGTCGTCCAAACAACAAGATCCGTCGCATCCCCAACGACACCGGGATCAGGGTCAATCAGCGCCAGTGCTACATATGCTGATTCGTCGAGCTCATCTTCATAAACGCCAGGCTGCGCGAGTTCATGGCTGCTTAGGGCAGTTCCACACCGAGGACAATAGGGAACGACTTTGAGATCTTCGTAGAGCAACCCCTTGTCAAAGATTTCTTTGATCTGCCACCACACTGATTCGACGTAGTCCGGAGCAAAAGTCCAGTACGCGTCATCGAGGTCTGTCCAGTAGCCGATGCGTTCAGTGAGCGTCTTCCAGTCATCTACGTACCCAAGTACTGATTCTTTGCAGAGCCGGGTGAACTCGGCGATCCCTACTTCATCTTCAATCTGTTTTTTTCCGGATATCCCAAGTTTTTTTTCAACCTCTACCTCAACGGGAAGGCCGTGCGTATCCCAGCCGGCGCGGCGTTCTACAAGATGACCACGCATTGTCTGAAATCGACAAAACAAGTCCTTGTAGGCCCGAGCCCATACGTGGTGGAGCCCCGGCTTCCCATTCGCAGTCGGTGGCCCTTCATAGAAGATCCAAGGAGTCGCCCCCGCCCGATGCGCCACGGATCGCTCAAAGATCGAATGCGTTTGCCAGCGGGCAGCTTCTTGAGCTTCGAGTTCGACGAAATCGATCTTTGGACTAACAGGACGGAACACGAATCTCCCTTGAGCGGCTTGTGACCCTTTGATCCTACCGAGCCGAGCACACGGACCTGTTTTCTCACGGCAATCCAACGAATACGCTGAAACTCTGTGTCCGCCCTCAACGTAATGATCACACCGGTTCTCTTCGACGAACCGCCTGTTCAGAGCATTGTCCACGCTGCGAATGATGAACTCGATCGGCGATACGGGCCGGCAACGGATCGCGAGCCCTTTGATGCCGCAACATTTGAATCTCCGCTGGGAGTGTTCCTTATCGCTCGCCTCGACGAGCACCTTGCTGGTGGCGTGGGACTTCGTTCGGTCGCTCCTGAGGTCGGCGAGATCAAACGCCTCTGGGTGCGACCTGATTTACGCAACACCGGCGTTGGGACCGCTCTGATGGACTCCGTCGTTGAAGCGGGTAGGCAACTCAAGATGCACACGCTGATTCTTGAAACCGGGCCCTTGCAACCTGAAGCCATTGCCCTCTACGCAAAACATGGATGGACCCAAGTGGACCAGCTGCCCGTCAAAGTCTCTGACTATCCTCATGCAGTTCGATTTGTAAGGGAACTCTCCCCAAACGCTTAGCCGTAGTCGTGGATCGCGTCTTTGATCTGTTGGGGGTCTCCCCACATTGTCTGAATCTCTTCCAAGGACCGACCCTTGGTTTCTGGGAGGAAGCGACGAACAAAGACGAAGGTCACAACACAGAATCCAGCGAAGAGCCAAAACACGCCGGTTGAGCCAATCGCATCAATCAACGTCAAGAAGAACTGCGTGACTAGCCAGGCCGCAAACCAATTTGCCGCTGTCGCTGCAGCAACGGCTTTCCCGCGTACTTCCCCCGGGAAGATCTCATTGATGACTGTCCAAACAATGGGGCCAAGCGAGAATGCGAAGCACGCAATAAAGACCACAAGGCCAATAAGCGTCACAATCCCCGCCATGCTGGGAGAAGAACCACCACTGTGATGGTCCAATTTCAAGTACATGGCGCCGATCAACACAAGACTCAAAAACATCCCCGATGAGCCAATCATCAAGAGCGGCTTTCTCCCAAAGCGGTCTACCCATGCCACCGCAACAAACGTTGCGAGGACGTTGACAGCTCCAATAGCCCACAGCGTTGCCAAACCTTGGCTGTCCGGAGTCTTAAATCCGGCCGCTGCGAAGATCTGGTTTGCGTAATAAATCACCGCATTAATCCCAGTGAACTGTTGAAGAACCGCTAAGGAAATACCGATGATCAGGGGCTTGCGCCATTGTTGGGAAAAAACGACAGCCCACGAGGCTGATTTTTTTGCATCTTCTTCAACCGCAGCGGCAATTTCGTCAACGCGCTCGGTGACGTTGCAGTCTGGTTCGACTTTCGCCAGGGCCATTTCAGCCCGCTTTCGTCGTCCCTTGGACATGTACCATCTCGGCGAATCGGGAAGCGGAATAATTGCGAGCACCAAAAGGACTGCAGGAACGGCCGACACTCCAAGCATGACGCGCCATTTACTTGAGTGGCTCAAGAGATAGTCCACGTAATAGGCAACGAAAATTCCGATCGTGATCGCTAATTGATAGAGCGATACAAACCGACCACGCAAGCGCGTTGGCGCCATTTCTGCAGCGTAAAGAGGTGCTGCAACCGACGCAACACCAACGCCAAAACCGACGGTGAATCGACCAATGATCAATATCGTCGTATTCGGTGCCAGCGCTTCAATTAACGCCCCAAAGACGAACAGGATTGATGCCAGCAGCACGGTCCATCTGCGGCCCAAGCGATCTGCTACCGCTCCAGCGATCAGCGCGCCGACCATTGCGCCGAGCGTGACCCAGCTCGTAATGATCTCGGTGAGAATTGTGCTGGTGTGGTATTCGCTCTTGATGCCATTGAGAGCACCCGAGATAACGCCTTGGTCGTACCCGAACAAAGTACCGGCCAGCATGATGACGAGGCCAACGCCAAAGAGTGTGATCGATAAACGACTCTTCTTTGGCGTGACTAGATCTACCATCGGTTCGCTCATAGCCATGTCATTCCCCTCTTAGCAAAACTGAATGGAACCCTAGTGTCGAAATCCCCTTCAGGATGAATTTACTCTGCAGCTGCGGTGCCGTTCGGCTCGAAGAAGGGAGCCAAGAGGTCTGGGGTGAACTCCCGAAGCGAATCCAAGACAATGTCAGCGATCCGAACTTCGTTTAAATCCCGATCTGATGGCTCGGGCACCGCTACGCAGACCATGCGTGCTGCCTTAGCCGCCAGGATTCCCGCCGGGGAATCTTCAAAGACACAGCAACGTTCTGGCGCTATCTCTAACTGTTGTGCGGCGGTTAAAAACACCGCAGGATGGGGTTTCCCGTACGCTTCGTCTTGCGCCGAGCAGATCACGGGGAAGAAATCACGAAGTCCAATGTGGTCGAGGACCACTTCGATCAGCGGCCGAGGTGTCGACGATGCCAAAGCAATCGGACCTCGTTGAGCCATAGCCTCCACGGCCTCACGGGCGCCGGGGAGCATCACCCCGCGCTCGAGGATCAACTGCTGAACCCGAAGCAAGACTTGGGCAACAACATCAGAGACCGACGGGCCAGACCACGGATAGCGATCAAACCAATACTGGACCACTTCTTCGACAAACATTCCCTTGGTTGAGCGGGTCTGCGCACGCAACAGCGGCACCCCTAAGGCCCCAAAAATCTCTACCTCAGCAAGGTGCCAGAGTGGCTCAGAGTCGACCAACAGCCCATCCATGTCAAAGATGGCTGCCTGTTCAGGCATGGTCACTGCAACTAGATAGGGAGCGTGGCTTCAATTGCCGCCACGAGCGTTGGGTCGTTGGGCTCCACTTGAGGCCGGAATCGACCAACCACATTGCCGATGGGCGATACGAGGAACTTTTCAAAGTTCCACGTGATGTCACCAGCTTCACCCTCACTATCGGTCGCCTGAGTAAGTTCGCTATAGATCGGGTGCCGGTCGTCTCCGTTCACGTCAATCTTTTCAAACAGGGGGAAGGTCACTCCGTAGGTAGTTGAGCAAAATGTTTGGATCTCGTCGGCCGTCCCGGGTTCTTGACCAAGGAACTGATTGCAGGGGAATCCAATCACTGAGAATCCTCGATCCTCATACTGCCGTTGCAGTGCCTCAAGCCCTTCATACTGAGGGGTGAGGCCGCATTTCGAAGCAACGTTGACTAAGAGCAATGCCTTTCCCTCGTAGTCGGCCAATGACGAGTCTTCGCCGTTGAGGGTCTTAATTGATGCGTCGTAAATACTCATTCCTGAGACCTTACCTGCAGAGGCTCTGGCAATGCTCTCGAGCAAATCATCGCTAGCCTGAAGCCAAGAATTCAACGGGAGGATGAGACATGCAGGCACTCACTATCCAAGATGGGGACTTGGTGGTTGAAGAACAGCCAGATCCCACTCCCTCTGCGAGCGAGGTAATCGTTGCCGTTCGATCGGCCGGCCTCAACGGGGCCGACATGCTGCAACGACGGGGGCTCTACCCCGCTCCTCTCGGTGCACCTGAAAACATTCCTGGGCTGGAATTTGCAGGAGAAATCGTCGCACTCGGCTCGGGTGTCACTCGTTGGCGCCAGGGGGATCGTGTCATGGGCATCGTCGCTGGCGGTGCGCAGGCGCAGTTCTTAGCGGTAGATGAGACACACCTCCTTAGCGTCCCCCACTCCGTGCCGCTTGTTACCGCTGGCGGATTTCCAGAAGCGTTTGCAACTGCACATGACGCTCTCGTCACCCAAGGGAACCTTCAATTCGGAGATCGCCTCTTAGTCACGGGTGCGGCCGGGGGCGTTGGAAGCGCGGGAGTCCAGATCGGAGCACTTTTTGGCGCCGAGGTGGTGGCATCGGTTCGCAACGAAGCTCACCACGAAGCCGTTCGCGCTCTTGGGGCCAACCAGGTAATTACTCCAGATCAAACAGTAGGCACAGGCCCGTTCGATGTCGTGCTTGAGCTCATTGGCGCGCAGAGCTTGGCTGGAGGTGTCTTTGACGCTCTGGCGATTGGTGCACGCGTCATAGTCATTGGCGTTGGAGGTGGCTCTACGGTGGAACTCAATTTGTTGAAGCTGATGGCGACCCGGTCGACCATCAGGGCATCGACCTTGCGAGCGCGCACTCGCGAGGAGAAAGCCTTCGTCACCGACGGTCTTCGAAGAGATCTCCTCGTACCTTTCGGAGGAGGCGACCTCATTGTCCCTGTTGAGGCGACGTATCCACTCAACGAGGCGACAGCCGCCTATGACCGCTTCGTGGGCGGTGGGAAAGCCGGAAAGATCTTGCTGACGATCTAGTTAATTTCCGATGCCTCAACGAGTTGCGTCTTATCAAACTCCCAATAAGCGCGCAGGCTGGCTAATTGATTCTTGCCGTTGGACTTATAGGTAAAGACGCAGTGCACAATTGCGACGTGAGTCCCACCGGCGAGCCACGTACGGATTAGCCCAACATCGGCACACTCGTTGCCGCACAGTGTTGAAGACTGAATTTCAAACGTAATCTTTTCACTCGACGCGATTACTTCATCGTAAAACTTTCCGATCGCCTCGCGTCCATGGTGACCTTTTCCTTCTGGGTCAAAAGGTGACGGACCAATCGGGTCTTGGACAATCGCGTCTGGAGCAAAAATTTCGAGCCATCCCTCTTTGTCGCCTCGGCCAACGGCGTCGCGGGATGCTTGCCCTAATTCACGTGCGGTGAGTTGTTCACTCATTCGGTACCCCTCCTGGTTTCTTCAATGCGCCGACATCTTTACGAACTCCGGCCAACTGCGCAACTCGCCTACCGGACCTTAGCGATCACGTCATCGCTAAATCGTTTGAGTGAATCCAGCTTGGCTGATAGCGGCTCAGTGTCCGGACCGACATGGTAAGGCAGTCGAAATCCCACGATGACATCGGTTACACCGATTTCCTCAAGTTTGGCGATACCGTCCGCACTATAGGCATCAAGGGAAATGACGTGAATCTCAAATGGCTTGGAATCAGTTCCGTATTCCTTGCGAAGTTCGTGCAAACGCGAAATCATTCCCGGGAGTTCACTCAGGTCACCGCCGCCATGAAGCCAACCGTCGCCCACACGTGCTGCTCGACGCAACGCCGGCTCACCGTGACCGCCCACGAGGAGAGGGATGGGAGCGCTCGGTACTGGTGCCATTTTGAGGGGAGGGACGTCATAAATCTCCCCGTGATATTCGAAGAACTCGCCATCCATCAAACCCCGCAAGACATCCATGGATTCATCCATTCGCTTGCCGCGCCGCTCCCAAGGAACACCCATAATTTCGTAGTCCTCGCGCCATGGTGACGTGCCCACACCGAGTCCCAAGCGGTTATTCGTCAAGACTGCTACCGACGTGGCTTGCTTGGCCACAAGGACGGGATGGCGAATCGGAAGTTTGAGAACAAAGGTGACGAATCGTAGATTCTTTGTCACGGCGCCAAGGGCAGGAATCAGACTGAACGGCTCAATGAACGGCTTGTCTTCAAGGAATTCTCGAGATCCATCAGGATTGAAGGGATACGTCGAGTCGGACTCTAGGGGATAGCAAATCGAATCGGGAATCACCATCGAGTCGTACCCTGCCCCTTCAGCAGTCATGGCTAACTCTGGGTAATACGCCGGATCGACCATTGACTCTGCATACGAAAATCTCACTTCATTCCCCTCATTCCGGCGTGGTGCCACGCACTTGTCGTCTACGGCCTAGATTGCCATCGATGGCTCCCTATCCTGCCAGTGCACAAGGCCTCGGCGCAGGTCCTGTCCAATCGCCGTTTGATTTGGACCTTGACGCGCTTGAAAACCAAGCCCGCACTGCCCTGGGGGAGATGGCCTACGCCTACTACTCAGGAGGGGCCCAAGAAGAACGACTCATTGAAGAGAACGTTGCGGCCTGGCGACGCTGGTACCTCCAGCCCCATGTCCTCGTTGACGTCTCGACCCTTTCGACAACTACAACGATTCTCGGCGAGGAAATTCTGACTCCGATCATTGTCGCCCCAACCGCAGTGCACCGCTTGGCCGATCCAAATGGCGAACTTGCGACGGCCCGCGCTGCGGCTCGAAGTGGAACGATCATGACCCTGTCGTCTCTTTCGAACACCGACTTAAGCGAGGTAGCCGAGGCGGGAGCCGGAGCTCCACAATGGATGCAGGTTTACATCTTGAAAGACCGCAGCCGCACGAAGGCAATGATTGAACAAGCCGCTGAATCGGGGTACAAAGCTTTCGTCCTCACGGTCGACGTTCCCGTCTCAGGACTTCGATCATCAGAGATTCGAGGAGGTGTTCATCTTCCACAAGATCTTGAACTCCCCAATCTGACCGATGTCACCGACGCCAAGACTCCGGGCGAAGGATTCATGGCAGCAGTAGGGCGGGAGTTTGATTCTTCTCTCACGCCCGACGACGTGACGTGGTTGGCAGGTCTTACTGACCTTCCAGTGATCGTGAAGGGTATTGCTCGAGGCGAAGATGCCCACCGTTGCCTCGCTGCCGGGGCTCAAGGCATCATCGTGTCGAACCACGGAGCGCGACAACTCGACGATGCTCCCCCGACCGCCCACGTCCTCCCGGATATTGTCCACGCGATTCAAGGACGAGCCCCGGTCTTGGTTGATGGAGGGATTCGCCGTCCAGCCGATGTCGTCAAGGCTCTTGCGCTTGGCGCTGATGCCGTATTAATCGGTCGGCCTGTTCTCTGGGCACTAGCGGCAAACGGCGAAGACGGCGTGGTCGAGTTGTTGCGCTGGTTTACATTCGAGCTTCGCCGCACGATGGCCCTGTGCGGAGTGCGAAATCTCGCCGAAATTGACGGGTCGCTCTTATTGGAAGCCCAGCGGTCGTGACAACCCTTGTCAATCTGTTGGAAGCTCGTAAGAACGACGACCAACCCGCACTACGAGACGGATCGATAAGCCTTTCTTGGCGCCAAGTGATCGACCAGGCACGGTCTCGGGCTACCTGGCTTCGGAGCCACCAACTCAACGGCCCGCCCCACCTCGGTGTCTTGTTGCCGAATTCGGTTGACTACGTGCTGTGGATTTTTGCAGCGGCCTACGCACGTTGGGCTGTCGTCGGGATCAATCCGACACGCCAGGGGGCAGCGCTTGGCGCAGATATCACCGGCGCTGACTGCCAGCTGATTATCACTGATCACGCCTCGATTTCGATGTTAAGCGGTCTCGACCTCGCAAATGCGACCTCGAATGTTCATCTTGCTGAAGCAGCCAATCTTGAGGCAAAGGATCTCGACCCCCACAATGAATTGGACGCAACTGCTGATGACTTGTTGCTTCTTCTCTTTACGTCGGGAACGACCGGCGCCCCAAAGGCCGTTCGTTGTACTCAAGGTCGCCTCGCTGGAATTGGAGAAACCGCAGCCCAAGCATATGGATATCAGCGAGACGATGTCTGCTACTGCCCGATGCCCTTATTCCATGGGAATGCCTTGATGGCGCTCATTGCTCCTGCGCTCTTCGTCGGTGCCAGCGTGGTCTTGCCATCTCGATTCACTGCCTCTCGCTTTCTCGACGACGTGCAAGAGAGCGGTGCCACCATGTTCACCTACGTGGGGAAAGCAATCTCGTACATTCTTGCTACCCCCGTGCGGCAGGACGACCGAGAGAACAAGCTCACTCGAGGCTTTGGCACCGAAGCGTCATCAGCAGATCGTCAACGATTCGAAGAACGATTTGGGTGTCGACTCATTGAAGGCTATGGAGCGAGTGAGGGCGGCGTGGCGATCATCACAACCCCAGATACCCCAAAGGGAGCTCTTGGCCCAATGGCGCCAGGAATGGATCTCGCAGTCCTTGATCCTGTAACGGGAGAGGAAAAGGAGCGGGCCGTGTTCGATGATCACGGCACATTGACGAATGGTACGGAATCGATTGGTGAGCTCGTCAATCGCTCCGGAATCGGGAAGTTTGAGGGCTATTACAAAAACGAGCAGGCCGCGTCATCTCGCCTCCGCAACGGTTGGTACTGGACGGGAGATCTCGCGTACCAAGACCAAGCCGGCTACTTCTACTTTGCAGGACGCAGTGGCGATTGGTTGCGCGTGGACTCTGAAAATCTTGCTGCAAACTCAATTGAAGAGGCGCTATCGCGCTACGAACCATTTTTGAATGTTGCGGTGTATCCCGTTCCCGATTTCGATGCGGGGGGCGGTGACCTCGTGATGGCCACCGTAGAAATCGACAGTGGGCCCTTTTTGCCGCATGAGTTCTTCGCATGGTGGCAGTCACAGAGCGATGTTGGCACCAAGTGGCTACCCACCTTTCTTCGAGTAACGACAAAAATCGATGAAACTGCCACGGGAAAAATGACCAAAGTCCGACTCCGCAACGAGACGTGGCATGGTGAGGACGAGATTTGGTATCGACCAGCCCGAGCCAATGCATTCCACCAGCTAAGCGAAGCTGAGGTTAGAGCGATAGACGGAGCACTTGCGGTACAGCGAAGTACTGCGGTCGATGCATGACGAACCATGTCCCCTTCATTACTCATAGAGAGCGTCTCAACCCTGAGCGGCACGATTTCGAGGCCATTCGGATTGCTCATGACGGGGCCGTTCGAGAAGAAGAAAAGATCTATCGAGATCCCACAACTGGATTAATGGTCTTTACCGCCCCGGCGCTTGCTGAGCGGGGGTGGTGCTGCGAACGAGGTTGCCGGCACTGTCCCTACCCAACCGAATACGGTCCACTGCGCCAGCAGCCCGAAAATCATTCATAATCTGACGATCCGTCAAAAACGGGGGGTAGAGAGCGATACGATCACCCACGTGTCTGGAATCCTTCGTGCAGCTGCTTACCTCCCGTATCGTCGCCTCAACGGCGCCGATATCAATAGTTTCTTTGGAACTGGCGGTGGTCGGACAAGTCGAACCGTGGCATCGCACGACGAAGATACGACGACGATGGGAGTTGAAGCTGCCCGGTTAGCCCTTTCTCCAGGCCTCCCGATTGATCAAATCAAATTCGTCACGCCAACACCCGCCTATGCCGACAAGAACAATGCCTCGACGATTCACGCTGCACTTCGTATGGACGCCAAAATCGGTGCGTGGGATGTGGGCGGATCACTGCGCTCCACGCTCGGGGCACTCCTCACAAGTTTTCAAGAGCAATCGACCACTCTCTTAATCAGCGCTGATCTTCGAGACGGGCTACCAACGAGCGCCGACGAAGCGAGTACCGGAGACGGTGCAGCAGCGATAGTGATCGGCAGTGGCGATGCGAATAATCCTGAGTTAGCCACGTTTCTCGGATCAGCTTCTCGAACCGATGAGTTCGTTGACCGATGGCGGGCTCCAGGGGAGCAACGTTCGCGAGTCTGGGAAGAACGCTTCGGTGAAACTCGCTACGTTGCGCTCGGACCAGCAGTTTTTGATGACGCCTTGGCGAATGCCGGACTGTCCGTTGACAGTGTTACGCGCCTCATCGTTACGGGGCTCCATGCGCGTGCGGTCAAAGCCGTCGGCACAAAGATTGCCAAAGGCTCGAACGTCATCAGCGACTCGCTCACCCCTTCAACTGGGCAGATCGGGGGCGCACATCCCCTGATCGCGCTCAGCGAAGCACTTGAGACTGCGGCTCCTGGTGACGTGATTGTGATCCTTCATCTTGCAGACGGCGCTGACGCTATCGTCGTTCGAGCGACCGATGCCGTTGCGCAATGGCGGCCTGCTGTCAGTGTCGCAGATCAAATTGCCTCTGGGGCTCCGCTCCCCTACGCAAAGTTCTTGTCGTGGCGATCGATGGTCACCATTGAGCCCCCTCGGCGGCCGGAACCGGCTCGAGTTTCGTCATCGGCAGCGTGGCGGGCTGAAGACTGGAAGTTTGGATTCGTTGGGAGCCGAGACACCACGGACAATACCGTCCACCTCCCTCCAACTTCCGTGTCCAAGAACAC
>Ga0073936_10006484_pt1 | contig 15418 bp, 17 predicted proteins | sample AliMusrvi5mmetaG_FD_87041 | JGI IMG/M metagenome (GOLD analysis project Ga0073936, IMG submission 87041) | Freshwater lake bacterial and archeal communities from Alinen Mustajarvi, Finland, to study Microbial Dark Matter (Phase II) - Alinen... | ecosystem: Environmental > Aquatic > Freshwater >... | reverse complement strand
CTTCCAGCTCGCGGACCAGCGTAGCCTCGTTGAACCGGGGCGGCGGCTCGGTGAACTTCTGGACGCCGTCCAGATCGCGCAGGCGCAACGGCTCGCCGTCGACCAGGTCCGCCGGCAGCGTGCCCTGCCCTTCGAATTCGTCGTCGCCCTCGGCCGCGTCGGTCTTTTCCTCGACCTTGGGCAGGTCCTTGCTGTCGCGCCAGGCCGCCAGGTAGCCGTCGAAGCGCAGCACCGAGCCCGTGGCCCGGAACTCGGCGGTGCCGGCTTCCACGTCCACGGCCGTCTGGTCGTACAGCGCGGGCGACATCTGGCAGGCCATCGCGCGGGCCCAGACCAGCCCGTACAGCCGGAACTCGTCGCGGTCCAGGAACCCCTTGAGGTCCGCCGGCGAACGCCAGGCCGACGACGGCCGGATGGCCTCGTGGGCGTCCTGGGCGGACCGCTTGTTCTTGTAGATCATGGCCTTCGCGGGGACGTACGCCGCGCCGTAGCGTTCGGCGATGCACTCCCGGATGCCCTTCACGGCCTCGTCCGACATGCGCACGGAATCGGTACGCATGTAGGTGATCAGGCCGACGCGGCCCTCGTCGCCCAGGTCAACGCCTTCGTAAAGGCGCTGCGCGACGGCCATCGTGTGCGACGGCGAAAAGCGCAGCAGCCGCGAGGCCTCCTGCTGCAGCGAGGACGTGATGAACGGCGGGGCGGACGGGCGCTTGCGCTCCTTGCGCTCGACCTTGGCGACCTTCCACTCGGCGCCCTTCAGCGTCGCCAGCAGCGACCGGGCCAGGTCGCCGTTGTTGACGTCGGCCTTCTTGCCGTCGATGCGCCGCAGCGAAACGTTGAACGGATGCGACGCACGCGGCGCCGTGCGATCCACGTCCGCGGTCAGCACCCAGTACTCGCGGGGCTGGAACGCCTCGATTTCGCGCTCGCGGTCGACGACCAGCCGCACGGCCACCGACTGCACGCGACCCGCCGACAGGCCGCCCTGCACCTTGCGCCAGAGCAGCGGCGATATCTGGTAGCCCACCAGCCGGTCCAGGATGCGCCTGGCCAGTTGGCTGTCATACATCTTTTCGTCGAGGTCGCGCGGGAACTCCAGCGCCTTGCGGACGGCGTCCTTGGTGATCTCGTGGAACAGCACGCGCCGGATCTCGGGCGCCACGCCGCGGATCTCCTCGGCGATGTGCCACGCGATGGCTTCCCCCTCGCGGTCGGGGTCGGGGGCCAGGTAGACGCAGTCGGCGGTGGCGGCGGCCTTGCGCAGCTTGTCCACGATCTTGCGCTTGCCCTTCACGACCTCGAACTTCGTGCCGAACTCGTGTTCGACGTCGACGCCCAGCGTGCGCTCGGGCAGGTCCTTGATGTGGCCCGCCGAGGCCTCGACCTCGTACTCGCCCAGCAGGTACTTCTTGATGGTCGCGGCCTTCGCCGGCGACTCAACGATGATCAACGACTTCCCCAACTTGACCTTCCTTCACGCAGGCTGGAACCCGAAACTTCTGCGCCGCCGTTTCATCACCGACGACCCGGCGCGCGCCTCCTATACCATGGATCCGCGATGTCGCCCATGCGACGACCGCCCCGTCCTCGACGTTGGGCCCGTTCTGGGCCTTGCGAGGAACCCCGTCGGACCATCATGCGCATCGCTTCGATGCACCGCAACCGGTCGCGCCGGGGCACCCGGGCGTACGCGGGAGGGCCGGTCGGCCGTGCGGGTGGACCGGCGTCAGTTGGAAGGCGCGTCGGTCGTCCCGGACGCGCGGGGACCACCCGCCGTTGCCGACGGCAGGCGGGACTCCACCAGGGCCTTCAACTCCGCCGACTCGCGACGAAGGGCGGCGACCTGGGCCTGTGCCCGCAGCACGAACAGGATCAGGATCAACCACAGCACGCCGTAAGCGGCGACGACCATGGTCTCGCCCGACACCTCGTCCTTCGCCTGTCCTTCCTCGACACCGGACTTCCATCCGCCGTCCCACGCCTTGTTCGCGGGCTGCGCGGGGGCCGCCGCCGCCGCAGGAGCAGCCGCCGGTGCAGGGGCAGTCGCTGCCGACGGGTTCGCCGCAGTCGGGGGCACCGCCGGCACGGGGGCCGCCTCCTGGGCCAGCGCGGACACCGAAACCGCCAGGAAGGCCATCGCCGCCAGCCGAAGCGCCCATCGTCCGAAAGTCACGTGCATCCTGAATCCTCCCCTGCGTGCTCGGTTGCGCTAGCCCAACCGCCGATCGACCTCCAGGTACAGTTCGTCCAGATGCTGGCGTTCCCGCTCGATCGTCAGGCGCAGCCAGGTCAGGGTCGTCGCCAGCAGGAACACCGCAGCGACGCTCAATCCGAAGGCGATGCGCATCTCGGGCTGGGTCAGCCCGCCCTTGTAGACAACCTGGGGGTGGGCGCCGCCCCATCGATCCACGGCGAAATGGATGAAATACACGGCCGGGATCCCGAGGATCGACAGCCCCGCGGCGACGCCCCGGCCGAACCGGTCGCTTCCCGCGAAGGCGCGCAGGGCCAGGTACGCCAGGAACAGCAGGAACACCATCAGCGACAGCGTCAGGCGAGGTTCCCACGTCCACCAGGTGCCCCAGGCCTTGCGGGCCCAGAGGGGGCCGGTGATCAGCACGATCGCGCCCAGCGTCACGCCCACCTCGGCCGTGGCGACGCCCACCGCGTCGGCGATGTCGGCCCACCGGCGGTTCACGCCGCCGATCGACAGGTACACCAGGCCCGCCAGCGCGCAGAACCCGAAGGACAGCAGCATGTTGATGGCGGCGCCGACGTGGAAGTAGAAGATCTTCTGCGAAATCCCCAGCGTCGCTTCCAGCGGGGCGACGAAAAACACCATGTAGATGGCCGCGGTCAGGAGCCCGGCGGCCACGACCGTCAGCCCGTAGCCGATCCTCGCTGAAACAAGCCCGCCCTTGCCCATCACCCTTCGCCCCCTTCGACCCGGGCCTCAGGCCCGGACCATCCGGCCGAACAGCATCACCGTCACGACGCCGAAGATCATATCAAAACCCAGCAGGAACTTTAGCCAGACCTCCGGATCCTCGGCGATCGGCGCACCCACCGCCACCGCGGTGACCTTGACCCCGGCGATCACCACCGGCACGAACAGCGGGTAGGTGACCAGGGGCAGCAGCACTTCCTTCATCCGCGCGTTCATCAGCATCGCCGCGAACAGGGTGCCGACCAGGGCCAGCGCGACGTTGCCCAGGGCCAGGGCCGCGACGAAGGCGAAGGGGTCGGTGACCCGCAGGTCGAAGAACACGAGGATCAACAGGATCGTCGGCACCTGCATCAGCAGCGCGAACGCCAACTGGGCGGTCGCCTTGGACAGGAAGACCGTGGACGGGGCCGCCGGCGACAGCAGCAGGGACCACAGGCAGTCGTTCTCGCGCTCGCGGTCGAACAGGCGGTTCTGGCCGACGGTGGTCGCGAACAGCACCGTCACCCAGATGATGCCGGGCCCATAGTCGCGGGACTTGGTCGGGTCCGACAGGAACGCGAAGGCGAAGATGACCACCAGCAGCAGCGCGAACAGCGTGGTGGTGTAGAGGATTTCGCGGGTGCGGAACTCGACCCGCAGGTCCTTGCCGACGATGGCGGCATAGCGGCGGAGCTCGTCCATCATGGGCGACCTCCATCGACGCGGGCGAAGGCGGCCGCGGCACCCTGCGAGCCGCCGGGGAGATCCTCGACCAGGCGCCCTCCATCCAGCACCAGGACCCGCGTCGCGGCGGCCTCGACCTCGGACGGGTGGTGGGTCGAAAACAGCACGGTACGGCCCGCGCGACCCTGGGCGACCAGCAGTTCCAGCAGCCAGCGGCGCCCCGATTCGTCGAGGCCCGTGGAAGGCTCGTCCAGCAGCCACGCGCGGGCGCCGGACGCCATCAGCCGGCCGATCGCGGTGCGCTGCTGCATGCCCCGCGAAAACGTCCGCACCGTGCGATCCCCGTCCACGGTCAGGCCCACCGCCTCCAGCACCTCGACCGCCCGTTTCGCGGGGTTCGGCTGCCCATGCAGGACGCCGGTGAATTCCAGGTTCTCGCGGGCGGTCAAGTCCGGGTACACGAGGAGGTCGTGCGGCAGGAACCCCAGCCAGGAACGGGTCTCGGCGACGGTTGCGGGACGCTCGCCCGCGGCCACCAGCACGCGCCCTCGGTCAGGCAGGCGACGTCCGGCCAGGATCGACAGCAGCGTGCTCTTGCCGGCGCCGTTGCGCCCGACGATGGCGACGACCTCGCCCGAGGAGGCGGTGAACGACACGTCGCGCAGCACGTGCCGACGACCGAAGACGCGCGCCACCGCCTCGCAGCGCAGGTGCAAGGGGCCTTCGCTCATCCGGCCCTCCGGCGGACCAGTCCGACCGCTGCGACCGCCGCGACCAGCAGCAGGAGGGCCAGCCCGGCGGCACGGTAGGGCCCGGTCCCCGTGGGCAACCGGCCGACCGCGACACGCAACGGTTGGCCCGCCGGGATCGGCTCCAGGAGGTCCTGGTACCGCCACGTCCCGTCGCCTTCGGATTCTTCCCGGTACACGAAGGGTTCCAGCAACCGGACCTGCAGCGCGTAGGGCCCGCCGCGGTGGATCACCTGCACGCGGGCGATGTCCAGCGACGGCGTCGCCGCCAGCACCAGCCGAGCATCCCGCACCTTGACGTCCCAGTGGACTTCGACCCCGAAATCGCCCGAAGTGCCGGGCGAACCGGACACCACCACGGCCCCGTCGAGGATCCGGGCCGTGGCGCCGCCCTTCGGGCGAAGCTCCAGCCCCGGCGCGTCCCCCATCTTCTCGATCATCCGGGGCGAGGGGCCTGATTCAGGCAGCAGCAGGGGCATCGTCCAGGTCCCCGCCCCGCCGCCGACCAGCGAAAAGGCCTGGGCCACCGACAGGGAACCTTCGTCCGCGCTCACCTCGACCACGACGGTGGCCAGGGGGCCCTCGGGCATCGCGGCGCCGGCCGGTCGGGCCGCCAGGGCAGCGAAGGCCGCCAGCGCCAATCCGCAGGTCAGGGCAACGCGGCTCATCGCTCCTCCCCATCGCCCCGGTCCAGGCCCCACGCGGCACCCAGCATGCGCACCACGGCCCGCAACGCCAGGGTCACCGCGCCGGCCGCCAGCACCGCGAACACCAGGTCTTCCGCGCTCATGACGCACCCCCGGATCCTGGCGGGCCTGCAGGTCGGGTCACGGCCGCGACCACCGGTTCGTCCTTGCGAACCGGTTCGCGCCGACGACGCACCGGTGCGATCAGTGCCGCACCGGCCAGCAGGGCGATGACCGCCCCCAGCCACAGCGACGACATCATCGGGTGGTCCATGGCGGTCAGGTTCACTTCACCCGCACCCTGGGCCGGCGTGGCCGCGAGGTACAGGTCGGACAGCAGGCCCGGCTCGATCTCGACCTCGGTGGTTGGGTTCTCGGACTTGAGGTAGTGCCGCACCTCGGGCGACATCAGCACCCCGGCACCGGCCGGCACCACCTCGACCACCGTCGGCTGGTTCCCGATCGCGCGCGCCGCCAGAATGGGCGATTCGTCCCTGGCCTGCCAGCCGGCGAGCATCGCATCGAACGCGGCGTCGTCCGCCGCGGTCACCGTCATCGTCAGGTCGCCACGCCCCCCGACCCGGAGCGTCAGGCGGTCCTTGCCGGCGCCGTCCGTGACGACGCTCGCCGCCTGGGCGAGCCGCTTGAAGGACTCCGGCAGCACGCGAAGGACTTCCGGACGCCGGGGCACCAGGCGAACCTCGCGGCGGCCGCGATCAACGCCCGACAGCGCCAGGGACGGCGCCAGCGTCGCACGAGCGGAGGTGGTCACCAGGAAGCCACGGGCCGCCTCTTCCGACGAGAACCGGACTGCCACGAAGGGGGGTTCGCCCGCCTCGACCGAGGACGCGTCGGGCAGCGCCGCGCGCACGGAATCCACCGCGCCCGCGTCGATCGGCCGACCCTTCGGGTACACCAGGAAGAAGGCTTCCAGGGCCGCGTAGCCACCGGCCGGCTCCCAGCGGTCCTTCGTCCCCAGGAACCGCAGCGCGCGACCGCCCAGCGTCGTTTCTTCCATCGGCGCGAGGACCGCGTCCTTCTTGACCAGCTTGCCCGCCGCACCCGCGTACCCCAGGAACGTCAGGGCGACGCCGATGTGGACCAGGTGCCCGCCGTAGCGCCTCGGGTTTTCACGGAACAGCACGCCCGCCGCGGCCCGGACGGATTCGCCCTTCGCCGACCGCCGCGCACGCACGCTGCGGACCCAGTCCAGGGAGGCCACACCCAGCACCTGCATCGCGAAGGTCACCGCAAGCAACCCGTAGACGCCTGCCCAGGACAGGCTGCGAAGATACAGGCTGCAGGCCGACACGAAGGGCATGCCCGACGCCGTCGCCAACCCCGCGCCGCGGGCCAGCACCAGCGCCGCAGCGATGACGACCGCCAGGCCCGCGCCGACCGCGAGGGTCCGCCACGCCGTTCCCCGGGCCACCTCGCCCGGCGCCTGCCGCAACACGAAGACCGGGCCCAGGGCCGTCAGGGCCAGCACCGCGATCCCGATGGGACCCACGGCCTTGTTGAACCACTCGGGGCCGACGTTGACCGCGCCGGTCAGGGGGACGTGCACCTGGCCCGTCAGCGAGGCGATGGCGGCCAGCGCCCGATCGACGACGGCCAGCACTGCGGGCGATTCCGAAAACTTGGGCAGCAGCGTGCCCCAGACGACCACGAACACCGCCATCAGCAGCAGCAGCACCGCGGCGACCACGAGGGCCTCGCGGGACAGGTACGACTCGATCCGGCCCGCGGGCTTCAGGTCCTTCCAGCGGTAAAGGATCAGGCCCGCGGCCGCCACGATCAGGACCACCTGGTACCACAGGAAGAACGGCGTCAGAACGGATCCGGTGAACGAGTGAAGCGACTGGATCAACTGGCTGCGGGTCAGGAAGGTCGCGAAGATCGTCAGGAAGAAGGTCAGGAACGCCAGGAACACGTTCCAGCGACGCAGGAGCCCGGTCCGGTACTCGACCGAGAAGGTGTGCAGCATCGCGGTGCCGGTCAGCCAGGGCAGCAGCGCGGCGTTTTCCACCGGGTCCCAGCCCCAGTAGCCCCCCCAGCCCAGTTCCAGGTACGACCACAGTTCCCCGACCACCAGGCCGGCCGTCAGCATCACCCAGGCGAACAGGGACCAGCGACGGGCGTCCACGACCCACGATCCGTCCAGCTTGCCCGAGGCCATCGCCGCCATCGCGTAGGCGAACGGGATCGTATAGGCGATGAACCCCAGCAACTGCGGCGGCGGGTGGACCGCCATCAGCGGGTTCTGCAGCAGGGGATTCAGGCCCGAGCCGTCCGCCGGCCCACCGGACGCCAGGAACGTTTCGAAGGGGTTGGACGCGAAGACCATCAGGATGTCGAAGAACAGCAGGGCCAGGGCGGTCGTGGCCAGGAGCCAGCCCGTGTAGGACGAGGGATCCTTGCGGCGCGTCCAGGCCAGCACCCCTCCCAGCACCGACAGGCTGAGGACCCAGAAGGCCAGCGCGCCCTTTTCCCCACCCCAGAACGTGGTGATGAGGTAGAGCAGCGGCAGGGTCGAGTCCGAGTAGTGGGCGACGTACTGGATCGAAAAGTCGTGGGTGATGATCGCGTGCAGCAGGACCAGGGAGGAAGCGGCGCCCAGCCAGGCCAGCGCCCGCATGCCGAAGCCCGCCGCCCGGACCTGCCGCCCGTCCCCCCGGGCCGCGCCCACGATGGCCAGGCCGGCCACGACGGCCGTCAGGACGAGGGACGCGAAGACCAGGACCTGACCAAGCGCAGCGCTGTTCATCCTCGCCTCGAAGGGGCACGCCGTCGCCAGCCGCCCAACGCGTCCGGCACTCCCCGGCGTTCCCGGTACGGGTCACATCAGAATGTCCGGTTCGGATCGGCCTTCGCGCCTGGGCGAGCATCCGTCGGTGCGGCTTCCTTGTGACCGTTCTCGTACTTGTTCTTGTAGTACTGGTCCGCCTGCTCCTCGGTGATGCCGGCCTCCTGGTATTTCGACGGGCACTTGACCGTGATCTTGGACACCCGCATCCGCCCCGGACCCTCCAGGTGTCCCTGGACGATCACCTCGCGTCCCTCGGCGAACGGATCCGGCAGGGCACCCTGGTACAGGCAATCCAGGCGATGATTGCCGATGTCCGTGATGGCGAAAGACGTTTCGAAGGTGTTCGAACCCTTCGCGACGGACCCGGCCAGAACGTTCCCGCCGACCTTGAATTCCTTCGAGCCCAGCGTGTCGGTCGCCGCCAGGGCCTCTTCGAGGGTCAGGTTGAACACGCCGCTCTGCATCGACGACGCGACAATGGCGAAACCGCCGCCCAGCACGGCGACGGCAACGACCACCGGCACGATCTTCCGCGCGTTCACGATCCCCCCCCCGACCGGCCTCTAAGCCCGGAAAAGGTACCAAGCCGAAGAACCGGTGTAAAGGCAGCAGCCTGCAAGGCCGCGCAGTCCCTTCGCCCTCAACGATCGCGGGCCGACGCGGAAGCCGGCTAACGAGTCCGCCGCCCGAGCGGGTCGACGCGCCCTGCAAGAACAAGGTACGCCGACACTGCGACCTCGATATTCAGGGCAACCTGCCTTCCGGGGGAGACGATGCGATGACGGAGGAACCGACGAATCACCAGGAGCCGTGCGACCCGTGAGAGCCGTGCGACCCGTGGGAGCCGTGGGAGCCGTGCGAGCCGTGGGAGCCGTGGGAGCCGTGCGACCCGTGGGAGCCGTGGGATCCATGGGAGCCGTGAGAGCAGTGCTGCTCCACGCCCAGGTCCGCGGCAGGGCCCTGCTCACTCATGCCCTCCGAACTGGCGGCAAGGGCGTGACCGCTGGTACCTGCCATCAGCAGGAACGAACCAATCGCGGCCGCCTGGCCTCGAGTGACCTTGCCTTCCTCGCTGGACAGGAAGTCCTGAACGCGCTTCTTGAACGTCGGCAGTCCCGAGGACATGGCTCCCCTCCAGAAATCACCCGCCCATTATCTCAAATCAACAACCGTCGTGTCAAAACAATTCTTTCGCCCTGGGCCCGGCTTCGCCCGATGGCCCGGGACATCCTCCGCTCCGATCGACGCGCACCCGCCTCGGGATTGGTCGGAAGAGCCTGTCGACGAGGTTCATGCCCCCGCGGGTTCGTCCGCGGCCGGCGCGGGCGTCGATGCTTCCCCGCTGAGGAAACGCGCCTGGATGACCTCGGGAGAGAACCGGACCTCGTTCAGGCGGATGCAGGCGTGGACGTCCTGCTTGTCGAAGGACAGCAGCAGCTCGTCCACGAAGTCGTTGGCCTTCGCATCCTCGATTTTCTCGATGTTCTCCACGTCTTCGCGGATCGTCCTCACCAGGGCCAGCATGGCCTGGTACAGGTCCCGGTGGGTCTGGTTCCACAGCAGGATCAGGACTTCGGCGACCGTCTCGTTGCGCTTCTGGAAGACCTCGAAGCGCAGGGCGTCCACCACGCGCTTGCGGCCCAGCATCTGGGGACGGTAGCCCTTGAAATGGCGGGCGAACGCCATCGTGTCCAGCCGGCGGATGTGCTCGATCAGCATGGCCAGGTCCAGCGTCCTGACGAGGTGATCGAAGTCGTCCTGCAAGGCGATGAAATTGTCGGTCGAACTCATCGTTCCTCCGATGCGGCGGTCGTGCCGCAACGTATCATGGAACTGCCCTGAGGGGGGCTTCAGGAGCCTCAGGCGATCGCGCGAGCCACGAGGGCGGCCAGGTCCGGGCCCGCCACGGGGGTCAGTTCGTAGCGCACGCGGACCATCGGCTTGGTGTCCTGGATCAGGCGGCCCAGATCGATCGGGGTTCCCACCAGCACGACGTCGGCGGGCGTGTTGCGGATGGTCAGGGCCAGTTCCTCGATCTGCTTGTCGCCGTACCCCATGGCCGGCAGGATCTGCTTGCAGTGGGGATACTTGGCGTAGGTCGCCAGGATGCTGCCGACGGCGTGGGCGGTCGGGTCGACGAGGATCGCGCCGGCCCGCTGGGCCAGCACGAAGCCGGCGCCGATCGGCATGCCGCCGTGGGTCAGCGTGGGACCGTCCTCGACGACCAGCACGCGCTTGCCCTTCAGGTCCATCGGGCGATCCAGCGTGACGGTGGACTCCGCCTCGACCACGGCGGCCTTCGGGTTCCACTTGGCGATGGAGGCCTTGACGGTCGCCAGGGCCTCTGCGGTCGCCGAGTCGATCTTGTTGATGACGACCACGTCCGCCAGCAACAGGTTGGTCATGCCGGGATGGAACGTCGTTTCATGGCCGGGCCGCAGCGGGTCGGTCACGGTGATCTGCAGGTCCGGCTTGTAGAACGACATGTCGTTGTTGCCGCCGTCCCACAGGATCACGTCGGCTTCGGCCTCGGCGGCCTTCAGGATGGCGTGGTAGTCGACGCCGGCGAACACCACCGAGCCGGTCTCGATGTGGGGCTCGTACTCCTCGCGCTCCTCGATCGTGCACTTGTGGTCGACGAGATCCTGGATGGTCGCGAAGCGCTGGACCGCCTGGACGGCCAGGTCGCCGTAGGGCATCGGGTGGCGGATGACCGCGACCTTCTTGCCGGCGGCGCGCAGGGCCTCGGCGACGAAACGGGAGGTCTGGCTCTTGCCGCAGCCGGTGCGGACCGCGCAGACGGCCACGACCGGCTTCGACGACGGGATCATCGTGTCGCGGGCGCCCAGCAGTTGGTAGTTCGCGCCGGCGGCCAGCACGCGGCTGCCGATTTCCATGACGGTCTGGAACGAAACGTCCGAATAGGCGAACACGACTTCGTCCACGTTGTGCGCGTGGATCAGGCTTTCCAGTTCGGACTCGTCAACGATCGGGATACCTTCGGGATACAGGTGCCCGGCGAGCACGGCCGGGTACCGACGGCCCGCGATGTCCGGGATCTGCGCCGCGGTGAACGCGACGACGTCGTACGCGTCGTTGTCGCGGTAGACGCAGTTGAAGTTGTGGAAATCGCGCCCGGCGGCGCCGACGATCACGACCTTCTTCCGGGAATTCGCCATTCTTCGTCTCCTGGTGCGGCGTCAAAAGCCGGCGCAATCCTAACGGGGCAAGGGGAAAAGTCAAGGCGATCCAACCCCGGAACGGGCACGCCCCCGGGGCTTCCGACGAGTTCGGATCGAGCACCCCGGGCAGCTAGCGGCTGCGGGTCACGCCCACCCGCGCGCAGCGGTCCGCCAGCGGGCAGATCGAGCAGCGAGGCGACGTCGGCCGGCAGACGCGCTGGCCGAAGGTCACCAGGAGGGCATTGATCGGCTTCCAGTGCTCGGGCGGCAGGATCTGGCGCAACCGGGCCTCGGTGGCCAGCGGGTCCCGTGTCGCAATCCAGCCCAGCCGGTTCGGGATACGATGGACGTGGGTGTCGACGCACAGGCCGGGCAGGTCGAAGCCCTCCGTCATCACCAGGTTCGCCGTCTTGCGGCCAACGCCGTCGAAGGTCAGCAGCACGTCGATGTCCGCGGGCACGACGCCCCCGAACTCGTCGATCAACCGCTGCGACAGGGCCTTCAGGCGCGCGGCCTTCGTCGGGTAGAAGTTCACGGGACGGATGGCGGCGGCGATGGCGCCCACGTCCATCGCGGCCAGCATCGCCGGAGTGTCGGCCAGCGCGAACAGGCGTTCGGCGGCAGCCTCGGTCACCGGGTCCTGGGTCCGAAGGCTGAGGATCGTCGCGACCAGCACGCGGAAGGGGTCGTGGCGCTCCCCGGCCACCTTCGTCACCGACGGCGGCTCGAATCCCTGCCGCCAGGGCTCCAGCGTCGCGATCAGGTGGTCCCAGGCGGCTCGGCCCGGGTCGCGGGGAGGGCGGGTCACAGCGAATGCTCCTCGAGGTACTTTTCGACGTCGATGGCAGCGGCGCACCCGGTGCCGGCCGCCGTGATCGCCTGCCGGTAGCGCGTGTCGACCACGTCGCCGCACGCGAACACGCCGTGGACGCTCGTTTCCGTGTGGCGCTTCGTGACGACGTACCCGACGGTGTCCAGTTCGACGTGTCCCCGGAAGACCTCGCTGTTGGGCTTGTGGCCGATACCCAGGAACAGCCCCTGGACCGGCAGGGTCGATGTGTCGCCGCTCACGGTGTCCTTCAACCGCAGGCCGACCACCTCGTGGCCCGTTTCGGTCAGGACCTCGTCGACGGTCGCGTTCCAGCGGAAGGCGATCTTCGGGTTTTCGAACGCCCGGTCCTGCATGGCCTTCGACCCGCGCAGCTTGTCGCGCCGGTGGATCACGGTGACCTTCGTGGCGAAGCGGGTCAGGAAGGTCGCCTCCTCCAGCGCCGTGTCCCCGCCGCCCACGACCGCCAGCTCCTTCCCCTTGAAGAAGAAGCCGTCGCACGTCGCGCAGGCGGAAACGCCATGGCCGATCAGGCGCTGCTCGGACGGCAGGCCCAGGTACTGCGCCGACGCGCCCGTGGCCAGGATCACCGACGCGGCCTCGACCCACTCGGCCTCGTCGACCTGGACGCGGAACGGCCTCCGGCTGAAGTCCACCCGGGAGGCCGTCGCGAACACGGTCTCGGCGCCGAAGCGCTGGGCCTGCTCGCGCATCTTGTCCATCAGTTCCGGGCCCTGGATGCCTTCCGGGAACCCGGGGAAATTCTCGATGTCGGTGGTCTGGGTCAACTGGCCGCCCGGCTGGATGCCTTCGAGGACCAGGGGCGCCAGGCTGGCGCGCGCCGCATAGATGGCCGCCGTGAGCCCGGCCGGGCCCGAGCCGATGATCACCACGTTCCGCATGGAACCTCCTCGTCACGCTCGGCCGGACACGCAGATCCGCGAACCCCGTCGCGGGCGCCGGCATCGCGATACTGTATGCATGCGGGCCGCTTCCGCAAGCCTCGCCTGCCTTGACAATCGTGCCCCCGGGGACCAGACTGCCCGCACCAGGCAAGGCGCGGCGGGCCGCGCTGCGACGGGGTTTGCCGCGATGAGGATCCGGGTCAACGGCGTCGAACGCGAGGTCCCCGAAGCGACCACCGTCCGGGATCTGCTGGCGGGCCTGGGATTGCCTCCGGGACCGGTGGCGGTCGAGGTCAACCGGGACATCGTCCCGCGGGCGCGACACGCCGAGCACGTTCTGATCGAGGGCGATCGGGTCGAGGTCGTGACCCTGGTCGGAGGAGGATGACGGTGGAAGCGCGGACGGGCGTCGATCGGCCCCTGGTCCTCGACGGGCGCGAGTTTCGCTCGCGCCTGATCGTGGGCACGGGCAAGTACCCGGATTTCGTGACGATGAACGCGGCGCTGATCGAGTCGGGCGCCGAGATCGTGACGGTGGCCCTGCGGCGCGTGGACCTGTCCCAGCGGGGCGAGGGGTCGTTCTTCGCGGCGATCCCGGCGGGCATGACGATCCTGCCCAACACGGCGGCCTGCTACACCGCCGAGGACGCGGTCCGGACCTGCCGGCTGGCGAGGGAACTGGGCCTCGGGCCGATGGTGAAGCTGGAGGTCATCGGGGACCCGAAGACCCTGCTGCCCGACGTCGCCGGGCTTCTTGAAGCCGCGAAGGTGCTGGTCGCCGAAGGGTTCGTGGTGCTGCCGTACACCAACGACGACCCGATCACGGCGAAGCGCCTCGAAGAGGTCGGTTGCGCCGCGGTGATGCCGCTGGCCGCGCCGATCGGCTCGGGCCTGGGCATCCGGAACCCCCACAACATCCGCCTGATCATCGAGCAGGCCGGGGTGCCGGTCCTGGTGGACGCTGGCGTGGGGACCGCGTCGGACGCGGCCGTGGCGATGGAACTGGGCTGCGACGGCATCCTGATGAACACCGCGATCGCCGGCGCCGGCGACCCGGTTTCGATGGCCCGGGCCATGCGCCTGGCCGTCGAGGCGGGACGACTGGCCCACCTGGCGGGCCGGATCCCGCGCAAGGCCTACGCCAACGCCTCCAGCCCGACCTCCGACCTCATCGAGTAGGCGCGTCGCCCATGCCCCACCCGGTCCCACGCCTCTACCTGATCAGCGATCGACGGCTCGCGGGCGGCATCGCCGGCATGCTGGATACCCTGTGCCGCATCGCCGCCGCGCTGCCTCCGGGCACCCTCGCCGTGCAGGTCCGCGAAAAGGACCTGGGGCCGCGGGACATCGTCGCCCTGTCGAGGGCAGCGGTCGAATGCCTGGCTCCCTGGGGCGTCCCGGTCCTGGTCAACGATCGGTTCGACCTGGCGAAGGCATCGGGAGCCGCGGGCGTGCACCTTTCGTCCTCCGGCCTCGACCCGGCGGAGGTCCGGGGGGCGTACGACGGGATCGTCGCGGTATCGACCCACTCGGCCGCCGAATTGTCCCGCCTGCATCCCGCGAACGTGGACTTCGCCGCGTTCGGCCCGATCTTCGACACCCCCTCGAAACGCCCGTACGGGCCGCCCCTGGGCGTCGAAGCCCTGCGCCACGCCGTGCGCGTTTCGGGGGTGCCCGTCGTGGCCCTCGGCGGCATCCGCCTGGACAACGCGGGCCTCCTGTCCGGATCGGGCGCGGCCGGCATCGCTACGATTTCCGCGGTGCTGGCGGCCCCGGACCCTGCGGAGGCGGCGTGCCGGATGGCGGACGCGGCAGTCGATGCGCGAAGTCATTGACGGGTTGCTGCGGAATCCGGGGGGAGGATCAGGGGGTCGTCGGAACGCTCAGCTCGCCGTCGCCGCCGGCGTACTCGATACGGTTCCGACCGGCGGTCTTGGCCCGTAGCACCGCGTTGCGCGCCGCGTCGATCAACGAATCGATCTGGGCCTCGTCGGACGGCACGCCCCGTGACACGCCGATGCTGACCGTCACGCGCACCTGCCGCTCCTTCCAGTCGAAGACGTGGTCGCCGATGATGCGACGCAGCTTTTCGGCCATCACGACCGAGCCGAACGCATTCTTGTCAACCGAAAGGACGATGTAGTCCTCCCGATCCCAGCGTCCGACCACGTCGATGGAACGGGTCTGGTGCCGGATCAACTGGGCGATCTCGTCGAGGACGAAATCCCCGGCTTCCTTGCCGAGCTTGGCGTTGATCATGCCCATCCCGTCCACATTGATCAGCAGGATGGACAAATGGGCCTCGAAACGACGGGCGCGCTCGGCCTCGGCCCCGATGCCGTCCCGCACGCCGAGCCCTTCCTCGCGAGCCATGATCCCTCCCCGACGATCGACCAAAGGATGGTACCGCTCCCCTCCCGGCGTTGCAATCAACCCCGGTTTCAATGGAGGCGGCGCTGGAAAGGGGGCGAACGTGCAGACGGAACCGGTCAGTACCCCGCGAGCATGTCCACCGGGGCGCCGACCTCGAACTCGCGATTGGTGTAGTCGATGATGCCGAGCGACGTGGACTCGCCGGCCTCGATGACCAGGATTTCCCCGTAGATTTCTGGCGGGAAATCGCCGCGTTTCGAGGCCTTCGGGTT
>Ga0073936_10006481_pt1 | contig 15423 bp, 14 predicted proteins | sample AliMusrvi5mmetaG_FD_87041 | JGI IMG/M metagenome (GOLD analysis project Ga0073936, IMG submission 87041) | Freshwater lake bacterial and archeal communities from Alinen Mustajarvi, Finland, to study Microbial Dark Matter (Phase II) - Alinen... | ecosystem: Environmental > Aquatic > Freshwater >... | reverse complement strand
TCAAACACCACGCGAAGCATTTACAAAAGAGCTCCAAAAACCAAGAAAACCACTTGTCCGTGGTATGATTATGGAGAAATTATTAGTTAACTAAAGTGTTCGGATTCGGGGGTATGGGTAGGACTTCTACTCTGTCATTCAAATTACACTCTTTTTGCGATTTGTCAAATACTTCTTCCCTTTCAATTTCTCCGGCAGAAATGACTCGACCGCGCCGAGCTTGTCGGCTTCCGGGTATTTCTCATACCCTTTTCCATAACCGAGATCTTTCATAAGTTTGGTGGGTGCATTGCGGATCTTGAGTGGTATCGAAATATTTCCTAGTTTACGAACATCTTCTTGCGCGCTGCGCAATGCATCGTACGCGCTGCGATCTTTTGCCGCCAGAGCCAAATATGCGGTGCCATGAGCGAGATTGATAGCTGCTTCAGGTAAACCGATATTCTCGACTGCACTGAAAACTTCATTGGCCACGACAAGTGCGGTCGGTTGTGCCAAACCGATATCTTCCGAAGCAAATATAACCATGCGTCGTGCGATGAATTTCGGATCTTCGCCACCTTCGATCATACGAGCTAGATAATATATCGCCGCGTCGGCATCTCCGGCGCGCATACTCTTTATGAACGCAGAAATAGTATCATAGTGTTCCTCACCCTTCTTATCGAAACGGATAAAAGCGTGCTCGAAAGTATTTTTTATATTGGCCAATGTTATCGCACCATAAAGTTGCTTCGTATTCTCTATGGCGGTTATAGCTATGCGTGCATCGCCATTTGCCAAACCGATAAGCCAATCAAGAGCGTCTTTCGGGATCTTCACTTTTGTGCGCAATAGGATCTTTTTCAGATCCTTCTCTTCAAGCGATTTCAAGACGAAGACGCGACAGCGCGAAAGCAAAGCTGGTATGATTTCGAAGCTAGGATTCTCCGTAGTGGCACCGATAAGCGTCAACTTGCCACTCTCTACAAATGGTAAAAGGAAATCTTGCTGCGCTTTATTGAAACGATGGATCTCATCCAGAAATAAAAGCTTCGGTCTCTGATCCATGAGCGTATCCGACTCTTCGATAATATTCCTGATATCCTCCTTACCAGCCGAAACTGCCGAAAGCTCGTACAGACGCGCATCGAGAGCACGCGCGTATATGCGTGCGATCGTGGTCTTACCAACACCAGGAGGTCCCCAGAGTATGAAAGAGAAAAGTCGCTTATCCTTGACGGCGATAGAGAGTGGCTTACCAGCACCAACTAGATGATCTTGACCAACGAATTCCTTTAACGATTGTGGCCGGATTTTATTGGCGAGTGGTTCCATTTTATTTGGCAGGATTTGTGGCTAATCGCCGCGCGCGAACTAATACTTCCTAATCACCCCTTTCACCACGGCCACCACATGGAGGCTACTCTCTGGATATATCGGCTTGTAGGATTTGTTGGCTGGTTCGAGAAATGCCGCACCGGACTTCTTGTCTTTACGGAAATATTTCATCGTCCAGCCACCATCAACTTCAGCGATGACGATATCACCAATCCTAGCTTCCTCTTTGCGTTCAGCGATGACCAAATCACCTTCTTGGATGCCGGCGTCAATCATCGAATCGCCTTTCACAGTGAGCAGATAAGTCGAGGATTTGTTTTTAATGAGATAATCCTCAAGATTTATCGTGTCCAACACCGACTCTTCAGCCACTGAAGGAAATCCGGCTTCAACCAGACCAAGCATAGGGATGTCACCAAGGAGATTGTTCGGAAAAAGACGGCCACGAGAATCTTTGCCGAGAGCGCCTTCATCGACGAGCTTATTTACAAGTTTATGGACGGCATTTTTCGACTTGAAGCCGACAAGCTTCATAATCTCCGTATAAACTGGCATGCGTTTATTGTCTTTATAGAAACCTAGGATCTTTTGTTTGTAGTCGTTGATCATAGGAATATTAGCGAAACAAAACTAAGTGAATTCTTCAACCAACTAAATCTACTTGGCGTAAGATGTCTAAGCTGTGATGTAAGTAGCTTGTGTCTATGCGCCTCGCGACGATAAGAAAGCCCGTGAATGATCTTCAGATCAATCTCGCGGTTCAAGCGCTCAATCTCCATACGAATGACTTGTATAGTTCGATGTCTGCTCATGTCTATATTATAGGTGAACGACTGTTCACCTTGCAAGAGGTTGGGTGTGGATAACTTCGTATAACATCGCTAAAGCCGCTTACCTTGCCTTTTTAAGATAAATGTGTTACGGTATCGGCCAGACGAGATGTTAAGCGTCAATTTGAAATAAAAGACCGAAACCCTATAAAATGAGCGAGAAAATTACCTTAAGGAGGTAAAAGATGAGCCTAGGACAACTAATAAGGCCGGAGAACCGGCTGGAGCAGTTATTACAGCTGTGGGAAAACAAAATGCAGTTGGTGGGAGCAGCGTTGACTAAGTCGGCGATATGGAACAATGATATCGTAGCTGGAATCAATCGCATCGGAGCAGTAGTCAACTGGAGGAATTTCAGAAAAACCCTGCTCTCAAGGAAACCGTACGATCCTGTCACATTCGGGGTACCCGAATATGTGACGAAAAAGTACTTGAGTAATTCACCTGTATATCTTTATATACCAGAGATTATTCATAACTGGTCGCAAACCTCACGGCGGATGTATATGCCGACCAAAGATATGCAAATATCTTTGGAACTGACACAAATCGGTAGGCTGAGCTGGGGCGACATCCATCCTCCATTCCCTTCTTTTGGGATGGTACTACCCATACCGATTGCATGGAAACATGAAGCTAGAGCCATGCCAGAGATCGACTTCGTCTATGCTGGATTCAGCCAAGACAAGGTCTTGATACTAACATTGGGAAAGGACCTAGATGCTCGACCATACTTGACTGAAAAAAGATCGGCGGCAATCGAAGCAGCTGTTAAGTCAGAAGATATCGTCGCAATTGAAGAAATATTAAATGACTTGAGTGCCAAGCACTTCGGAACCCCAGCGATCCATTTAGTTATAATGGAACGCGATGATAAGCACCCTATCATGGAAGATCTCAATGGTCCATGTAAGACCATGACCGTGGCCAATGGTAAGACTACAAGCGTAGAGGAAGAGCTTCCGGATTACTGGAAACTCATCATTCGCATGGTGGCCGGGATGTGTCTACACTTGGAAACAATGTCTAAAGACAGGGTAACTAAGCCGAGAGTAAAGACTGGTCAATGGAAAAAGTTAGACCAGCAGATGTGCGGACCAAGAATGGTCACAGCAGAATCCATGGTCTGTTCTGTAGACACGACGCGAGTTCTATCGCCGGAAGAGCGGCAGATGCACGCCAGAATAAGAAGTAATGGTGTGCATGAAGCTGTTCAGATGTCTGTGCACTTCCGCTCGGCATGCTGGAGAAAAAAACCTGGCATGGGAGATGATCCTCTGGCTCCTAAATGTGTCTATGTGGATTGGTCTATCGTTAACATGGGTGAACTTGGTAAATTCGGTCTACCAATGGCTTCAGCTGTGACGGTAAATGCTTAAAGAACCAAAAAAGAAAGAAAAACAACCCTGCCCCGGCGCGATATGCGTCCGGGGCAGCTTCAATTGTGCTCACTTATTTGCGAACCTTCAGCACTGACTGGTGTCGGCCGAGCCTTCGTGAATTGTTCACGAAGCTTCGTCGTGCCGCGACCAATAAACATCATAGTTGGCGTGAAGCACACATTTGGTGACCGATCTTCCGGTAAGGTCTGATTGGGTGGATACACGACATGGAAGAGCTGGATTTCATTCCAAACAATCTTCAGGTCATCCATATCCATAACCAAGACAATATCCGCATCCTCTTGTTTAACCACCCTGACGAATTCTACTCCGCCACGGATGATCCCAAAGAAATAATCACTAATCGGACCAGACCTAGGAGCAAATACTTTGATCATAGTTATGACCTCCATTTCTAGATTTCTCTAGTATATAGTCAAGCACAGGCTTGAATATTTCGCAAATTATAATGCGGGCGATCGAGGAATCGGACCTCGGACAGCGGTTTTGGAGACCGCAGTTATACCACTTAACTAATCGCCCATAAGGAACAGACCACAGTATACAAGACGGAAACATAATTGAGAAGCGGCTTTCGGAGGACATGAAGATGTCCGAGAACGAGACGCGGCACCAGCAGGTGCCGACGTCGTACGCTTCGATATTATGTTTCCGTCTAGATTATTTCTTCGCCTCTTTGAAGACTACATGCTTACGAAGCTTGGCGCTGTATTTTTTGAGTTCAATCTTGCGCTCTACCAGCTTCTTATTCTTGCGCGTCCAATAGACCTCGCCGGTGGATTTGTTCTTTATTTGAATGAGTGAATCTTGTGACATATTTTTCGCTCTTTTATTCTTAAAATGATGAGCTTGTAATATACCCCAGACAAGAGCATAATGCAAGTATGTTCAAGGGCATATTATCCAAGATATCCCGCCACTCCTCATATGATCCGCTCATAACCGTGGAAATATCTAGGTCGCGCCTCATCAATAACCTAAATGAATTCCGTAAGATAGCACCCTGGAATAACAAAAAAGACCGTATAGGCATGATTGCACCGGTCCTGAAAGCCAATGCCTACGGCCACGGGCTAGTCGAAATAGCGGGCATATTGGAAAAAGAGAAGAATATTCCCTTCTTTGTGGTTGATTCATATTATGAAGCGGCTGTTCTGCGACATCACGGTATAAGAAAGCATATCCTCATTATGGGATATACGAGATCAGAGACTATCCGCAATTCCAGTGGTGGCACCGCCTTCACCGTGACCAGTCTGGATGTGCTGAAAAAGATCGGAAAGATCAGATATGCACCGTGGGATTGGGAGACTGGAGGAGCTGGAGGAAGGATCAGCGCTTTCCTGCCGAGATTGAAGAGGGCTCACCGCATTCATCTGAAAATAGATACAGGCATGCACCGACAAGGTATATTGCCAAGTGAGATAGACGAAGCTGTTGAGATTATCCGCAGCAGCCCATCTATAGATCTTGAAGGTATATGTTCGCATTTAAGCGACGCCGATAATGCTGACGATTCATTCACCGAAGGACAAATATCCGTTTGGAACAAGATAGTGAAAAAGCTCAAACAAGAATTCCACACGATCAAGTATGTGCATCTGAGCAACACTGACGGACATAGATTCGTGAGTGACATCAACGCCAATGTTTCCAGACTAGGAATCGGCCTCTACGGCCTCACAGAGAATCCTACTTTACTAGCAAAAGTGAAAATTCAACCAGTTTTAGAAATGAAGACAGTAATCACCAGTAAAAAGACTTTGAAGGTCGGCGAACATGTCGGTTATGGAAACATTTTCACCGCCACAAAAGATATGATCGTAGCCACTATACCTATGGGATATTCGGAGGGATTGGATAGGAGATTGTCAAATATTGGTTCTGTTATGGTCAATGTCGGCGCAATGCAGAAGCTGTGTCCCATAACTGGTCGCGTGAGCATGAATATGTCCAGTATAGATGTAACTTCTGTGCCAGATGTGAAGCTTGAGGATGAGGTGATTGTCATCAGTAAGGATCCAGCCGCGGCAAATTCCGTGGTTTCATTGGCGAAACTTTGTGGCACTATTCCCTACGAGATTGTCGTCAAAATCCCCGAACATTTGAGGAGAGTTGTGGTGGATTAGAATTCTGTGCGCCGAGAGGGACTCGAACCCCCGATGCCCATTGGGCCGCGGATTTACAGTCCGCTGGAATAGCCGCTATCCGATCGGCGCAAATACTGACTCAAAAGGACGACTTGTAAGAGTTTACCAGATTTTAGGTTTAGAACAAGGGTCTTGAGGGGCCGGTAGGGACATGTCCCGATAACGAGGGTTCAAGTTTTACCGGAATTTCCGTTAAAAGTGCAACCCTGCTAAGAAGTATGTGTCGCTGATCAGAACATACTCTTTGACCCTATATGAAAATTGCGCCTTCCAAGGGCTCAATTTTTGTATGTGCTCTGGATACCTAATCACTTATCTTTAGAGATTGCTTCACCATTCCCAACCATCACCGAACTTCCACTCTTGCGGCGGCGACGTGGCAAATCCCCTTTCTGTGCGACGAAAGAAAATTCGGCTGGCGCGCCATTGACTGCCGAAGGTTTGACGCTCACCAAGATTGTTCCTCCAGCACCGACTTCTTGACCGATAAGCAACTTCGCCACTGGCGTCAAAATCTTATTCTGGATCAAACGCTTGAGCGGACGGGCGCCATACTGCGGGTTATAACCTTCCTTGGCTAGAGAATCCAAAACTTCGGCAGACAGCGTCATGGTGACACCTTTATCAGCCAAGCGCTTCACGACCTGCGCGACCTGTATACCGACGATGCTTTTCACCGCTTCTGGAGACAAAATATCGAATATGATTATGTCATCGACGCGATTCAAGAATTCTGGACGGAAATAATCCTTGAGCGAAGCAGAGACCTTGGCTTTTGTGGCTTCGTAGTTGTCGTAGTCACTGGTCTTAACGTTACTGGTGAAACCAAGCTTCTCCATACGCTCGATATGTTGTGCGCCAATATTCGAAGTCATGATGATAACCGCGTTGCGGAAATTTACAACACGACCCTTCGAGTCGGTGAGGCGACCATTGTCCAAAACCTGCAAAAGGATATTGAATACTTCTGGATGAGCCTTTTCGATCTCATCGAACAATATAACCGAGTAAGGGCGATGACGAACAAGCTCAGTCAAACCGCCACCCTCATCGTGACCGACATAACCTGGAGGTGAGCCGATAAGCTTGGAAACAGAATGCTTCTCCATAAACTCGGACATATCTACGCGGATAAGAGCCTTATCGTCATTGAACAGGAACTCCGCCAGAGCTTTCGTAAGCTCGGTCTTACCGACACCGGTTGGACCCAAGAATATAAATGAACCAATCGGCCTGTTCGGATCGGCGATGCCAGCGCGTGAACGACGAATAGTGTCAGCGATCTTGGTGACAGCCTCATCTTGACCGACGATACGCTTCTTCAAATCATCCTCCATGCGCACCAGCTTCTTAGCTTCGGATTCGAGCATGCGCGAAACTGGTATGCCAGTCCAGCGCGAAACCACCGCGGCAATATCCTCGGAATTTATCTCCTCTTTCAATATACGACGTGAGGACTGCAACTTCTTGAGACGCTTGGTCTTCGACTCCAAATCTTTTTCCAGAGCTGGTAGACGACCATAACGAATCTCCGCGGCTTTGGCTAGATCGACGCGCGCTTCAGCCATATCAGCCTCGATGCGTATCGCTTCAATCTCTTTCTTTATACGCTTGATATCGGCGATGGTCTCCTTCTCATTTTTCCATTTGAGTTCGAGTTCGGAAGTGCTCTCGCGCAAGTCGGCGATCTCTTGCTCAATCTTGGCCATGCGAGCTTTTGCAACCTTGTCAGTTTCTTTTTTCAATGCTTCGCGCTCGATTTCTAGACGCATTATCTTACGACGAGTTTCCTCGAGCAAAGGCGGCATATTTTCGAGAGAAATGCGCAATGAAGAAGATGCTTCATCTATAAGATCAACGACTTTGTCTGGCAAAAATCTGTCAGTGATATAACGACTGGCCAGATTTACCGCAGCGACGATAGCATCGTCAGTTATGTGTACGCCATGGAAAAGCTCGTACTTCTCTTTCAGGCCACGCAATATTGCAACAGCATCATCGAGTGATGGTTCGGAAACGAAAACCGGCTGAAAACGTCTGGTGAGCGCTGGATCCTTCTCGATATATTTCTGATATTCCTTTATGGTTGTAGCACCGATAGCACGAAGCTCGCCACGCGACAAAGCCGGCTTCAACATATTTGAAGCATCCATGGAGCCTTCGGAAGCACCAGCACCGACAATAGTGTGGATCTCATCGACGAACAAAATAATCTTGCCATCTGATTTCTCAACTTCTTTCAAGATGTTTTTCAAGCGCTCTTCAAATTCACCGCGATACTTTGTACCAGCGATGAGTGAGCCAAGATCGAGTGAGACGAGTTCTTTGTCTTTCAGTGATTCTGGGACATCACCTTGAGCCATTCTCAAGGCCAAACCTTCCACAATAGCAGTCTTACCAACACCGGATTCACCGATAAGGATCGGATTGTTTTTCGTGCGACGCGAAAGTATCTGGATGATGCGCATGATCTCATCATCGCGACCAATCACCGGGTCAAGGCGGTTTTCATGAGCGAGCTTGGTCAGACTGCGTGCATATTTATAGAGTGTGCGAAACTTTTTCGGTTGACCGTCTTTCGATGGTGGATTTTTCTTGAGTTCTTCGAGAACGCGCAAGACTTGATCTTTGTCTATCTTGAAGCGACCAAGTATATCGCGCGCCGTGCAAGGAATATCGAAAAGAGACAAAAACAAATGCTCCGTTGAAATAAATTCATCTTTCAGATCGGTTGCAACCTTCACGGAATCGTCGAGGACTTGCGCAAGATCCGGAGTCAGATAAATCTGATATGAAGGTGACAAAACATTTGGACCTTCTGGAGCTTCGATGTGTTCAAGTGTGACATCCATCAACATAGGTGTATCCACTTCAAGCTTGTCCAGAATAGATGCCACCATGCTCTCTTCTTGAAGCAAAAGTGCGATCAGAAGGTGTACAGGATTCACATGGTTTTGGCCACGCTCAATAGCCATTTCATGCGCTCTACGCAAGGCTTCTCTGGCTTTTGTGGTAAGTTTGTTTAGTGGTGGCATGGCTGTATATAGGGTCAAATATAATACTACGCTTAAAACGTTTTTGGCGCGCTGGTGATTACATAATTATAATAATACAAAATACCTCGGTTGGCAAATTGGGGTTGTGGGTAATTCCAACAATAATTATTAATGTATTTTCCTATATTTTCAAGATCCCTTTCCAGACATTCAGCAGTTTTTTATTCATTTGAATATATTATCTCTATTGATTTCTTTAATCAACTTTTTCAATAAATCTTTTGACAAACCGGCGGCACTATCTATAGATCCTTCTATATGATCGATATATGGTTTTAAAAGCGGATCTTGCAGCAAGAAACCACCAGCACCTTTTAATGCTGCCCCACTTTCGATATGTCTGTCGATCACAATAGATGGTAATAGCTTGAAATAAACTTTGGCTGTCTGAAAACCAGAGACTCTCTTACCTGTCTCAGTATCTACAACTACTACAGCACCAAGTGTTTCTGCTGGAGCATGTGCGTAACTTAAAAGAAATTTTTTGGCCTCATTTTCGTCAATTGGCTTCTCGCGTATTTTTCCTTTGAATAGAACTACTTGGTCGGAAACTATAAGCAAGCTCGGTTCTTTTATCTTTGAGACAAGAGTATCTGCTTTGGCCTGGGCAATAGCCATAACTAATTCCTTCGGCGAATCCTTTCTAATAATCTTTTCGTCGATATCCGGAGACATGACTTCAAAATCAAGACCGAGTTCTTCCATTACTTTTTTCCTTCCCGATGACGATGAACCAAGAATAATTTTCATTTGATTAATGATAATTCTAATTAAACCCTGACGATGTTGTCTATTTGTGATGTCAGCCTCATGTCCATCTGATCTACCATGCTTTCAAGAGAATCAAACCTAGATTCCAACGAATCGATTTTGCCGGTCAACCTGTCTTCTAGTTCTACAAATCTTTTATCTACACCACGAAAACCATTGGCTATCATGATCGTCAAGTCATCTATGGTAACATTTGATTCGTGGTTTGAAGTTGAATTCGTCATGTGCGGATAATTTTACCGCAATCATTATTACTTCGCCACCTTCACCGCCTCTTCAAATGCGATCGAAAGCAGCTTGGATGCACCATCGGATCCCATAGTGACTCCGTAGAGTACGCCGGCGCGCGACATGGTTTCGCGGTTGTGAGTGATGAGGATGAGTTGCGATTGCTTGGAAAGATTCTCTATCATGTCACTATACTTTCTGGAGTTGGCTTCATCGAGTGCGGCATCGGTTTCATCGAGGATTATAAATGGCGGCGGATTCACCTGCGACACCGCGAACAGAAGTGCGATAGATGTGAGTGCGCGTTCGCCACCGGAGAGCATCATCAGTCCTTTCACTTTTTTGCGAGGTAGGCTGATATTGACATCGAGTCCTTCTGGACCATCTTCATTATCGACTTCCGTCTCCATGTCTGGCATGTCGCCTGAAAGCACGCCGCTAAGATCCTCGCCGTCGCTCTTCTTACGCCTCTTTGGTTCTTTTACCACTGTGAGCTCAGCACGACCGCCGCCGAACATTAGTTCGAAATATTTCTGGAATTCGGTATTGATCTTGAGAATACCGCTCTTGAATTCGACATCGATGCGCACATTCAGATCGATGATAAGTTTCTCCAGTTCTTCCTTGGCTTTTTCCAAGTCGGTCAGCTCGCGCGCGAGAAATGCATCACGCTCCTCGGTCTCTCTGTATTCCTTCATGACTTCGGCACCACCACCAGCACCAGCATCTTCGAGGCGAATCTTAAGCTTCTCGATTTGCTTATGGCGAGTTTCTTGGTCTATCCTTGCACCGTTTTGTGGAGCAACCTGATTTTTGAAATCTAGTGCGTCTCTACCAGCTATTATCCCCGCTTCGCCAAGCTCATGCTTCAGAGCTTCCTCTTCGCGTAGAACGATATTGAGTCGATTCGTCAAATCAGAAATGGTGTTACGCACCTCGTTTTGACGGGCGATTACGCGGAAGACATCCTTCTCTGCATCGCGGTTGGTGTCTTTCTCCTTTTCAATGACCCGTTTCAGCTCATTGTATTCATGTGTGAGCTTAGCCTCATCATCAGCCAATGCCTTGAGTTTCGAGTCGAGCTCACCCTTTTCTTTCGAAAGTTTAGCTATTTCCGCTTCAGCGTCGGTAATCATAGCTGAATCAGTCGCTGAACGATGCTTGGAAATAAATGCTTTCAAGACGCGTACCACCTCACCGAAGAGACGCTTTGCATCATCCAATGAACCAAGGGACTCGATCGTGCCGACCATCTCCTCGACATCTTTCAGGTACACGGTTTTTGATTCCTCGCGGCGTTGCTTATCTTTTTCTTTTTCGATTGCGCGCTTGTTAGCCGAGATCTCACCTTCGAGACGACCAAGTTCGCGCATCACGGAATCTTTTTCATTGCGTACATTGGCGATACGATTTTCTAGGTCAATGACGGCGTCGCTCTTCACATCCTTACCTTTCGAATTTGCAAGAATATTTTTCGAATGTTCCAGTGCACGGTCAAGATCGGATAACTCTTTCTTCGGTCCAGCCAGCTCATGCGTGAGACGCACCTTCTCCGTAGTCACATAGTTTTCTTCTATGGCAAAATATTCTTTGTAAATGGCAATAAGCTCACGGCGCATCTCCTCGGCTTTCTCAACTTTCTCAACCTGCTTCTTCAAGAAACGCAGATGCGGAGCGATCTCACGACGCAAAGACTCGACTTGCTTCATATTTTCATCAGTCTTCTCAAGTTTGCGGATACTCTCCAGTTTTTTCCATTGATATATCTTGAGACCAAGTGCATCCTCGATCATCTCGCGACGCTCACGGATATTTGCAGAAAGAATACGGTCAGCTTCACCTTGTGAGATTATGTGATGTCCAGTGGCACCAATATGCGCGCCAGCCAACATTTCCACCACATCTTTTAGACGGACTTGGCTGCCATTCAAAAGGTATTCGTTGGCGTTGTCACGATGTACCACACGCTCTATGGTAACTTCATCGAAATCTATGCTTGGAAATATGCGGCGTGAGTTATCAAATGTCAGCTTCACGTTTGCACGGTTCGCACGACCAGATGAGCTGCTAGAACTTCCTGGTCCTCCACTGTCGCCACCGCCTCCATTCCAGATCATATCTTCGCCGCGTTTACCACGAAGAGATTTTATAGACTGTTCGCCGAGTACGAACCTGAAGGCTTCGGCCACGTTGGACTTACCAGAGCCGTTCGGACCAACTATGCCAGTTATCGCCGAGGTAAAATCAAGAGTCGCCTTCTTGGCGAATGATTTGAAACCGGAAAGTTCGAGGGATTTGAGATACATTTTACTGCGGGGTTTGTGATTATGCGTCGCGGCGTGGCCGATTGTTGTGGGTATATTATAGCAAATAAAAATGAATGGCGCGGTTAGATCGTTGGCGGTTGTGACGTGACGATTAGATGTGGCAATTATTAGCCATTTTATAGCACCCCTGGGACACATACCTTTTTGGTCCCTATGCAAATTCGACGAAATTTTCGTCAAAAACGCCGCGCAACCCAGGCCTGAAATCAGACCTAAATAGAGCCACGAAAATGACGAATTTTTCGTCGTTTTTGCATATGTGCTCTGGGGGCATGTGTCCCCCGCCACTCAATCGTGGCTTAAAATCGTCTAAAAAACTATCTTCAAAATAGCGACTACCGCTATAACAGTCCAGATGATATTCAAAACGCCTGGCTGATAATTATTTTTATGGAAAGAAACGAGGACGATACCAAGGGCTCCAGTACCATTTAATACCTGATACCAAATATTAGTCGCGCTTAAAATAGAGAAACTGACCAAAACATACGCCGCAACGATAGCGACCGTCCCATACCAACCATAAAGTTCGATGATTTTAGTTTTCATTGTATTTGTCTTTTAAATTATACAATATAAGAAAATCGGCCAACTACCACCCCTTTGCGTCAAGCGCTTTCTCCGCAGCCTTCTGTTCAGCTTCTTGTTTCGATGGCCCACTTCCAGTAGCAACCTGCACATCACCGAGAAATACTCCGAGAGTAAACTGTTTATCATGATCTGGTCCAACCTCCTTCAAAGTCTTATATGACGGCGTCACGCCGACCTTTTCTTGTGCCTTCTCCTGGAATCGACTCTTGGCGTCGAGCCACAACTTCTTGGAAACAATCTCATCTATATCCAAAATATCGAGAAGATGATCGGCAATAAAGTTCGCAGCTGGATTGTAACCTTGATCGAGATATATGGCACCGATAACAGCTTCAACAGCATTCGACAAAATAATTGAGCGAGCCCGGCCGGTATCCTTCGCTTCGCCGCGAGAAAGCATTATAAAATCATTGAGCGAGATGTGATCAGCAACTTTCATGAGACTGTTGGCATTGACGAGAGCCGCACGATACGCCGTCAAATCCCCTTCGGCTTTGTGTGGATATTTCCTGAAAAGAAAACTGGTGATGATAAGCTCCAGAACCGCATCACCAAGAAACTCCAAACGCTCATTGTGCTCAAGTCCGGCGCCTTTGTTTTCATTTAAAAATGACCTGTGCGTACAAGCTGTGCGCAACAAAGAAATGTCGTTGAATTCAACGCCTATTTGTTTCGCTAGTTTTGCTACATCATTTTTCATTTTAATAAAATCGCGGCCTATTATTTTACTTCACTCAATAGCGTGACTGCCTTCGTCACTATCGGCAAAATATCATTATAAAAATTCAATTCCAAAATGTCCGACATCTTGAACCATTTGGCGTCGTCGAGACCTCCACTTGGACCTTTTGTAAGTTTTGTAAATTCTGATTCAGCTAAGAAATAGTGGACTTGCTTACGGATTTTGCCTTTCTCTGGATCATTGGCAATATATTCATTCTCCTTAAGGTCTGCAATAATCTTAATATCAATACCCATTTCTTCCTTGATTTCTCGAATCGTACCAGCTTTTACATCTTCTTCGCCCTCCAACTTCCCCTTCGAAAGCGTCCAATGACCGAAGACGTCATGCACGAAAGCCATGTATATCTCTTTGCCATTTTTCGCATAAACGACGGCGCCGCCCAAGTGTTGGACCGGCATTTTCTCATAAGGCACATCTGGAATCTTCTTCTTGGCCGGCAATGCATCCTTTCCCGGTTCACCAAGTTCCTTGTAAACCGCGCCGAGCACCCCATTTACAAAACGACCACTAGTCTCACCACCAAATGTCTTGGCCAGTTCTATAGCTTCGTTGATGGCAACCTTGGCTGGAACCTCGTCACGATCGGCGAAAATGAGCTCGTAGAGGCCGACGCGGAGTACATTGCGGTCCACCGGAGAAATCTTGTCTAGTGGCCAATCCGGAGCCGCCTTGACCATAATATCGTCTATCTCTGTGCACTTGGCGACTATGCCGTCGAATAATTCCTTGATAAAAGAAACATCCGCGAGGCCAGGAGCGAACTCCTTAACATCGCGGGCAATGATATTAGCGGATTTTTCATCGTGCTTACCAGCCACATCCCATTCAAAGAGAGCTTGTAGGACTATGGAGCGTGATAGATGTCTATTGGCCATTTTGATGAAAGAACGATCCTTGTAACTAACCTTAACTCCTAAACTCAAATCCTAAATTACTTTGTTGATGTTTTCTTGGCGCTAGCCTTCTTCACTTTCGTTGCAACCTTGGAGGCGAGATCTATGATGACACGACCATTATAAGTACCACAATTCATGCAGATACTATGACTTTTGTGAGGAGCGCCGCATTTGCCGCACTTCGAAACGCGCACTGCATCGAGAGCGTGATGTGAGCGTCTATTGTTGCGGTGTGACCGCGTTGCGCGCATCCTGTTTACCATGGAGAATAGTATTGCATATTATGGTTTATCGCGCAAGATGGCTCATGGCGCAAGATGATAAAGTATGTTATATTTTTTCGAGTCGATATGATGTTAGTATGTTGAAAATTTAAATGCGCCCATAGCTCAGCTGGTAGAGCAGATCCCTCTTAAGGATAAGGTCGTAGGTTCGATCCCTACTGGGCGCACAGAATTATAATATTCGGCAGGTCATAGACAAGGCCTTTACTTTTTATATATTTCGTCTAGTATTCACAAAAGGAGGTGTGACTATGGCCACATTAAAAGATATTGTACCTAAAGTAGACGAAATAATACTTAAGGAAAACGAGCTAATGCTTGTAAGTGAGTTTGTGGGGATGATGCAGGAGGAATTGAGAGGTCGGAATTTTTATTCCGTACATCCATTCCTAATCACTGACGGTTTGTATGCCATGACTTATGGCATAGACTTCATGTTCAATGATGAATTGGCAGATGAGTTTTGGAAAACGTATCGACAAGCAGATCCCGGAATCGAAGAACTGGTATTCAATCCGGATACTCTTCCGAGACGGCTAGAGCATCTCTTGAGCCGAATTCGCGAAAACTTCATCGGATCGTCATTCCAGGATCTAGAGATGGTCGTCGTGGGCAGATATCTGACGATCAGGAGGATCGGAGGCTGATTCGCCGCATAAATATATTGAGGATGTTTTGAGCCCAGCCGCCAACCAGAAAGGCATGTCAAATCATTTAATGATGACACCGAAATCATCTTTGGTTGATCAGATTAAATGACACCATGGTTGGTATTAATTTCTTCCCGGCGTCGACGACATTTCCGCCGCTTTTCTTTTGGTA
>Ga0073936_10006476_pt1 | contig 15428 bp, 11 predicted proteins | sample AliMusrvi5mmetaG_FD_87041 | JGI IMG/M metagenome (GOLD analysis project Ga0073936, IMG submission 87041) | Freshwater lake bacterial and archeal communities from Alinen Mustajarvi, Finland, to study Microbial Dark Matter (Phase II) - Alinen... | ecosystem: Environmental > Aquatic > Freshwater >... | reverse complement strand
CCCGTCAATCCGCCCCACCCTGGCGCTCGTTGGAGGAACTGGCCGGCACGCCCGAATTCCGCCAGTTGCTCGAAAACGAGTTTCCCAGGGGCGCCGCCTGGCTCGACCAAGCCGAAGCCGCCGACTCCGCCCTGTCGCGCCGCCGCTTCATCCAACTGATGGGTGCCTCATTTGCATTGGCGGGCCTCACCAGCTGCGGCCGGCCGCCGCGCGGCAAGATCGTGCCCTATGTCCGCCAGCCGGAGAACGTCCTGCCGGGCCAGCCACTCTATTATGCCACCGCGCTGCCGTTCCGTGGTCACGCCCGCGGCGTGTTGGTGACAAGCCACCTCGGCCGCCCCACCAAGATCGAGGGCAATCCGCAGCATCCGTCAAGTCTGGGTGCCACCGACGCCGCGGGCCAGGCTGCGGTGCTTGACCTTTACGACCCGGACCGCGCCAAGACCGTTAGACATCAGGGTTCCGTCGCCACCTGGGATGCCTTCGATGACGCCCACCGCCGGCGGCGCCAGATGCATGCGCAAAAGCGCGGCAGCGGATATGCCATACTGATAGAGCCGAGCAGTTCCCCGACCTTGCAGCGCTTGCTCGCCGGATTGCTCGCGGAATTGCCCGAGGCGCGGATCTATCAACACGCGCCGGTCCCTCCGGCGCCCCCGGAGGCAGCGCTTGATCTAGCCACTCCGGATCTGATCCTGGCAGTCGATGACGATTTTCTCGCTGACCATCCCGAGAGTTTGCGCTTTGCCCGGCAATTCGCCTCGCGGCGGCGGGCGGGTGGCAAGTTCAACCGGCTGTATGTGATTGAACCGACACCGACGCTGACCGGTGCCATGGCCGATCATCGTTTGGCAGTGAAGCCATCGCGGCTCGCCGCCATTTGCCGCGCGGTGCAAGGCGAAGCGGTTGAGCTCGATGCACGGGAGGCGGTATTCGTCCGCTGCCTGCGCGATGACCTGGCAACCTGCGCCGGACGTGCGCTGGTTCGCGGCGCAGCTGCTGGCGGCCTGCTGGCCCATTCGGCCGCTGGCAAACTCGTGCCGCCAACCCTGACTTATTTCCCTGGGTTGGCGGCGCTGGCCGCCGATCTAACGGAAGGGCGGATTGAAACCGTTGTGATTTTGGGGGGCAATCCGGCATATACGGCACCCGCGGATGTGCCCTTCACCACGGCCCTCACCCATGCTCAATTCACCGCCCATCTCGCAACTCACGACGATGAAACCTCCGCGCTGTGCCAATGGCAGCTGCCCGCCGCACACCTGCTCGAGGCCTGGGGCGACATCCGCGCCTACGACGGCACGCCGAGCATCCAGCAGCCGCTGATCGAGCCGCTCTACCAAGGACGCACCGCGCTCGCGGTCCTCGCACCCGACCAGGATGACTATGCGCTGATCCGCGAAACCTGGCGGCTGGCGGCTGCCGCGACCGGTTTCGACGCGCTCTGGCAAACCACGGTACATGATGGCTGGGCCGAGGCCCGGGCCTGGCAATTCAAAGCAGACATTCCGATGTTGGAAAAGGCGCCGGCCGCCGCTGCTATCAGCCAGCAAGCATCCGGCATTGAGCTGGTGGTGCGGCCCGACCCGTGCGTGGGAGCCGGCGAAGGATCTAACAACGGATGGCTGCAGGAACTGCCGCGGCCGTTTACCAAATTGGTTTGGGACAATGCCGCGCTCATCTCCCCGGCGCTGGCGCGACGTCACGGGCTGGCCAATGGCGATGTCGTGAGGCTCAATCCCGGCGGCGTCGAGGCGCCGGTCTGGATCCTTCCCGGACAAGCTGACGATACGGTCACGGCGCACCTCGGATATGGCCGCCGCGCGGCCGGCACTCTCGGCAATGACGTCGGGTTTGATACCTACCCTCTCGTCGGGCACCACCCCCCGTTCACTCTGGAGGCGACGGTAAAACATCATGAACTGGTGAGCACCCAGCACCATTCGCTGATGGAGGGCCGTGAGTTGATATGGTGCCTAACAACCAAGGAGGTGGCGGACGGCACGTTTCCCGAGCGCCCGCCCACGGCACCCGAGGTCACGCTCTATCCGGGTAAGGACGACCAACTCAATGGCCGCTATGCCTGGGCCATGAGCATTGACTTGAGCGCGTGCATCGGCTGCAACGCCTGCGTCCTCGCCTGCCAGGCGGAAAACAATACCCAGGTGGTCGGCAAGCGCGAGGTCGCACGGGGCCGCCACATGCATTGGCTGAGGATCGACCGCTACTTCGCCGGCGACGATCCTGACCACCCGTCCGCCCTGTTGCACCAGCCGGTTGCCTGCCAGCATTGCGAGCTGGCGCCGTGCGAGGTCGTGTGTCCGGTCGAGGCCACGATCCACACCGCCGACGGTCTCAACGCCATGGTTTACAACCGCTGCGTCGGCACCCGCTACTGCTCTAACAATTGCCCGTACAAAGTCCGCCGCTTCAATTTCTTCGACTTCCGCCCGCAGGGTGGCAAAGCCGACCCTCGCTCGTTGCAAGCCAATCCTGAGGTCACCGTCCGCGGCCGCGGCGTGATGGAGAAATGCAGCTACTGCGTCCAGCGGATCCAGAATGCCGTCATCAATGCCGACCGGCAAAACCGCCGGGTTGGTGATGGTGAAATCCTCACCGCGTGTCAACAGGCGTGCCCGACGCAGGCGATTGTCTTCGGCGATTTGCGCACAATCGACAGCAGGGTAGCGGCCCTCCGCAAGGATCCGACAAGTTATGCGTTGCTAGGCGAGCTCAACGTGCGCCCGCGAACCAGCTATCTGGCAAAGACCACCCATCCCCATGAATGACATTGAACCAGCTGCGGCGGATTTCATCGGACCGTCGACATCCTTCACCGCGCTCGACGATGCGGTGGCCGGGGCCGTGCTGGAGCGACCGCTGCGGCGCGGGTGGCTGGGCGGATTCATCCTGGCCTTCGGCTTGCTCAATGTGCTGCTGGTGTCGGCCGGGTGGCTGTTTACGAAGGGGGTCGGCATCTGGGGTATTGACATTCCCGTGGCCTGGGGATTTGCCATCATCAACTTTGTGTGGTGGATCGGCATCGGCCATGCGGGCACCTTCATCTCCGCGATCCTGCTGCTGCTCCACCAGCAGTGGCGCACCTCCATCAACCGTTTCACCGAGGCCATGACGCTCTTCGCGGTGGCCTGCGCGGGGACGTTTCCGATTCTGCACCTCGGCCGGCCGGAGTATTTCTACTGGCTCGCGCCCTACCCCAACACGATGGGTCTGTGGCCGCAGTGGCGCAGCCCGCTGGTCTGGGATATCTTTGCGGTGTCCACCTATGCCACGGTTTCACTGCTGTTTTGGTATGTCGGGCTGGTGCCGGATCTGGGAGTGCTGCGGGACCGGGCGTTCACCCAGGGCAAGCTCATCCGGGCGCGCTTGTTCGGAATTTTCGCCCTCGGCTGGCGTGGCTCGGCGCGTCATTGGGAACACTATCAGCGCGTCTATCTGATTCTTGCGGGCCTTGCCGCGCCGCTGGTCATCTCCGTGCACAGCATCGTCGGCATGGACTTTGCGGTGGGCGTGGTGCCCGGGTGGCATTCAACCATCTTTCCGCCGTTCTTTGTCGCCGGGGCAATCTATTCGGGGTTTGCAATGGTGCTCACGTTGTTGATCCCGGTGCGCGCCGCCTATAACCTCCAACCCTATATCACTGCGGGACACCTCGACAAGGCGGCCAAGGTCATGCTGGCCACCGGCACAATGGTATGCTTCGGCTATTATAGCGAACTGTTCATGTCATGGTATAGCGGCGACCAATTCGAGCGCTTCCTTGCGTGGAACCGTGCGGCCGGTCCCTATGCCCCGGCATATTGGGCACTCATCGCTTGCAACGTGGTGATCCTGCAGGCGCTGTGGTTCCGCCGCGTGCGGGCCAATCCCACAGTGCTCTTCGTGGTCGCCATCTTGTGTAACATCGGCATGTGGTTGGAGAGATATGTCATTATCGTGGTCAGCCTGCACCGGGACTTTCTGCCCTCGTCCTGGGGCATGTATTATCCGACCTTCTGGGACTACGCCACGTTTGCGGGAACCCTGGGGCTGTTTTTCACCCTGCTGTTCCTATTCATCCGCTTGGTGCCGATGATCAGCATCTCGGAAATGCGCGAACACCTGCAACAACAACGCCACAAAGGAGGCACCTCATGAAGGCGATCCATGGCTTGCTGTTGCAGCTGAACGGGCCCGAGCAACTGCTCGACGCGGCCAGGCAAGCTGTCGCCAGCGGCATCACCCCGCTGGATGCTTTCTCGCCATTTGCCGTCGAAGACCTCACCGAGGCGCTCGGGGTCGCGCCCTCGCGCCTGCCGTGGTGGATGCTGGCCTGCGGAGTGACCGGTGGCTTGACAGCGTTCGGCACCATGACTTTCGCCGCCGTCGTGCATTATCCATTCAGTGTTGGCGGACGTCCGTATTTCAGTTGGCCGTCGATGGTGCCGATCACCTTCGAGCTGACGGTGTTGTGTGCGGCGCTTGGCGGCGCATTTGCGCTGGCGGTGATCAACCGGCTGCCGCGCTTGCATCACCCGGTGTTCAATGACCGTCGCTTCAGGGATGCGGCACAAGCGGGTTTTTTCCTGCTGCTGCCGGATTGCGCAGCAGCCAGGGAATTTCTGGAAGCACGCTATGCCGGCGCCTGGAGGGAGGTGGCGGAATGAGAACTCGTCACGCCGCAGCCGCCTTCGCCTGCGGCTTGTTCGCATCGTGTAGCGATGATGAAATGGCGAAGGTCCCGCACTTCAAACCCATGGAACCGTCAGAGTTGTTTGCCGACGGCACCTCGGCGCGCACTCCCCCGCCCGGCACCGTCGCGCGCGGCCAGTTAACCACCGATGTGGCGCTGAATTTCGGCAGCGACCCGGCCACCCGCACCGCCGTGGCAAAGTCGCCGCTGCCGTTCACCGCCGAGCGTCTGGCCCGCGGTCGCGAACAATTCAACATCCATTGTGCGGTGTGTCATGGTGCGGACGGCTTTGGCCAGGGCATCGTGGTGCGCCGGGGATTTCCGCCGCCGCCATCGTATCATAGCGATCGGCTGCGCGAGGCGCCGGACGGACATCTCTTCGATGTGATAACTAACGGCTATGGCAAGATGTATCCCTACCGCTCACGAGTACTGGTGGAGGACCGCTGGGCCATCGTCGGATATATCCGCGCGTTGCAACGCGGCCAGCACGCCTCGCTCGACGATATAGCCGACCACGCGGAACGCGCGAAACTCGAAAAAGAAAGGACCACGCCGTGAACTCACGCCGGCTCTACCAAACCGCCAGCGCCGCCGCGCTCATCGCGCTGCTCGGGTCCGCCTTCGCACCAGTGGCCGCCGTCCAGGCCTATCATTTCGCGGTGCTGGTTTGTCTGCAACCTGCCCTGGGCTGCCTGTTTCTCATCCTGCTGCACCAATCCACCGGCGGCAAGTGGGGTCAGCGCATCATGCCGGCGCTGTTGGCGGGAAGCCGGCTCATTCCCTGGTGCGTGCTGGCCCTGGTGCCGGTATTGATCTTCCTGCCCTCCGTCTATCATTGGGCCGGCAATCCGCAAACTCTCGGCGACCGTGCACGCTTCCTCAACTGGCCGTTTTTCAGCCTCCGGGTGGGGATCTATCTGATGGTGTTCGGCGGCTTGGCGCACTCGGTCGGCCGCGGCCGCAAGCCCGCGGCGGGAGGCCTGATCGCTTTCGCGCTGATCGGCTATTTCCTGGCCATCGACCTGGTCATGGCGATTGATCCGGATTGGTACTCCAGCGGGTTCCCCGTGGTCTTCATGGCTGGCCAGGGGCTCATGGCCCTCGCCATGGCCGTCACGCTATGCGCGGGCCAAACCGCAGGCACAGCCGACAAGGAACAGCGGGCGATCTGGCGCGACTCAGGCAACCTGTTGCTCGCGATGGTGGTTTTCTGGAGTTACGTTGCCTTCACCCAGTTTTTGATCATCTGGACGGGTAATCTGCCGCGGGAGATTCAATGGTATGTCCAGCGCGGCAGCGGGGTCTGGCGCTGGGTGACGGTGTTTCTGGCGGTGTTCAATTTGTTCGCACCCTTCTTTGTGCTGCTGTCGCGGGCGATCAAAGACGATCCGGAGCGCCTGCGCTGGGTTGCTGCGGCCATCCTCAGCTGCCAGGTAGTCTATCTCTATTGGCTCGTCGCACCTTCTTTGCCGGGGCACCCGCCCGAACGACTGTGGCTCGATGCCGTCATGCTGGTGGCCGTTGCCGCGCCATTTGCGGGGAAGCTCATCACTATCTATCAGAGGATCGAATGTCATGAATGAGTTGAGCCCACCTCCGCCCCGAGGCCTGCTGTCCAAGCTCAGGCATGCGTGTCATACCATGGTGAGGATGTGCCATGTGGGCTGGGTGGCGGCGGAGCGCGCGGAGCGATCCGAATCTCCACAAAATGAATCCCGGCGGCGCGGCTTCGAGATCGCAGATGCCAATACCATTCGTATCGCGCTGCTGTGTATCGGACTCGTGATCTTCGTCGCGCTCAGCATGGTCGCAGTGACGATCATATATAACCAGCGAATCAAAACGCAAAACCATGCCTTTGGCCCAGGTTATCAGGGCGGGGCGAGCCAGCGCACCCCGATCGAGGACACGTGGAAAGCGCTCGATGCGGAAACTGCCGCTCATCTGGGTGGTTACCGTTGGGTTGACAAAGAGCGTGGCGAGGTACAAATTCCCATTGATCGGGCCATGGACCTGATCCAGGAAAAACAAGGGGTCAACCATGAAAGTGCTTCCTCTCATTGTATTGCTGTTATGGGTTCATCCCGCGTTCGCAGCGGTGCCGCAGCTCGCTCCGCCGGATGTGGGCATCGACCAGCACATCGGCACCCAACTCCCGCTGGAACTGCCGCTGCGTAGCGACGCCGATAACCGCCAGCATCCGCTGGGTGACTTCTTCCATGCCGGTCGCCCCGCTATCCTGGTCATGGGCTACTTCGGCTGTCCGCAGCTTTGCACCGTCGTGATGAACGGCCTGGTCGAATCGCTCACCGAGATTCAGCTGCGGGCTGGCCGCGATTTCGATGTGTTTTTCGTCAGCATCGACCCGCGCGAAACCGCCGACCTGGGAGCGGCGAAGAAGCGTGGCTACGTCAAGCTTTACGGCAAACCGGACACCGCCGACGGCTGGCATTTCCTAACCGGAGAGGCGAAGCCTGTAGCGGCCCTCGCGCAGGCGGTGGGTTTCCGCTATCGTTTTGATCCCCAGATCAACCAATTCGCACATGCCAGCGGCCTGGCGATCATCACTCCGAGCGGGCGGATTTCCCGCTATTTCTACGGCATTGAGTTTCCAGCGCCCGACCTGGCGGCGGCGCTCAAGCAGGCGGCTGACGAAAAGGAAGGCTACAAAGTGCCGGAACTTCTCTTGCTATGCTATCACTATAACCCGATCAGCGGGCGCTATGGCATGGCCATCTGGCGAACCATGCAAGGCGGGGCGTTGCTGACGTTGTGCGGCCTCGGGTTTTTCATCGTGCGCAGCCTGCGCCAGGAAAAGGAGCCGGCATCATGAATCTCGGACAGCTACCGCTCTTCCCAGTCAGCGCCAGCGATCACGCGACCCAGGTCGATTACCTGTTCCTCGCGCTGATGGCTGTCAGCGCGGGCATTGTGTTGCTATTGACGGTGCTCATTCTATTCAGTGTCATGCGTTACCATGCGGGTTCCGCGGCGGACCGCACCCCGCCTCGAATCAACACCCGGAAACTTGAAGTCACCTGGACCGTGTTACCGCTGATCATTTTCACAGGAATCTTTGCCTGGGGCACGTCACTCTTTCTGGACCGTGAAAAACCGGGTGAAGCGCCGATGGAAGTCTATGTCATCGGGCGCCAATGGATGTGGGAGATCCGCTATCCGGACGGCCGCCACGAACACAACCGTCTGCATGTCGCGCTCGGTCAGCCGGTGCGCCTGATCATGACGTCCGAGGATGTGATCCACAGCTTTTTTGTACCGGCCTTACGGGTGAAGCAGGATGTGGTACCCGGCCGCTATGTCACGCTGTCATTCACGCCAAACCGCTGCGGCGAGTATCCGATTTATTGCGCCCAATATTGTGGCACGGCCCATGCTGAAATGGTGGGAGTGCTGGACGTCCTAGCTCCGGTAGATTATGCTTCCTGGCTTTCGGCTGGAGTTGCGCCGGACTCGCTGGCAGCCCAGGGACGGGCGCTTTTCGCGGAAAAGGGATGCGCCGGTTGCCACACGCCCGGTGCTGCGGTGCATGCGCCGCGGCTGGAGGGGCTGTTTGGCAAGCAGGTGGCTCTCGCCGACGGCAGGTTTGTGACGGCCGACGCCCAGTATATCCATGACTGTATCCTGCTTCCCCACCGGAACGTGCCCGCGGGTTATGACCCGATCATGCCGTCCTATCAGGGGCAGCTGCGCGAGACCGAGGTCATCGCCTTGGTGGAATATGTCAAATCCCTGCGCCCGCCCGCTGCCGACATGCGCGGACCTGAGGTCAGGCGGCCCGACCCCGAAATGAAGCAAAAGCAACCTCCGGCCCCATGAACGAGAGCTATTTAACTGATGGAGGCAGCGGGTTCCGGTCCTGGCTTCTGACCCGAGACCACAAACGGATCGCCATTCTCTATCTGATCTCAATCAGCGTGTTTTTCATGTTCGGGGGGGCTGCGGCGTCGATGATGCGGGCCGAATTGGCCACTCCCAAGGCCGATCTTGTGACGTCGGAGGTTTACAACCGTCTGTTCACTCTGCATGGCGTGATCATGGTTTGGTTCTTCCTAATTCCATCGATTGTCACGGTGCTGGGAAATTTCCTGCTGCCGCTGATGATCGGAGCGAAAGACCTGGCGTTCCCGCGGCTCAATCTCGCATCATGGTATATCTTCGTGCTCGGCGGACTGCTGGCCCTCTACGCGATTCTCCTCGGCGGGGTGGATACCGGCTGGACATTCTATACCCCATACAGCAGCACCTACTCGAACTCTTATGTCATCCTGATGGCTGTGGGCATTTTCATTGCCGGATTCTCGTCCATATTCACCGGCCTCAACTTCATTGTCACCACCCACAAGATGCGCGCGCCGGGCTTGTATTGGTTCCGGCTTCCACTGTTTGTTTGGGCGCTGTATTCGACCAGCGTCATTCTGGTGCTGGCGACCCCGGTGCTGGCGATCACGCTGGCGCTGGTGGCGCTCGAACGCCTGATGGGGGTGGGCGTGTTTGATCCCAAACTCGGCGGCGATCCCCTGCTGTTCCAGCATTTGTTCTGGTTTTATTCGCACCCTGCGGTGTACATCATGATACTTCCGGGTTTCGGCGTGATCAGTGAGATCATCCCATGTTTCGCCCGCAAGCCGATCTTCGGTTATCACTTCATTGCCTTTGCCAGCATCGCGATCGCGGTGCTAGGGTTCGTGGTATGGGGACATCACATGTTTGTGAGCAGTCAGAGTTTGTATGCGGGGGTGGTGTTTTCATTTCTCAGTTTCATGGTGGCGGTGCCCTCGGCGATCAAGGTGTTCAACTGGACGGCCACCCTGTATAAGGGGCGGATCGAGCTGGCCACGCCGATGCTTTATGCGCTGGGATTCATCGGCTTGTTCACAATCGGCGGTCTCACGGGGCTATTTCTCGCCACGCTGGCGGTTGACGTGCACCTGCATGACACGTATTTCGTGATCGCCCATTTCCACTATATCATGGTGGGAGGCATGGTGATGGCCTATATCGGTGGGATGCATTTCTGGTGGCCAAAGATCACCGGTCGGATGTATCCGGAGATTTGGGGGCAGCTATCGGCTCTGATCATTTTCACGGGCTTCAACCTGACGTTTTTCCCGCAGTTCATCCTTGGTTACATGGGGATGCCGCGGCGCTATCACGCTTATCCCGAACAATTCCAGTTCCTCAACGTGCTGTCCTCGGCGGGTGCCTCGATCCTAGGGATTGGCTACCTGCTGCCGATCTGCTATCTGAGCTGGTCGCTTATCAAGGGAAAAAGAGCCCCGCGCAATCCATGGAACGCCACGGGGCTGGAATGGACGCTGGCTGATTCGCCGCCAACAGTGCATAACTTCGATGAGATCCCGGTGGTCGATTGCGAGCCTTATCGCTACGACCTGCCTGAAATGGCCAGCGCGAAAGGAGATATCACATGACGGAGCATGAGTCACAACAAGGGTGTCTTGATCCGGTGGCCGAGCATCTCGCCGATCCGGCGCAACGCCTGGATATCGCCAGGCTTGGCGTGTGGCTGTTCCTGAGCACGGAGGTCTTGTTTTTCGGTGTGCTGTTTCTGGGATTCACGCTCTATCGGCGGAGTTATCCGGACGAATTTGTGGCGGCCAGCAACCATTTGAACCTGTGGCTCGGGGGATTCAACACCTTGGTCCTGCTGACCAGCAGCCTGTTTGTCGCCCTCGCGGTGCTCGGTGCCGATCGTGGCGATCGGCGCGGCTCGACGCGTTATCTCGCAGCGACGCTGGCGCTGGGCCTGGTGTTTTTGGCGATCAAGGCGTTTGAATGGCATCAGGAATATCAGGAGCATCTGGTCCCGGGGCTCAACTTCGCGCTACCCGGCACCGACGCGGGTTGGGCCGCCCACGAGCAATTGTTCTTCTGTTTGTACTTCATCATGACCGGTGTCCACGCATTCCACATGATCGCGGGCTCGGGTGTGCTAGCCTGGCTGATCCTGCGCGGCTGGCGGGGACACGGACCGCTCAGCCAAACGGAAAGCATCCGCATCGAGTCAACTGCGCTTTACTGGCATTTCGTGGACATCGTCTGGATATTCCTGCTGCCGTTGCTTTATCTAACCGGCTTTAACTAACATGAAATCCTCCCTCCTGCTATGGATTTATCTGGTCCTGGTGATTCTGCTGGGATGCACAATTGGTATGGCATTGCTGCCGCTGGGGGTGGTGATCAAGCCGCTGGCCGGGTTGCTTGTTGCCGGGGTTAAAGGTGGCTTGATCGTGCTGTTTTTCATGCAACTGCGCTATCATCACGGCACGCTGCGCTTGTTCGCCGCGGCCGGGGCTTTCTGTCTTTTTCTGCTATTCTTGCTAATTGCGACTGACTATCTCACACGGCTGTGGAGCTGATTCCCGCAAGATCCGCCGGACTGTTGGGAGCCGCTCAATCGTGGCGGGGCGCGGGCTGTCCGCGCCAACTGGAAGCAGCCCCCGGACTCACGCGCAGCGCACCCGACTCGCTTGAGACGACATCGCCGTTAGGCTCTGGAGTCTTTCTGCGTCCGGGATGAATGAGTGCCCATGCGCGGGGCAGCAGGTAAAATGAGATCAGGGCATCAATGATGAGCCCCAAGGCGCAGGTTTGCCCGAGACTGGCGAGGCCCAGATGGTTTGCCCAACTGATGGTGCCGAAGCCGGCAGCGGCCGATGAGGCGCATAACAAGATAACGAGTCCCAGCTCTCGTTGGGCAGCCGGCACATCGCCACCGTTGCGGCTAAGCGCAAGGAGCAACAGGATACTGTAGTCCGTTCCAGTGCCAAGCAGGAGGAGCACGGCCGCCAGATTAAAAAAGTTCCAAGTAATGCCCAGCAGCGACATCGCACCGGCGAGGCAGAGCAGGACCAGCGCGGTAGTCGCCACAAAGAGTCCCACGGCCCTGGCGCTCCTGAAAGCCATCGCGAGGAGCAGCACGACCCCGCCAATGAGGGCGCAGGCAACCTGCGCGATTTCACGCGGAATCACGCGCTTGAGCTTGGCGCCAAGGCGACTCCAACTCACCAGATAGACGCCCGGGCGTTCCACTGCAGCGCTTAGGGCCTCGTCCTGACCAGTCGCGGGTTGGACGATGCCCATGGCCAGCACTTGGCCGGCCGCGTGCTTCGCGCAACGTCGGAAAATCCAGCGGCTGGAATCATTGTCCGGCCAAACGGGTGGCGTGCGGCGTGCCCATGCCTTCCATTGCTTGAGCACCGCCTCGGTGAGTGAGAATGCCTCGTCCCGAAAGCCCGCCGCTTCGAGCGTTTGCCGCAGGCGCGGCGTTTCGGTTTCGAGCTGGGCAAGAATCGGAAGATTGCATTTTTGGTGTTCAGCATTTGGCCAGATCTGCCGGGCAGTGTGGTAGTCAACAACCGTGCCATGCGCTTTGGCGGCCTCCAGGTGAGTCTCGGTTGTTTGGAGCAAGGCCAGCACCTCGGTTTCATCCTGGCCGGCGATGACGAGGCTGAGGGTGTCCCGATCATCGGTGAGACGGGAAGCAAGGCGGTCCATGGCGATTGATGCACCATTGGCCCGCGACCGCAAGGCAGAGGGAGAGAAAGTCGCCGCTGGAAACCCCTTGCAAACGAGCGCGCCGAGCAGCACGCCCACGAGCATGAGCGTAAACCATGCGCCGTAGCGCTGAAAGCGTGGGTTGGCAAATGCCTGCTCCAGAAGGGACGCCGGCCGCGCCTGCTCCAGACGATGGAAACGCGCCGTGATCGGAGCAAAAACCCCGAGCATCACCACGGCACCGACGATGACGCCGATGCCGACCAGGTTGCCGAGTTGTGAGAGGCCGGGAAGGCTGCTGAGATTCAGCGCGAAAAAGGCCGCCGCCGTGGTTCCGGCGGTCCACATGATATTTTGCAGGCACAGGCGCTGGAGCGCGCGCACCGTCCCGCGCTGCTGCCGCGAATGTTGGTAAACGAAGTATCCGTAGTCCACGCTCAACCCGATCATGATCGCGGCGCAGCCAACACCGATGACGGTGAGTTGCTCAAGCACCAGCCCGGCGATGGCCAGCGAAACGGTGAAAATCAAGATCAACAGTGCCTGTAATATCAGCAAGGGTTCGGCCCGTCGGTAGCACAGCCAGAAGATCAGCGCGATGACGACGAGCGTGATCGCACCGGATGACATCATGTCCCATTCCATGCTGCCGGAAATGTCCGCCACGAAGGCGGGCTCGCCTGTGAATCCGAGTTTCACATCGCGTTGCCCACGCCACTGTGCCGCCTCCTGCTTGATCGCTCGCAACCAGGCAATGGTTGCCTTGTAATTGCCGAACGGCTTCACCGCTTCGACATAGATCACGCGAAACGTACCATCCGCCGAGGCAAACTCGGAGTGCCGGGATTGCTCCAGCAGATCGGATGTCGCGAGTGCAGCGCCAAGATCGTAGGGGTCATGGCTGGCCAATGCCAACTTCTGTGGTGATATGGACTCGCTGAGCGTGGCGAGAGTGGCAGTTAGAGTTTTCGGTGCCTGGTCGGGGGAGAGGCGGGCGGTGAGTTCGCCGATTTTGTCCGGCGGCTCATTGAGCAACGCAAAGGCAAGCAATTCCGCGAGATCCGCCGGATTTTTCTCCCACGAGGGACGCGCCACCGCCTGTTTCACCAGATCGGAACGTCGTTGGAGGTGCGCGGCCAGAGAGTCGGCGGCGAGTTCCGCGCTGTCCGCGTCATCCGCTTCGAGAGTGATTACCAGTTCGTTCGGCTGCGCGAAATTTTTCAAAAAGAGCGACAGACCCTGCACCTCCTGGAGCTTCGCAGGCAGCAGATCCAGAATATCGATGTTGAAACTCACCCGGGATAGGCCGACCGCTATGCAGGTCACCGCCACCACTCCGAGCAGGATCCAGCGCGAGTTAAGGTTTTGCATCGACCACCTCATAGCCAGTGAAGTCGAAGTCGAATACACTGCGGTTGATCTTCGGGTTGATTTGGACGTTGGTGAATTCATTGCGCAGCGAGGACCCGTCGCGCGTTCTTAATTCAAACGACAGCAAATGGCCGGTGGTGGTGTTGAAGTCAAGCTGCAAGGAGGTGAGCATCTTGCGCGCTTGTGGATCGCGCGGCAGCAACGCAAGGTGGCAGCAGGTCCCATCGGTGCTGATTGTCAGCGTTTCGTATTGCTTCTGGTAAGTGGTGAAATCGCGCGCGAATGGGATATTGAGCATGCCCAGCCCCAAGCCGCCCACATTTTGATTCAAGGCACTCACGACACTCCGCTCGGCACGCTTTTTCGCAGGCTCAATCAGGTAAATCGTATCTTTCGTGCGCAGCGCGATCAACTTGGCCGGACTGCCGAGTTCCCAGCGGAACGAGTCGGGCGAATTGAACCACAGGCGTCCTTTGTTCTCCAGCGCATTGCGCAAAGCCGACATGCGGCGCGTCTGGGTGAAATCCGCAGTCACCGCATGGAAGTCATTCTGCCGGGTGATCCACCGCTTGACGGGCGACAGATCCAACGCCGCAGCTACACATAGCTGGGTGACCCCGGCGACAGCGGCAAAAACAAGCAAGATGCGACTCATGGCAGTTATGCGGAACTTCTATCCGGGCAGCACGGTCCGGGCAAGCGAATTTTTCCGGCAAGCGCAGCCAGGGGCAAGCGCTCTGATGGGGTCGCTGACTGCGGTTCCAGGCCCGCCTGCGATCCACCGAGATCAAGCGTTCCGGGACTCATGCGATCGCGGAAAGGTTCACTCAGGCGAGAATGTCGGTGACCACCTTCGCGGGCTCGACGCCGGTAAGGCGGATGTCGAGGCCTTGGCTGCGGATGCTCATGCGCTCGTGGTCGATGCCCAGCAGATGGAGCATGGTGGCGTGAAAGTCGCGGATGTGGACCGGATCCTTGACGATGTTGTAGGAGAAATCATCGGTTTCGCCGTAGGTCATGCCGCCCTTGACGCCGCCGCCGGCCATCCAGATGCAGAAGTTTTTCGGGTGGTGGTCGCGACCGTAGTCGTCGCGGGTGAGTGTGCCCTGGCTGTAGACGGTGCGGCCGAATTCACCACCCCAGACGACGAGCGTATCATCTAACAAGCCGCGGACTTTCAGGTCCTGGACGAGGGCGTAACAGGCTTGGTCGACGTCGAGGCACTGCGACGTGATGTGCGCGGGCAGGGTGCCGTGCTGGTCCCAGCCGCGGTGATAGATCTGGATGAAACGCACGCCGCGTTCGGCCATGCGGCGGGCCAGCAGGGCGCAGTGGGCGAAGGTGCCGGGCTTTTTCACGTCCGGTCCGTAGAGTTCGCGCACACGCTCTGGCTCTTTGGATAGATCGGTGAGTTCAGGTACCGACGCCTGCATGCGGAAAGCCATTTCATACTGGGCGATGCGGGTGAGGGTTTCCGGGTCGAGGAACGTGTCGGCCTGCTGATGGTTGAGGGCGGCGAGGCTGTCGAGCATGCGGCGGCGGGTGGCGCGGTCCAAGCCGGGAGGGTCGTCGAGGAATTGGATGCCGCCGCCGCTCGGGCGGATCGCCACACCGCTGTGTTGGGACGGGAGTGGGCCGCTGGACCAGAGGCGGGCGGAGATGGCCTGGACGTTGGAATTGGGATTGGAATGTTGGGCGTGGAGGACGACGAAGGCGGGCAGGTTTTCGTTCATCGAACCGAGGCCGTACGAGAGCCAGGAGCCGATGCAGGGACGGCCGGGGTTCATGTTGCCGGTGTTGATCAGGGTGTTGGCCGGCTCGTGAT
>Ga0073936_10006474_pt1 | contig 15429 bp, 15 predicted proteins | sample AliMusrvi5mmetaG_FD_87041 | JGI IMG/M metagenome (GOLD analysis project Ga0073936, IMG submission 87041) | Freshwater lake bacterial and archeal communities from Alinen Mustajarvi, Finland, to study Microbial Dark Matter (Phase II) - Alinen... | ecosystem: Environmental > Aquatic > Freshwater >... | reverse complement strand
TGGTCGGGGACGGGGATACCACTGCCGCGCCGGCAGTTTATTACAAGGGTAATGGCCTGATCGTGGTCACGACCACGGGCAAGGGCGGTTTCACTGGGAAGCTGTATTTGGAGGGGCAAAGCCTCTCGTTTAGCGGCAACAAAATCGACCGACTTTCCGGTCAGGCCCCCGAGATCACCATTGCGCGCAAAAACAAAGCCCCGGTCAAGTTGGACCTGAAGCTTGACACCTCCGCCAACGGAAGCATCAAGGGAACCGTGCAAACCGACGGGGCCCCGATCCCCTTCAAGGCAAAGCCCGGACTGTTTACCAAGAAGAATCCGCACCCCTTCAATGGACGCACATACACGGTGGTGCTGCCCGATGCGGATGCCCTCTTCGGCAACGGTTACCTCACCATTTCCTTCACGCCCGATGGCACGGCAACGGTGGGCGGCAAGCTCGCCGACGCCACCCCCGTGTTAGCCAGCGTGCAAACGGTGGAGACCGACGACCAGACGAACTGGCTGGTGCCGCTCTACGACGTGTTTGACAAGGTCTCCAGCGGAGTGCTCAAGGGAGAACTCCTCCTGCCCAAGACCCCGGTGAGCGGGGGGTCGGAGGTCAAGGAGGGAGCCGCCGGGCTGGGCTGGCTCAAGCTGGCCGATGCGAAGAACAAGCTTTTCCCCGCCGGATTCCTCAAACAATTGAATGCCGTGGGAGCCAGGTGGTTAGCGCTTTCCAAGAACGTGTCCCTGTTCTCGGGCGATTCGAGCACAGCGAACTTCCAAGTCCTTCTCGACCCGCTGGCCGAGGCGCTGCCCCTGCCCATCAGCCAGCCGGCAACATGGCCGGCGACCAACGTGCCCAAGCTGACGGCACCGGTCACCAACGGGCTGGCGATCAACTTCCAGCCAACCACGGGAATCTTCTCGGGCTCCTTCAGCCGCACACCGAAGACCGCGAACAAAGCGGTGAAAACCAACTTCGAAGGCGTGGTGCTCTCCCATCCTCTGCCTCTGGAAGAGGGCGGCACCCCGGTCCGAGGCGCCGGATTCTTCACCACCGAAACCGAATCAGCCGCGTTTGAACTCCAGTAAGCCGGCGGCGGCTTAGGCAAACAGCGGCTTCCCCCCAGCCGGATCGGCTGAAACGACAACCGCAACGAGGGCTTGCGGGCGTCAATTGCGCCGGTATAGGATTTTCCCCAACCATAAACCAAGAAACGTGAAGTCTTCGCGACGGGCAACTGCGGGAATTGAGATGAAAGAGAAGATCCTGATTCTCCCGGTTGCCGTTCTGGTGCTCGTCGGTCTGATCTGGGTCGTGGCGTTTTTCGGCGGGGGAGAACCACCAGTGCCCGCGGCACATATCCCGCAGGAAAAACATTCTGCAAAAACCGCGTCTTCGCTAGGGACGGAGCCCGCGCATCGGACGCCCGGCCAGCCGGCGGCCCCTGCTCCCCGGCCTGCGCCGGCCAAGGGCGAAGACGCCATCTCTGGAATCCTCTCCGACCAGTCGCTGGATTTTCCGGCTGCGGTGGATCGCCTGCTGAAGCTGCTGCCGTCATTGGACGAAGAAGCCCAGGCCGAGGTCTCCAACCACATCTCGAATCTTTCCGACGACAAAAAAGCGGGCGAATGGACGCCTCTGTTAGTCGCGAACCGCCTGCCAACGGCGGCGCAGGAGGTTCTTTTCAACGACCTCCTGAACCGCCCGCACGAACTGACGATGCCGGCGCTCTCCGCAATCGCCGACGCCACGTCCCACCCACAACAAAAGGAAAGCCGGGAAATCCTTGACGTGCTTTACGGCACCCCGCCGCCGGGCACCACCTGGGCTGTCTGGGTCGCCGCCCGCATGAAGGAAGAGCCACAATAATCAACTGCCTCCTCTTTATCGGTTCTGCAGCGGCAAGAAAAAGCGGCGATCAAATTGCGGAATGCGCGTCACGGCGCGGAGAGGAGCTGGAAGTCGCGGGAGCCGGTGAAGGAATAGAAGATTTCCTTGTCGGACGGGTTCAAGTAGCTGGACTTGTCCGGCCAGAGGGAGAAGCCGCGACCTTCAACCCCATTTCCCAATGCGGGGCGCACGGGCGTCAGCACTCCTTCGAACATCACCTTCTTGGCCAAATGCGTGGAGGTTTGGACTCCGGCACCCCCTGCCGCCACCTGCACGACCCCGGTGAGACCTGCGGGAACGCTCGTTTGGGTTCGATTCCCGCTACCCGCTCACCTGCATATTTGAAATCCCCCGGAGGAACCGGCCGTTACGTTACTTGGCCTTCTTGATGATTTGCTTGGCGTCGTTTCGATATTCCTTCGCCTCTTCACCGGGTGAATCCAAGATGCTCTGGGCGAGTCCCCTGGCTTTCTTTTTGTTTCCGACCTCCAGATATTGCTCTGCCAGATTCACGGTCACCAATGGATCGGAGGGGTCGATGGCATAGGCCTTTTCAAGCCATGCAATCGCTCCCTTGAAATCGTTCGCACGAATTGCCAAGGCAGCGATGATGTTGGGCGGACGGGGGTCTTTCGGGAAGGCCTCTGCCATGGCCATCGCGAGTTTCTCGCACCACTTGGGGGCATCGGCATCTTTGGATTCGTATAACTGGACCGTGGTGTCGTATGAGGCATTGTCGATGTTCTTGGCCGGCTCCTGCCTGGCGAGCGGTTGCCCATTCTTGTCGAGGAACGAATCAGGCGCTTTGCGATAGGCTTCAATCAATCCCAGCATCACCTCTGCGCTCTCGGCGGGACGGTTCTCCTGGCGAAGGCAGAAGGCCAACCCCAATGCGATGTCGATTCGGGCGGGAAATTTCTTTGCGGCTTCCGACAAAAGATCTGGAGCCTTCGCTGCGATTTTCGGGTCAACCACTCCTTGACGGCTGATGCTCCCAACCGCTTTCCCGGTGTGTTGATCCGACATCACAAAATCCGATTTCTCGGCAGGCTTTGTGGAAATCGACACCTGCTGGCTCAGGCTGAACCAATAATTTGCAAGTTTGATGTAGTAATCGGGATTCTCAGACTCCGACTTGGCGTAGGTGGCCTGAACCTGTTCGACGGCTTGTGGATCTTTTTGCTTGGCGGCACCGAAATCTTCTGTGAAGCCAGCAAAACAGTTTCCAGAAACCACGCCCAGCAATACGAATGAATAGAAACGCCCCACGAAGGAAGCCTAACACCGCATCCGATAGAATAAAGAAATCTCCCCATGCCAATACATTCAACAATATGAGACATTTCACCTTGCTAGTAACGCTTTGGTCGGCCGGCGTTTGTTTTGCAGCCGACCCGGTTGTCGGAACACTCACTTTCGATAAAAGCGAGGCAGTCGTGTTCAGATTCCCAGGCGGTAAGACCAGGTATGACGGAGAAATTCCCGGGATAAAAGTGCTGGGCCGCTCACAGTTGAGCAAGCTCGAGGGCGACAAAGTAAATGGCATCCCAAAACTGATCATTGAGCTGACCAGCGGTGACAGGATCACGTTGGTTCAGGGAAAGCCAGCCCCGGTCACAAGAACCACATCGGGGAAAACTGTCGAGTGGAGCATGGTGAGCAAATGAAACCCGACGGTAAGCGGTGTGGCCGAGGCATCGCAGAAGCTCTCAGGCCGCACCGAACCACCATGAAACCTCAGCCGGCACTCGCCCGCCGCTCCCAGAGAGCCGCGGGTGACTTTGAGCGTTCGCCGCAAGTGAAAATATCCTAAACAATGTCGGATTTGCATCCGAAAGCATCATCCGGGATGATCATGGGTGCGGGCGCCATTTTACTTTGGAGCCTGTCCTCCGCCTGTATCGTTTTCACGGGGAGGCAATTGGGGCTCTGGCAGTTCCTGACGCTCACTGGATTGATTGGCAGTCTGCTCCAGATCGCTGGCTATCTGTGCATGGGACGCAGCCTGCGCTCGATTCTGAGGCCGCCACCCAGGCTCTGGATTGCCATTGCCTTGGGATTTATCATCTACCAGTTCCTCTTCGCCACGGCGCTCATGACATCGACCACGGAAACGCAGGTTGTGGGGGTGAGTTTGATGAACTATCTGTGGCCCTCGCTGACGGTTCTGTTCACAACATGGCTGGTTCCCGGCGAGCGCATGCACAGACGGCTGGGGATCTCGCTGGCGCTTTCACTGGCGGGTGTGCTGCTCGCCAGCGGGCGCGAGGTCGCCTGGTCGGGCACCAGTGCATCCATCTGGCCTTACGCGCTGGGAGGCATGGCGGCTATCGCGTGGGCAGCCTACTGCGCGCTGACGTCTCGCTGGCGCCTTTGGGCTCGAGACTTTGCCGCTGCCCCGCTCGGATTCCTTATTGTCAGCGCCGTAGCGGCGACGGTCTGTCTGTGGAACCGCGAGTGGCAACCGATGAGCTCGCGAGCGTGGGCTGGCGTGCTCGTGACCTCCATCGGCCCTTGGGCGAGTGGTTACATGTTATGGGAACTGGCCTTGCATCGTGCGCCTGCTACCACGCTGGGCCTGCTCGCCTCGGCCATCCCAGTGCTGTCGACCTTGTGCCTGATGGGGCTTTTTGCACTGGCATTCCCGGTTCATGAAAGTGGCGCACGCTATGCCGTCCTGCTTCTCGCTTCTCTCATGATCGGCGCTGCTGTGGCATTGGGCAGATCCTCAGCCGGCGCGGGAAAACCGTCGGGCGATGGGCTTGAACAGAACTAGCCCGCATTGCCCCCAAAAGTATCTCCCTGCCTGCTCAGCGAGTTCGTCCCTTCGCGACAACCTTACCGGTGCCACGAGCCGCCGCGCCATCCCTCGGCGCTGCCCGAGCCGTTGTGCCAGTCGGCGGAGCCGCGCGCCCCGTTGTAGTAGCCGCTGTTCCCGCCGCGGTAATATGAGCCGCCGTAATAGGCATTGCGGTTGCCGTAGTAGGTGCCGCCGTAGAATCCGGCACCACCCCATGCGACGACCGGTGACGGGCCGTAGTAGGCAGGACCAGGACCGGCCGCGTAGTAGCCGGTGCAGGCGGATTGTGTGAGGGAAAGAACCGCGGTGAGCACCGTCATCGCGAGAAGAGAGAAGGAATGTTTCATGATCGGTTGGAGCGTGGGTGGGATCACCGGCCGGTTGACTTCACGACGGAAAGAAATGGGATTTCGGACGCCCCGCGAGGCTTGCGGAAAACAAAGTCGCCAGCCCCCAGCCAGGGGTTGAGGTTCCAGTTGGAAAATTCCACCAGCGTGCGCGGAAAGTTCGGCCGGTCGGTGAACGTGACCGCCAGCCGCAGCGGCACGGCGGCGGATTTGATTGCAATCCAAATCTCCCAATTGACGCCTGGGGAGCGGAAAGCGAGATGCTCGCAGGCGGTGCCACGCACGGTGGCCGGCCCGACCACAACCGCGCTGGTAAGCCCACGGGTCATCACGCGGAAGGGGTTGCTGAGGAGCAAAGGTGCCGTGACGAAACGGATGCCGGTTTCCTCTTCGAGGTCGGGCAACATCGCATCGATTGTCGGAGGAGCCTTGGCCAGGGAATAGACTTTCGTGTGGGGGGCGAAGGCGGCCACGGTTTTTCCGTCATAGAAAAAATCGAAATGCGGGGCCTCCCCGGTGAGGATGCCGCGGAGTTTGTCCGGGCGTTCGAGCGCGACATCCGCGTTGGAAAAAAGCGTGAGGAACTGGCCGGTCTTGGCGGGGACCTCGAAGATCGAGGAGGATTTGTACGTGAACGCCTTCGCGGCCGCGAGCGTGTCGCTCATGCGCTTGAGCGCCGCGAGCGCTTTCGGGTTGACCGACGGGTTGGATGGTGCGGCCTGGCCCGTTGCGGGCAACAGCAGTGCGGCGGCGCAGCCTGCCGCGAGGATTTTGAGGAAAGTCGTGTTCATGGGTGATGGACTGGCGGATTGGTTGCGGGAAAATTCCGGGGTTGCGTTGACCAACGGATGGATTCCATCCCATTCCCGCAGAAAATGCCAGCATAAACATTTCCGGGACACGCGCTTGGGTGCAGGACAAAAATCTTCAGTCATGCGGCGAGAGGGAGCGTGTCATTCGCAGCGGCGCGTGAGTTGAGGCGGTATTTCCAGAACGAGTCCATCCTGCGGCTGGCATGGATGCAACGGAAGGCGAGGACTTTGTCCGCGCCTGGCTCGCCCCAGAACATGCCCGATTGCTTGCATCGTTTCCCGATGAGAGAGCGGCAGCCGGCTTCGACGACCCCGGAGCCGATGAAGTGTTTTTTGGCCCGGAAGGTGCCGTATTGCATGCGCGAGACGTTGTTGGCGAAGTAGCCCAAAGCGGTTTCCGCCTCCGCAACATTGCCACGAAGGAGGGCCTCTTTGCGCGCTTGTTTGATGATGCGAGCAACCCCGTCGTGGGCGAGGAGTTTTTTCCAGTAATGTCTGCGGCGCTTGTTGCGGGCCTCCTCACCTTTGCCCCAGAGGGTTTCGATCAGGGTCTGCAGGTGCTCCAAGGCGTGGTAAAAGTCCACGATCTGGACGGCCCCCGGAAAGTAATCGTGCCCGAGCTTTTCCAAGCCGGGGGCTCCGTCGATGAGCAGGACGATTTCCTGGGCCGAGAACAAGCCGCGCCGGATGGCCTCACGGCGCAGGCTGATTCCAAAGTCCGAGGGGCTCTGGAAGCCGGAAAGGTAGGTGGTGGAGCCGTGGTCACGCACGGGACGGCCCTTGTCATCTTCCTTGATCTGGGTGAAGACGCAACCGAGCGTGGCCATGCGGGTTTTGGCTTTACCGTCGGGGGCTTTCCCTTTGCGCCCAGCGAGTTCTTCCACGCGCATTGGCACCCCGGTGGCGTCCGCGCTGACGTAGAGGATCTTGGCCTCACAGGGGCCGGGAGCCGATTCTCTTTTCTGCCACGCCACGGCGCACTCGCCCGTGCGGCCAACCACGCGCTGGATCTGGCGCTCGGAGACGGAAATGCCGCCGGTTTCCGCGAGGTGGAAGGAAGCTTGGAGGAAGCTGGTTTCATCGGATCCCTCCAGGCAGATGAGCCGGGCGAGAGCCGGAGTGTAGGCCCCTTCCAGGCCGAGGGCCGCATCCGCCGGGAAGTGGCCGTATTTTTTCCGGGATGGTAGTAGTATTGGCGCATCAGCGCGAAGGTGCCGAACATGCCCTTGACCATGAGAACCTCGCGCCCCTTGGCCTGTTCGCCCGGCTTGGGGATGTAGGAGGCATCAATGCGGTCGGTGGCTTGCTGCAGGAGCATGCCCACCAGTTCGTTGGCCGGTTTGAAGATTGCTGTCCGCACGAGGACTTCCAACTCGGCGACAGCGGTTCCCTCGGGTGCTTTGCTGCGGAAAGCGGCGATCAGGTCTTGGACTTCGGCTTCCTGGGCGAGGAAGATGTTTGGGGCGGGCGTTTTTTTTTGCCCCCGGCCTTGCGTTCCTGCCTGCTCTGCGCGGTGATCAGGTTCGCGTACTCGCCTACCAGAGACTGGAAGCGATTGTGGGCATCAATGTTCTCTTGGGCTTGGGCAACCTGCTGTGCTGGGACGTATTCGGTCACGTTGCGCCCGCCCTCCCTTCGCTGGAGATTGAAGTATGAACCGCCGGGGCCTTGGCGGATCACGGAGAGCTTGCCACGCTCCATGCGGTCGATGGCGGCGATTTGCTGAAGGATGTCACGAGGATTGTTTTTTTTGTTCATCGGCAAAAAGTATATGCTATCACATATACTTTGGTAGAAAAAAACCCAGCAAAATGCTTTTTCAGAGATTTTTGTCCTGCACCCCTGCGTTTTCGTCGGCTCTCAATCCCGGAAGTTCTGGAACCCGAGGGCCACGCCGAAATCCCGGCCCCGGCAGAAGCCGATCACGCTTTGCAGATCGTCGCGGCTTTTGCCGGTCACGCGGATCTGCCGGTCCTGGAGCGCGCTCTGGACCTTGAACCCGCCGGCTTTGATTTCCTTCACGATCTCCTTGGCCTTGTCTCCGTCCAACCCCTGCTTGATAATGAAATCCTGCGTGGCGTGGCCGAGCGGGGAAATGGCGGGCTCCTTCCGCTCGACGTTCCGGAGGTCGATGTTCCGTTTGGCCAATTTGCCGGTGACCATGTCGTGCAGGGATTTGAGGCGCGAACCGTCCTCGGCCTTCAGGGCGATTTTCGAGTCCTTGGCGATCCACTCGATGGTGGCGGCGCTCCCCTTGAAGTCGAACCGGGTGGCCAGCTCTTTGACAGCTTGGTTCACCGCGTTGTCGATCTCCTGCTTGTCGATTTCCGAAACAATGTCGAACGATGGCATGCCCAAGAACTAGCCGCCGCAGGCCGTGCGGTCAATTTCGCGTTCCCGGTTCCTCCGGATCTCGCCCTGCGGACATTATTTGAGCGAAATCATGTTCCCGATGTATTATTTTGAATAATCATTGACCCATTTTCGGCTCTACTATAAGTTTATCTTATGAACGGTTATCCGCCGCTGAACCTGGCGGGCTTCCGGGGCAGCTGATTCCATTTCCGCAGAAAATTCCATCCAACAACCATGAAACTATCACGCCTTATTCCGCTCACGATGCTGCTTTGTCCCGCGATCCTCCGGGCCAGCGAATCCGACCTCGCCCTGCCGGCTGACCGTTCGGCGATTTTTTCCATTCTCGGGTTTTCGCTGCCGAGTTTGATGATTTTGTATATCGGTCTCGGCGTGGCGGCCTTGGGGATGCTTTTTGGCTGGTCCGAATGCAGGAACCTCCGGAAGCTTCCCGCCCACAAGAGCATGCTGGATATTTCGACCCTGATCTACGGGACCTGCAAAACCTATCTCCTCCAGCAGGGCCGCCTGCTTCTCCTGCTGGAAGTGTTTATCGGAGCCACCATGGTTTATTACTTCGGCTTTCTGAAACATGCCGCCCCCTCGACCGTGGTCCTCATCCTGGCCTGGTCGCTCATCGGCATCGGTGGATCGTTTGCTGTCGCCTGGTTCGGCATGCTGATCAACAACATCGCGAACAGCCGCATGGCGTTTGCCGCGCTCCGCGGGCGGGCCCTGCCGGTCTCGGAGATTCCGACCCGCTCGGGCATGAGCATCGGCGTGCTTCTGATCAGCACCGAACTGATGCTGATGATCGCGATCCTCGTCTTTGTTCCGCCGGCCCTGGCCGGATCCTGCTTCATCGGCTTCGCGATCGGCGAGTCCCTCGGCGCGAGCGTGCTGAGAATCTGCGGCGGCATCTTCACCAAGATCGCCGACATCGGCAGCGACCTCATGAAGATCGTCTTCAAGATCAAAGAGGACGACGCGCGGAATCCCGGCGTGATCGCCGACTGCGCGGGCGACAATGCCGGGGACAGCGTGGGCCCTACGGCCGACGGCTTCGAGACCTACGGTGTCACGGGCGTGGCGCTGATCACGTTCATCCTCCTCGCCGTCAAGGCCGAGTTCATGTGGACGTTCATCGTGTGGATCTTCGCGATGAGGATCGTGATGATCCCGACCTCGATCCTCTCCTGGAAAATCAACACGTGGGTCACCAAGGGCGTCTTCGGCAAGCACAGCCATTTCGATTTCGAACACCCGCTGACCATCCTGGTCTGGCTGACCTCCCTGATGTGCGTGGCGGTCAGTTACATCGTCAGCTACTTCATGCTGGCCCCGCTTTTTCCGACCCTGTGGTGGAAGCTCTCGACGATCATCAGTTGCGGCACGCTGGCGGCGGCGATCATCCCCGAGTTGACCCGGGTGTTTACGAGCACGCGGAGCGCGCATTGCCACGAGGTCGTCAACGCGACCACGGAAGGCGGTGCGGGGCTGACGATTCTCTCCGGGCTGGTGGCCGGCAACTTCTCCTGCTTCTGGAAAGGCCTGACCCTCGCAATCCTGATGCTGGTGGCTTACGTGACAGCGTCATGGGGTGGATCCCTCGATCCCAACAGCTATGCCACCAACATCGCGGCTGTCGGGCATTTCATGACCTATCCGGCGGTCTTCGCCTTCGGCCTCGTGGCCTTCGGAATGCTCGGCATGGGGCCCGTGACGATCGCCGTGGACAGCTACGGCCCGGTGGCGGACAACGCGCAGTCGGTTTTCGAGCTTTCCATGATCGAGCAGACTCCGGGCATCAAAGAGGAGGTCCAGCGCGACTTCGGGTTCACCCCGGATTTTGAAAAAGGAAAGCTCCTGCTCGAGGACAACGACGGGGCCGGCAACACGTTCAAAGCCACCGCCAAGCCGGTGCTGATCGGGACGGCGGTCGTCGGGGCGACCACGATGATCTTCTCGCTGATCCTGATGCTCAAAAACCATTTTGGCTGGACCGACCTTTCGAGCCTGAGCATCGTCGATCCGCGGATCATCCTCGGGCTGATGATGGGCGGCGCGGTCGTGTATTGGTTCGCCGGGGCCTCGCGCCAGGCGGTGACCACCGGCGCCTACCGCGCGGTCGATTACATCAAGCGCAACATCAAGCTCGGCAACTCGGCCCGCGCGTCCGCCGAGGACAGCAACGCGGTCGTGAAGATCTGCACGCAGTATGCCCAGCACGGCATGGTCAACATCTTTGCGGTCGTGTTCTCGCTGACGCTCGCGTTCGCGTGCTTCGACCCGATTTTCTTCGTCGGCTACCTGATCTCGATCGCGATGTTCGGCCTCTACATGGCGATCAACATGGCGAACGCCGGCGGGTGCTGGGACAACGCGAAGAAGATCGTGGAAGTCGAGCTCAAGCAAAAAGGCAGCGCCTTGCATGATGCGACCGTGATCGGGGACATCGTCGGAGACCCGTTCAAGGACACCTCCTCGGTGGCGCTGAACCCGATCATCAAGTTCACCACCCTGTTCGGCATCCTCGCCGTGGAGATTGCGGTGAATTCGCCACGCGGGCTTGCGGCCGGGATCGGCGCGGTGTTTTTCCTGATCGGCATCTTCTTCGTGCTCCGCTCGTTCTACGGGATGCGCATCTCGACCCTCCATCCGCAGGCCCACATCGACTTCAACGACAAGCGCGACGCCGACGCGGCGGCTGCCGATGCGGCGGCAAAGAACGCGGCCTGAGGAACCCGGCTACTTTTTGTAAACCGATTTGTCGTCGAAGAGCTTTTCTTCGGCGACGGGGAGCGGGTTGCCCTGGAGGTCCAGCTCTTGAAAGAAGCAGCTCTCGTAGCCGGTGTGGCAGGCCCCGCTGGTCTGCTCGACCTCGAAGAGCAACACGTCCCTGTCGCAGTCCACAAACCAGCGCAGCACGCGCTGCGTGTTCCCGCTCGTTTCGCCCTTGAGCCAGAGCTTCCGGCGGGAGCGGCTCCAGTAGGTCATGAGCCCGGATTCGAGCGTCTTCGCGAGCGACTCGCGGTTCATCCAGGCAAACATGAGCACCCGCCCGGTCGGTCGCGGGGTCTTGCTCGCCTCTTGCACGATGACGGGGATCAGCCCGTCCGAAGTAAATTGAAATTCCACAGGATTGCTTTGGTTGAGAATCTGGGATAATCGGGAAGTGGCGATGAAAGAACAGAACGAAATGCCGGCAGAAAAAAAATCCCCGTCCCCGAGATTCCGGTATTGGTTCACTCCTCCGGAATCCCTCGCGGTCAAAGTCGCCGACATCGAGCCGTTCGTGCCCAAGGCGAATTGGATCCTCCCGGCTCCAGCGGATCTCACCGTGGAAATTCCCGCGGAGAAAATCTTTGCGAGGAATGTTCCGCGGATTCCGCTGCGGCTTCTTGCCGAGCTGCTCCCGGACCACATTTCCTCCTCGGACGGGCTGGTCAAACTGCCCGCGGCCAAGCTGGCTGCCAACTACTGTCTCATCGAGCACGCGGAGGAGTTGCTTCCCGAACCCGAACCCGAGCCGCCGGTCGTCCCGCAAATCATTCCCGATCCGGCCGGCACAAGCGGCGACGAGCCGGATGGGGCCGCCATCCCCCCGGCGGCAAGCGAAGCTGCTCTGGAACTGGGGCCGCCGGTCGATTCCGTGATGACGGGAGAACTTCCTGCCGCCGACGGGCCCGGAGTTGCACCGGCTTCCGAAATGCCCGATCCGCTGGCCGCCCATGAGTCGCCGCCGCCGGCTCCTGCGGTCGACACGGATCCGATTCCCGCTCCACTCGCGTCCGTGTTGGAGCCGCCGCAAGCACCGTCTGTGGAGATCCCGGCGCAGCCTGCCGCAGGCAAATTTCCCCCGCGTCGGCTCGGTTCCTTTGTCGGGCTGCCGATGTTCCGGCGCAAGGCTCCGGCCGCAGTCCCGCAGCCGATTGTCTTCCCGCTATCCCCCGTGTCCGCGGAGTTTCCGCCCGCCGTGGTTCCGCCAGAAATGCCGGATCTTGTTCTGCCCGAGACCTCCATCCCCGCCCCGCCACCGTTGGTTTCGGAGGAGCCGCCGGTTGCTGTCACGGAGCCGCTAGCCGCAGAGGAACCGGTTCCGCAGATCGAGCCCGAACCCGTCGCGCCGCCGCCGCCCGCAGCCCCGGTCCGGATGCTGCGGACGGAACATTTTCCCAGGGAGGCGCAAGGCCAGGAGATTGTCGAGCAGGAGCCGCTCCAGGCGCTGTTTCTGACCGAGGAGACGATGACGGTCAACCGGGTCATCGAGCTGTGCGGAGGGCTTCCCGGAGTCAATTCCTGCGTCCTCGCGCACGGGTCGGTTGTTGTGGCCTCGCACAACGTTCCCGATGGTGTCGATCTGATTTCCATGAGTGCGCATGCCGCGGATATGCTCAAGGCGATGCGCGACTCCTCGGCCCGCATGGGCGTCGGCACCGTCCCGGCCGTCACTCTTCACACCGAAAAAGGCGTCATCAGTTTCTTCAACCGCGAAGACCTCACCATGCTCGTCTTTCACAGGGACCGCGGCTTCGTCCCGGGCGTCCGCGAAAAAATGGCCGCCGTCCTCGGCGAGCTGGCCAAGGCCCGGCTCACGCTTCCCGTCGGCGACGAAGGCCTCTGATTTTACCAAAGAGCGAGTGCGCAGGCCACGAGGGCGATGCCGTAAACCGCGCCGCCGATGGCTCCGAGCTTGAGGCGGTTCCGGTCGGCGGTCACCCATTGGATCGCGTCGCGGAGGAGGTAGGGCATGCCGACGTAGAACAGCCCGGCGATCACCCAGGCATAGGCGAGGGCGACGAGCAGGAGCCTGGAGGTTTCGTGACGGAGCATGGCGGACTCGAGCAGCGGCTCGGCCGCGAGGAGCAGAAGCATTCCCAGCGCCCGCACGGCCAGAAATTCCGGGACGTAGATCCACGAGAGGACCGCCCCGACGACGATCGCCAGCAGCATCGTGTTCCGGAGCGGAGAAAACTCCCCGAGGTCGATGGATTGGACAAGGAGAAAGCTCCAGACCGCGGCGATGGCGAGGAGCGCGGTCGCGGCCCCGCGCGAGCGGGGAAAGGCTTTCGCCCATGCGACAGTCTGCTCCGGGCGGAACAGCGCGAAGGCGTGAGTGAAAATGAGGAGAAGCCCCGCCGCGAGGCCGGCGGTTTGAAGAGAGAGGTTATAAATCATGCTGTTGTGGCCTTGCGGCGCTTTTCCCAAGGGCGTTGTTCGAGGGCGCATTCGGCGGCGGCGACCTGGGCTTCCTTTTTGCTGAGCCCCTCGCCGCGGCCGAGTTCCTGCCCGTTCCACATCACGCGGCAGACGAACCGCTTGGAATGTTCGGGGCCGGTCTGGGAGAGGAGTTCGTAGGCCGGGGCATTCGGGGTGATCGACTGGAGCTTCTCCTGGAGGATTCCTTTCGGGTTGATTTCCTCCGGCTGGCTGGCGAGGTCCGCAAAGACATCCTCCATCTGCCGGAGCAGGAAAATTCTGGACGCCTCAAACCCCCCGTCGAGATAAATCGCGCCGACCACCGCCTCGAAGGCATCCGCGATATTCGAGGCCCGCTCGCGGCCCCCGCTCGACTCCTCGCCGCGCCCCATCATCAGAAAGCTGCCGAGCCCGAGCGCGATCGCCCGCTCGCGGAGCGCCATGCGCGAAACAATCCGGGTGCGGAGCTTCGTCATCTGCCCCTCGCTGAAGTCGGAAAACATCTGGAACAGGTGCTCGGTGACGACGACCTGGATCACCGCGTCGCCGAGAAATTCCAGCCGCTGGTTGTCGAACGGGTAGTCTTTTCTCTCGAGCGAAATGCTCGGATGCGTGAGCGCCTCGGCCAGCAGGAGCGCGTTGCGGAACTTGTATCCCATCCGCTCTTCCAGCGGGTTCATGATCGAGGACGTCAGCATGCCCGCTTTCCGAGAAGCTGGTCGGGATTCAACTTCTTCAGGGCCGAGAGGGTGACGATCCGGTCCTTGCGGACCAGTTTGCCGTCGAACCAGACCTCACCTCCGCCGCAATCCGGCCGCTGGATGCAGACCATGTCCCAGTGGATCCGGCTGGTGTTGCCGTTGCCGGCCTCCTTGTAGGCCTGCCCCGGCGTGAAGTGGAACGAGCCTGCGATTTTTTCGTCGAAGAGGATGTCCCGCATCGGGTGCAGGATGTGCGGGTTGAACGCGAGGCTGAATTCTCCGATGAACCGCGCGCCGGCATCGCTGTCGAGGATCTTGTTCAGCGCCGCCGTGTTGTTGGCCGTCGCGTTGACGATGCGGCCGTTGGAAAATTCCAGGCGGACGCCGTCGAACGCCTGCCCCTGGTAAATGCTCGGGACGTTGAAAGAGACGTGGCCCTCGACGCTGGTCTTCACCGGGCAGGAAAAAACCTCGCCGTCCGGGATGTTCCGGTCGCCGCCGCAGGTCACCGCGCCGATGCCTTTGATCGAGAAGCGGAGGTCGGTGCCGGGACCCTTGATGTGGACGCTGTCGGTGGCGTCCATCAGCGCCTTGAGCGCGTCCATGCCGGGGGTCATGCGCGAGTAGTCCAAGGTGCAGACCTTGAAAAAAAAGTCCTCGAACGCCGGCGTGCTCATCTGCGCCTGCTGGGCCATCGCCGGGGTCGGCCAGCGGAGGACGACCCATTTCGTCTTGTTGATCCGCCAGTCCATGACCGGCCGCATCTTCCCGGTGATCAGGCGCATGGTTTCGTCCGGCACGTCCGACATTTCCGTGATGTTGTGGCTTCCCCGCACCGCGATGTAGGCGTGCATTTTTTTCATGCGGAGGAGCTCGACTCCGCTCGACACGGCGAGCTGCGGCTCGGTCGCGCCGAGGGAAAGCTCGCGCACGATGCGCGAGTGGTGGACGTTCACGAACGGCACCGCCCCCGCGGCCCTCACGGCGCGGATCAGCGACACCGCGACCTCGTCCGGGGCGTCAAAAACCTCGATCAGGACGTTCTCCCCCTTTTCGAGTTTGGTCGAGTGGCGGGTTAAAACTTCGGCCAGCTTGTCGCAGCGCGGATCATGCATTCCGCCGAATCTCGCCCCCCCGTCAGAAAAATCAATTCCCGAATGCGGGGCGGCATTGTTGAGGTTCGCGGCGGGCGAGGGCCCGGGCGAGCCCGAACCGGCAGGGCTTTTTGTTTTGGGATCATAAGCGGAGGGAGATGAGTGCCTTTGCGGAGTAGGGATCGGCGGCGAGGCGTTCCTTTTTTCCCGGCAGCCACTCTTGGTGAGATCCGTCGCGGG
>Ga0073936_10006464_pt1 | contig 15443 bp, 15 predicted proteins | sample AliMusrvi5mmetaG_FD_87041 | JGI IMG/M metagenome (GOLD analysis project Ga0073936, IMG submission 87041) | Freshwater lake bacterial and archeal communities from Alinen Mustajarvi, Finland, to study Microbial Dark Matter (Phase II) - Alinen... | ecosystem: Environmental > Aquatic > Freshwater >... | reverse complement strand
GCCTGCGAGCTTGCCGATGCAGCTGCAAATTGTGTTGCCGCACTTGCCGGCATGGCTGCAGCCGGCGCTGTGCAATTCACTTTCTTCAAAAAAATACCGGCCGTTGACGGACAGGGGCGATAAAGAAACCATGCCGCTGCCATAAAACACCTTGCATGCAGGGCGTTTTTTTATATAATTGCCCCTGACATGCGGCAGCTGAATGACGGATGATTACCAGGACCGCTTTCAGCCTGACGAAGTAAAGAGAGAAACCCATGCCCATCATTCACATCATAACAAGCAGCGGAAAAATTTTCGATCATGCGCTGCAACCGCACAAGCAGGTCATCGGCCGCAGCAAAGACTGCGACATACCTCTGCCCGACAACACCGTCTCCCGGTCCCATATCCAGATAGAAAAAACACCGCAGGGCTATGTGCTCACCGATCTCGGAAGCTTCAACGGCACGCGCCTGAACGGCGCCTCTATTCAGAGTGCTGTTTTGCAGCATGATGATGTAATAGAAATCGGCCAGACGCGCATCACCTTTATCATTGAATCCTCGGAAGACAACTCTCAGGCAAGCTCCATTTTCGATGGACCTGAAAACATTGATGAGAACCAGATGGTGGTCGGCAGCAGCCCGCAGGAGGGCAACGAGGATCCTGAAAAGCTGCTGGTCTCGGTAAAAAAGCAGTCGAGCGGCACCCCCAGCAATTTCACCGGTACGCCCGAATGCCGTGAGCTTGATTCGAAAATGCGTGCCGATTTATCTTCTCTTGAGCGCACGAATAAAGTTCTTTTTGTTCTGTATGAAATCAGCCGCGAGCTTAATGCGATCCAGGATTTCAAGGCCCTGCTTGAAAAAATAATGGATCTTATTTTTCAGGTCATCAATGCCGATTACGGCTTTCTCATCCTCACGGGCGGGATGAAGCACGATGAGCTGATCCCCATGGTTGTCAAGTACCGGGATGAAAGCCTGAAAATCATGGGCCAGGTCCGGGCCAGCCGCACGATCATCAACCGGGTCATTCACGATAAGGTGGCGCTTCTCACGTCAAACGCCATGGACGACTCGCGCCTTGACTCGGCAAAAAGCGTATTCGTGCAGCAGATCCGCTCGGCAATGTGCGTGCCCCTGTGGAACCGGGATGAAATTATCGGCGTTATCCAGCTTGACAGTATCCGGTTTGAAAATCAGTTTGTGCAGGAGGACCTGGAGCTCTTAAAGGCCATCGGCAGCCAGATGGCCATGATCATCGAGCAGGCAAGCTTAAACGAAAAAATCCGCGAAGAGTCAAAAATGCGCAGCCGCCTCGAGCGCTTTCATTCCCCGCAGATCATTGAAATGATCCTGCATGGCGGACAGGAAGACCTGATGGAGCCCAAGGACGTTACGGCGACCATTCTTTTCTCCGACATCGTCGGCTTCACGACCATGTCGGAAAAAATGCCTCCCCGGGAAATAAACATTGTGCTCAACCAGTATTTTACGCGCATGACCGATGTCATTTTCAAGCATGACGGCATGCTTGACAAGTATATCGGCGACGGGCTCATGGCGGTTTTCGGCGCTCCCATGGAAAAAGAAAATGATGCGGAGAGGGCCATCCATGCAGCGCTTGAAATGCGCAGGGAGCTTGCAAAAATGCGCGAGGAAGTGGGGGAAAGCGGCGCGAAGCTCAATATCCGCATCGGCATCAATACGGGCCGCGTCGTGGCGGGCAATATGGGCTCGCCCCGGCGCCTTGACTATACCGTGATCGGCGACCCGGTCAATCTTGCCTCGCGGCTTGAATCAAGCGGCACGCCGAACCAGATCTTGATCGGGGAGGAGACCTACAAGCTGGTCAAGGGCAAATTCACTATTGTTGAAGTCGGCCCGCGCAAGGTAAAAGGAAAGTCCGCCGAGATCATGGCCTATGAGGTGAGAGAATAATCCGGCAGAGACGTCCCCCCCCGGCATAATTAACAAAGCCCGCAGGACTCATCCCGCGGGCTTTGATTTTTTAAAAATGCAGCTTACTCATCCATCATCTCTTCGGGTATATCAAAGTTTGAATAAACATTCTGCACGTCATCGGAATCCTCAAGCGCCTCCATGAGCCGCAGCATCTGCTCGGCTTCCTTGCCAACAAGCTTAACCGTATTCTGCGGAATCATTGATATCTCGGCAACAACATAGGCCGGCAGGTCTTTTCTTTTATCTATTTCATCCTTTACGGTGTAAAAAGACTTCGGGTCAGTGGTGACGACGATAGTGGAGTCGTCCACAATCACATCATCAGCGCCGCATTCAAGGGCGATCTCCATAAGCTTGTCTTCATCAACCGAGCCCTTTTCATACACAAAAGTGCCCTTTTTGCTGAACATCCAGCCCACGCAGCCGGTTTCACCAAGGTTGCCCGCATTCTTCGAGAAAACGTGCCGGATTTCCGCGGCAGCCCTGTTCTTATTATCCGTCAGCACCTCGGCCATAATCGCAGCACCTCCGGGGCCATATCCCTCATAGGTAAGCTCTTCATAGATGCTGCCTTCCAGCTCGCCCGTGCCTTTTTTGATGGCGCGATCAATGTTGTCTTTGGGCATGTTTTCTGCTTTTGCAGCAAGCACTGCCGTGCGCAGGCGGGGATTGCCTTCAGGATTGCCGCCGCCCAGGCGCGCGGCAATGGTAATTTCCTTGATCAGGCTGGTGAAAATCTTGCCCCGTTTGGCGTCAATAGCGCCTTTTTTTCGCTTGATAGTGCTCCATTTGGAATGTCCTGACATGAGGTGCTCCGTAAAAATAATTATTTAATTGCTTTTTTTGATTGCATTGAGATGGCTGGTTACATAGCATATTTATGTAAAATTTGGAAGAAAAAAGATTTATCAACTAGATAGCGTGCTTTTCTGCTGCTGCTCCTCATATTTTACCGTCGCCTGCCGCAGCGATTGTATTTTTTACGGCTTTATGTTTTATTAATCACCTGTTGCATTATGAGGATGACACGGCTATGGGTAAATTCTTGAGAATAGCGGCATATACCTTTCTTGCATCAAGCGGGATGTATGCCTGGCTGAGCATGCAGTCCGGCTGGCGGCACTATCTGGGCCTGGGCATATTCTTTTTTGCCTCAGTGCGCATTATGATCCTTATCTTCCCTAAAAAATCAGGGGGCAAACCCGCGGCGGAAGCACCACAGGGTACCGAAAACAAGCCGGATTGCTAATGGAAAGCCGAATGCACTAGTGGACTCGATACGCATTAGTACAGCACCACAGAAATAAGGGGCCGGTTAAAATCCCCCTTAATCCCCCTTTGTAAAAAAAGGGGGAAGTAAATAGTCCTCCCCTTTTGCAAAGGGGAGTTAGAGGGGATTTGTAGCCTGCACACTACCGACCCCTCTATTGTGTGGCGCTGTACTTGGAATATGCTCTTAATGTTTTCTCTTGTGGGGCAACTAAGGTGAAGGTCAGCCGGTCGGCTGCAGTGATTCGTTATGATAGCGTAGCTGTTTTTTTCATTTATTAAACATCGCATTCATCAATACAAAGCATTCTGTGTCCTTCAAAAACGGTCAGTATTTCGATGCAATTTGCTTTAAGCCTGTAGACAATGCGATATTTTTTAAAGACCAGTTCTCTTATGTCAGGGTTGGCGAGTTCAGGGACTGTTCTGCCGATGCGTGGTTTATCAGATAACACTTCCGCGTGTTCGATCAGTTGATCCGTAAATTGTACAGCCCGAGACGGGCTGTCTTTCGAAATATACTCTTCAATTTCGATTAATCGATCAAGGGCTTCCTGTGTCCATTTGATTTTCATCCGGACTTATCTCTTACTTCTTCTTGCGGTTAATGCCGCACGTACCTCTTCAGTATGATAGGTTTTTCCGCTATCAGCATCGGCTATTCCTCTTCCAATGGAATCAAGAAAAGTTTTTTTATATACCAGTTCGTCATAGTCGGCTGGTGACAGTAGAACGCCGGCCGGCTTTCCATTTTGTGTAATGATCAAAGGATGACCGGTAATCTTGAGGCTCTTGAACCACTTGGAGATGCCCACCTTAAATTCGGCAATAGGAACAATGTCATTACAAATGGAAATTGTCTTCATTTTATAGCTCCTTATTTAGACTCATTTTATGATCTAAATATAGATCAACCAGAAAAGCAAATCAAGATTTTTATTTTTTCATAACGGTAAATTAAGCCGCCCGCCGGGGGCTAGAGCATTTTTCAAAATACTGTAGCCATACTGGCACAGGTGAGCTTTTGGTGAAGGCAGCCCGTGCGGTTCGAGCCATGGGCGTAGTTCCACTGGCATGCATATCTTGCGAGAACATAGCACGGGCTAACGAATCAAAAGCTTACCTGTGCAACGGCTACAAAAAAAAGAAAAATGCTCTAACCAGCGCCGATACCGTTCTCCAACGCTAAATGCACTATAGGATGGCCCCTATCGATTCCCTCGTATAATCCGGCGGAGTCACTTTTAAAGCACCCCCGGGTACTCCTCCGTCAGCAGGCCTCGAACCACGATGCGCAGGCAACGATGTGATGCCCGGGGTCGCGCGCGTCGTAGAACACGGGGATGAGAGCGCCTGCGCTGACATTATATCCAACATAGAATGCCCGACCTGAGGCATCCGCCCCGCCGGCAGTCCTGAAATGATAAAATATCCGGTCGTCTGACCACTCTGCAGTGTTTTCCCGGCTGTCGATAAACGCCATCGCCACTTCACCGCTCCGCAGGAGCCGAATTTCATGCCGTCGCCTGAGAGCAACTATGGCCATTATTCCCAGGGGGAGCGTGAAAAAGCAATACAACGCCCTGTCGATATCAAAGTGTATCCGCAGGATCGATATGAAGTGCCACAAAATCAGCAGGAATGGCGCATAGGCTGGAAGCCGGACAGCGGCTCTCCAGGAAAGGCGGACACGGCGCGGTGGGGAGCTATAGCCCTGTTCATTTACCCAGGGCAGCGGAAGTTTGGCCATGGCCATTTTGGCGATACAACAGGCGCACACCGTCACAATGCACGGCAGGAAGAACCACCAGGGGCCATTATTTGATCGCACCCCGCCGAGCGTCAGCGAAAGGCCAACGTAGAAGACTGTGAGCGCGATGGCGACTGCGAGCTGCATGGTTTGGCCCCAACACTAAAGGTCACTGGCGTGGTGGAGCGCAGCGGAACCACGTCCAGTGCAGTGCATCGTTAGCTAAAGTTAAGGTACGGTGTGGATAAAATCTGCTACTTCAATGAGTGTTTTTAGAATACAATCTCTATTTCCAAGTGCATTATTTACATAAAGTGGGCTGGGGTGTGGTGAGCGAAGAATTTTTAACTCTGGCTTTGTATTAAAAAAATAACTCTCAGCACGCTCTGCCTTACGACCTAGCAAGACCACTACTCGCAAGTTAGGAAGTAACGCAAGAAGACGAATGAGGTGAGGAATCCCGTCAGTTATGTCCTTATTGTTTGCAGCTTTAATTTTTCTCTCAGTCCCGATATACCAAGGAATAATATTCCATGTGATCGTATTTTTACGTGACAGCCCAGCCTCACAGTTTAAGCTGAAGAAGTTCTTGGCTGTTTCATCGTTGTTGTTACGAGAGATAAAGTTTGATGCCACCGCGTTGCCCCCTGGCGCTTCAAGAAGAAACAAACATTCTGCATTTACACCCCCGTCCCAAGGGTCAAAATAAGGGATTTTAAGACGACCAACCTCCAAACGCAGTTTCTCTACGTATGAAGTTAGCGGCTTGATATGTGGTTCTTGGAGCTGTGTCAGACGGGCCTCAATTGCTGATTGGTTGCGAAAAAGCTTTGGCTGGTCTGTAAATCGTTCTGTCATCATACGGCCAATTCGTTTTTTATCAACGGTATCGCGAATTAGCTTCGACTGTAAATTTCCCTTGAATGTTGGTTTAAAGCCCGCCTTCGAAATCTTTAAACATTCCTCTACTTGCGGCAACAAATCTGTTGCACGTGCACATGTACCTTGATTCTTCATTCGTGAAACAAGAGCCGATTTTGCCAAGCCACGCGGCATGGGATTCTTATCATTCAACCATTTCACATTACGCCGATACGCCGTGTCTTCTTCAACTTTCGATTCGTCATACATTGCAGGACTTGTCACCTCCGCAACGTAGAAATCCGAGCCATGGGGGACGACTACAAGATCCCCCACATCAATTTCCCTTACAAAGCGCCACATGTGGCCCGCCCCAGATCCAGCTTTTCTTAAACTAATTTCTCCTGCATGATATGTTTCGCTAATAATGCTGCGAAATTCCCCCCAAGTGAGTTTTTTATCGAGCAGCCCTTTTGCCTCCGCCCAACCGATAATAATTTGACTACTCGCTAATGCCTCAGCAACTCGATCAATTCCACTTGGCGATATTCTAAGTACGAAAGCTTTTTGTTCCATTAGTTTTTTACTCAAGCTAACTAGTTAATATACGAGGGTCGTAATTTCTGTTTTTTTCAAACGAGTGGTGGTTAATAAAAATTTTTTTTAAATGCAATTTTTAAAAATTTTATGTGCCCGGATTCGTATTTGCTGCGTAATATCATGCTATGCGAAGCTCATATATCATGGTTTTTTTGGCAAGGATGGAGCATTGCATGTATATAAGGGGGGATGCGGGAGGGTAAAAAAACCGGCAAGTAGCTACAATTTATTGCATGCGCGCAGCATATCTTTGCGCCGCTGCGGAGCCCCCCCCCATACTATAAAAAAATGCACTTTAAAACCCCATGTCCGCCAGCAGCTTATCAATGGCGTTCTGATCAAGGCGTTCGCCCCATTCAGAGCCATCCCCTGACTCGTCGGTGAGCATGTGCTTGATCCTTTCAACTTCCCTGTTGGCCATGTCGTCGGTTTCCTTCGAAGTAGCGCCCCTGGACTCATGCCGCCTCTTCAGACGGACGCCGTAGGAAACTAGAATACTGAGCAGCTGCACCTGCACATTGGAAAGCATGCCAAGAATCCGCATGATACGCTGGCCCGAAAGGTCCTGAAAAGAAAGCGATTCAAGTATGCGGTTGAGGTTTGCAATTATCTGGTGAATGACATTGTCGGTGGAGGTGACGGCCCGCACCAGCTTGTCGTGGTCGTCGCGCCGGATTACCGAGTAATCTTCTCCAGCCCCGTAGTATATGTCCTTAACCGCATCAATTTCACGGCCAAGCAGCTCCAGATTAACATCAAGAAATTTAAGCGCATCGGACACGCCCTTATGCGCGGCACCCGCCGGCAGCTGCGCCAAATCAGCGGCAACAGCATCAAGTATGCCTTTCAGCTGTTCGTCGCGCCGCATGATGTCCGCCATGGTATCGCGCACGGACTGCGGCGATCCGGTCGACGGCATGGGCTTCGGCAAATCATTGGTGTTGATAAAGCCAAGACCCGTAATCTCTTCAAGATTTTTTCGTATTGTGTTGCAGCTGTCCTGAATGCCGTCGGAAATATCCATAATGGTCATGGTGGCCTTTTCCGTCATGGCCACTATATCCTGCAGCTGGCTCTTAGCGGTTTCAAGATCAATGCCCGCCTTGCGCAGGTCGACGGATTTTATAGCAGTCTCGTCAACAGGCGTTTTTATGGAAATGGAAAGCTGCCGGGCAAGCTTGCCGATTTCACGAAGCATTTCCTCTGAAATTTCACGATAAAAGGTATCTTCGACAATAATGGGCTTGGCTGCGGTGTCGGGCCCGACATCCATAAAATCGCTCTGCTGGACTTCATGTATGCCATCCTTGTTCAGACCGCTTGCGGTCACGCTGATTTCATAAATTGCGGCGGCGGTTGTAATGCGGTAAACGCCTGAAGCAAGTTCCAGGCGATGCAGCGGAAGACGAGTTGTATCTGTCATAGTAGCCCCCGTAATAAACAGTTTCTGTTGCCGTGAACACAGCGGCAAAGCATATTTCCGTACATTGTCCGCATGCTTTTTGTACACATAGCAACTTTCTCCTCCCGTGTCAAACGTGTTTCAAATATAAGGTCAAGAAAGGTCAATTTCCATGCCCTGACAGGCTCCGAAGACCTCGAGACCGGCTCCGCGCCGGGAAACGATTCTCCGGCAATCTTGAACTATATCATCAATGGCGGTATCGGTCCTGTCCTGATTATGATGAAAAAGCCCGAGACGCTGTACTCCGGCATCAAAGGCCAGTTGCAACGCTTCGGTATAGGCTGAATGCCCCCATGTTTTTTTGTGGGCATATTCCCCGGCAGTGTACTCGCCGTCATGAATAAGCACATCGGCGCCCTGGGCAAATGCAACATAGTCACCGTAGCAGCAACCTCCCTCATGACGGTAGGAGAGCTCATTGTCCGTTAAAAAAACAAACGATTTGCCATTTTCAGTGAATTTATAGCCGATGCCATTGTTGGGATGGCTTAAATCGATAGTGCAAATACTCATCGATCCAAAGTCAAGGCAGCCGAGACATATATCGTTATATGAGACCGAGGCTTTAATTTCGTCGATATTTATAGGAAAACTTGGCGGCGACATGGAGGGCGCAAGAACGTCTTTTACCGAATTCCTCGCAAAAGGGCAGCCGTAGACGGTAATCCGCGTCTGCGGATTATACAGGGGCTTAAAAAACGGGAACCCCATTATATGGTCCCAGTGCCCATGGGTAAAAAGCATGGTGTACGCAAACCGGCCCTCCTCGATGAGGCTGTTGCCCAAAGCTCGAATGCCTGAGCCAGCATCAATAATAATAATATCATCCCCCTGGGTCCGGACTTCAATGCAGGTGGTATCCCCGCCATAGGTTGCATACTGAATGCCTGAAACGGGAATAGAACCTCGGGCGCCCCAACATCGTATACGCACGCTTCAGTCTCCGGTAGTTGCTAACTTTGCTATGAAAGCGTACACCCTAAAGACTTTGTTATGAAAGCGTACACAAAAAATATCTTTTGGATTTGCTTATGCTTATCATAAAAAATATCAATAGTATCCTTAGTTAATGGTAGTAAAATTGAATGGTTATGCCGATGCTCGTTTTACAAGAACTTACCGTCTCACTACTGTAAATTTTATAGATAATATATATCGTTGACCTTTTTAGTTTTTAAAAGGTGTACGCTTTCATAGCAAAGTCAGCCGGTAGTTATTAAAAAGATCATTAATAAGCGGACAGAAATCCGAGATCGCCACGGCCTTCGGCCTCGCGATGACAACACTCTGGTGTCATTGCAAGCAACTGACCCCGTCGCTGCGGTTCGGGATTGCTCATGTAAAGACTTTTATCGTGAAAGTCAACACAACCTGTCATTGCGAGCGAAGCGAAGCAATCTCGCCCCTGTACCGGCACGTGAGATCGCCACGGCCTTCGGCCTCGCGATGACAACACTCTAGTGTCATTGCGAGGAGTGAAGCGACGAAGCAATCTCGTCATATAAAGTCAAAATCATCTGGGCAATACAACAAAATGAATTTCACAATGTCCGGTTACTTATGACCATCCTGGTACATGCTGGTTTATATATAAAAAATATTATCTACCACCATATGAAACAGAGAGCAACAAAGACCTGCTGCATTAAGCTGAAGCTATCGCATTTTCGCAGCTCAGCCGGCTGCGCAATACTTCATAATGTTTTTTAAGCTCCAGAAATGATTCATGCCTCCCGCCAAAATCAGGGTGCAGCTGCCGGGCACGCTCCGCATATCGCCTGCGCAATTTCAGCTGTCCGCCGGTGCACAAGTCCGCAAGCTTTGGGTAGCCGAAAAAAGCAAGCGCTTCAGATACGTCCGTATCCGGCGCCAGCAGTTCCTGTCTGAATTTTTTCATGCGCGACCAGAACCTGCCGACAAGCTCCTCAAGCTGATGCTCCTCATAGGCATGGAGATTTTCCCTGCGTGCGTAAAAGCGAAACATGTCCGCCTGTGTTGAAGCACCCGGCCCTTCATATTCCCACCATGCTTCGCGCATATGTTTGTGGCAAAAAAAATCCTTCGCAGGCTCCGCGCACAAGCCGGTTTCATAGGCATCAAAGGCCCGGCAAGCACCGGTTTTTCGATAAAAAAAATGAATGCCTAAAGCGGAAAAACCCAGCAGCGGAGCGCTCTGCCGCGCTGCCGGGTTTTCGGCCAGTGTATCCAGACACTCAAGGGCTTCGGCCCTGCAGGAAAAAAAATAATACTTTTTAAAAACCTGCTCCAAATCGCAAACAGGGCATGCGCGTTCATGAGCAGCCAGGGCAAGAAAAGTTACGGCATTTCTGAGCATGAATGTCATGCAGTAGGAGCCGAGATAGCCGGACTGCCGCCAGTATGCATATACATCCCGGGAAAGCAGCCGTTCGAGCACCTCCTGGTCGTGAGCGGTGGCAACAGCGGGGACCGCGCGAATTTTAACAGATTTATCATCAATAAATATCGCTGATCTGTCATCAAAAATATCCTTGAGAATCGAAGCCACCACAACGGGATCAAAAAAAGCGGCAAGATCATTTACATCGTGATGCACTGGGCTCATAAGCGTATTAAGGATCTTAAAATAGTATTCACATTATTTATTGCGCGTAACAATCGTTACTATCGCGTATGCGTCATTCCGGCGAAAGCCGGAATCCAGTCTTGCAGGCATGCATACATTGTCTGGACTCCGGTTTTCACCGGAGTGACGACCAGACTACATACAATGGTTACTACACAGAGGGCACTGCAGCGGAGTTATTATTATGAGACTGTTAATATCTGCACAAGGGGCTAGTGGGTTATGATTTGTAAAATCATCAATTGATCCACCTCCCCGTACCCCTCCTGACGAGGAGGGGGAATACAAAAAAAACCGCTGCACGGAGTGACGGTGCTTCACATACTCCTCCCCAGGACAGGGGAGGCCGGGTGGGGTGGATGCAAAAATGAATTGTCATGGCCATCTAGATGTCAATTTCAAGCCCGTCATATGCCATGCTGATTTTCGAGATGAAGGAGTCGGGCTGCAGGGATAAGGATGCATACTGGCGTGCTCCCTGATAAATTTTTGCAAGTGTTTCATCATCATGGGTATGCTCGCTGTGAAAAAGGCACAGGTGCTTGGCGCGGGCCTTTCCTGCGATCTCAACACCGATGACATTGCTTGAGTGGCCCCAGCTTGCCTTGTCCCCTATTGCCTCAAGGAGGGAATACTGGGCGTCAAAAATCAGCAAGTCTGCATCGCGGGAAAATTCAATAAGCCGGTCATATGAAGGCTCCGTCTCATCGCGATGCTCGGAGTCGGTTGAGTAAACGATCTTTTTGCCGTCCCGCTCAAAGCAGTACCCATACGACACGCCGGGATGGTTCTGCTCGATCACGCTGACCTTATACCCTGCAATGGTAGAGGAGCCGCCAGGCTGCAGATGATGGAAATGCTTATCAGCCTGCATATAGTCAAAAGTAACCGGGAAAAACGGCGGCTGCTGCTGGATGGTTATTGCCTTCTCAATATCGGCATGACCGCCGTAGAAATCAATCCGGTTGCCTTTGAAAAAAGCCGGGAGAAAAAAAGGAAAGCCCTGAATATGATCCCAGTGCAGATGAGAAAAGAATATATGGAAGTGGGCGGGCATGGAAATATTGTGGAATGCATAATGGCCAAAATCCCGCAGCCCGCTTCCTGCGTCAAGCAGCACGTACTCATTGCCGCCGCGCAGCTCCACGCAGGAGGTATTGCCGTTGTAGGTGCCGGTGGTGGTAAACGGCAGTTCATCGCGGACAAAACGCTCGATGCTGTCGCGGGATGGAAACTTTCGGCCCTTGGCCGCAATGATCGCATTTACGATCTTTTTGCGCAGCGCGTCGGATGTCAGCGGAGCCGGAAGTGACCCTGTGCTGCCCCAAACTATGGCTTTCATTACTCCCCCGATTGTTTTTTTACCTTTTTATACTCCGTTCAAAGCCTCGTGTAAATGCTGAAAATAAATTTTTATAACCTGGCCGTTAAAGCCCAGGCCCTTTGTTCGAGCCTCCAGTCTATAGCCCGCAAGCTGTGCCGCCCATGAATCAGCATCGCCGAGCACGTCGTTGATTATATGGTCTCCGGCCACGAACATGAGTGGCAAGAATTTAATATTTTTTATCGGGCTCTGCCGTACAGCTTGAACCGTCTCATCCCATGACGGATCGCCCTCCACCATGCTGAGGAAAACATTATGAGGGTAGCGTTCCGTCAGGCATCTTTGAAAGAGCCGGTATATATTTTGCGCCCCGGCATGCGGCGTGCCATGCCCCACGACCACGGTAATGCTGGCGGCAGGATCGGGAATATCTCCAGACAGAGCCGCAAGCACAGCGTCGCAATCATGCTTTCCTGCCAGAAGAGGCCTTCCTACCGCTACCGGCAGGGGCGCCTGTTGCGCCGCAGCAACTATTTTTTCAAACTCCTTGCCGGGAACAATATGCAAGGATTGCAGGACCGCTTTTTTATAGCCTTTCAGGGGAAGCTCCTGCAAAATCTCGTGCGGGCTCTGCCACACCCGGCCCTCGCGGGCCATCTTTGCGCGCAGTGTGTGCGAGGTGTAGGCCCACAGAACGTCATAGTCCGGAAACCGCTCCCTCACCCGTGCTTCAAAAAATGCGTAGGTGTCGCGCGCTGCGGTTGAAGTGCCGAAAGCAGTGAGAACGATTGCCGTGTCATTCGTAGGCATACAGACGATACTCGCGCAAATTTAATGCATAAATTTTAATTTGAATTAACAATTTTCATGAGATGATTTGACTTCATTTGCCAATGATAATGTCACCAGAGGAAATATGCAATAAAATCAAGTCATTCCACTGTCAATATTGACACGTAGTGTTGAGTTTTAAGAAAAAGGCCCGACCACTAAATGTAGTAGCCAGGCCCTATAGGCTTTAAAAAAATTATTCTGCAGCCTTATTCTTCTTTATCCCCCACCATCGGGGCAATCACTTCGAGCACTTTACGTGCAGCTTCCCTTAGCGCAGGGCTGCGCTCAAGGGCATCGTTGATGCTGTCGGTATTGTTATAGTAGATTTCAATTACCTTACGTCCGAGGGCGGTTTGCGCGAGCCTGCTGTCACGGAAATCGCGAAGATTTTCAATATATTGCGAATCATCACCCAATGCAGTAAGAGCAGGGCATTTATTGTTAATTGTTGTTGTGGTTAAGGAAACGGGCGCCGTTGTCGTTGAAGTAATAACCAGTACAGGAGTTGTACTAGTTGTAGTTGCAGCAGCCGTTATGGTTGTCGTTGCATCAGCCGTAATTGTTGTCGTCGTCAGCGGTACTATGGTTGTTGTGTTTGGCAGTGCCGATGTTGTAGTCGTTGAATTGATAATGATGGTCGGGTAGCCATACCACCACGGAGTTGAAAACCCTGTCGCTCCGGCGTAATATTTTATGATAAAACTGCCAGCGCAATTATCAAAAACATGGCCACCCATGCCCGGCGCATTTCCCGCAAAAGTTGCTGTGGTCAAGCCGCTGCAGCCATTAAAAGCATTATCACCAATGGTTAAAATGCTGGTAGGGATGGTCACGCTGTTTAAAGTCGCGCAATTTTTAAAAGCATCATCACCGATAACTACTACCGGCTTGCCTTCAATAGTGCCCGGTATTACAAGCGATTCAGTAGCGGGACAGGTATATCCGATAATTGTAATAAGACCATTTGTCTTAGTATATATCAAGCCTTCGGGTGTCGTGGAACCAGTGGTTGTTGTCGTTGTGAGTGCTGTTGTGGTTGACCCGGATATGGCCGTAGTGGTCGTAGTCATGGGCACAGTTGTTGTTGAAGCTGGTGTCGTTGTTGGCGTAACAGTTGTGCTGGTTGAAGTACTTAGATCAAAGGAGAATGTTGTCGATCCGGGGAGAAATTCCTTCACCGTTTTATCCGCTTTTGAGAAGAAATTTCCCGTAATCGAGAGTACATGGGTGTCAGTGGCAAGGGCCTGTGGGCTCACATTAAAAGTAAAAGCGCCGACAGCACCAGAGGCGCCCGACGGGCTGAAGCCGCTGAGAAATACTATTTTCTGAGTGGATAACTGCGCATTGTTAAGCTCTACGGTCCCAAACGGTACTGACGGATAATAATTGCCGCGGGTAAACCAGTTTACCGCAGGCAGCGATAGAATCGATCCTGAAGCAAAATAGAACGTCAGGCTAAAGCTCTCAATGTCGGTTGGATTAATAATCGTGACCGTTGCGCTGGTGACGCCTCCCGGCGACGCTGGGGTTACGGTAAGGGATAGCGCTTCGCCGGAGGCCTGCGCCATGGAAATAGAGACGAAAGAAATCAACAAAACCCCAGCCAGAATTGAAAACAAGTTATTTTTATATCGCATAGCATTCTCCTCATTGCATATGGTTATACACGCAAACAAAATATCACCTTACTGCAGTGTGCCAAAATACTCCTGCAACGCACTTTGCAGGAGCGTTTCTGGAGGCGCGCAGAGATTCGGCTGTTTAGCAGGGGTCATATAAAGATCATATGCCGTGCTCAAATCGATAAACTCAATCACGTTGGGATCATTCCCCCCCGCACGTATTGCATCTAAATCAATGCAGCTATCACCTGGTGAAGGTACAAGTCCTTTTGGTGCTGACACAATTGGCTTGGCCAGCTTGAAAGTGCCGGTTACGGTAATCGGGTTTTTACCAAGGTTTGTTATTGTTTCAGCATAAGCTCCCTCGATGGAATTGCCTCCGTTGGTCACTATTGTGCTGGACAGTGTAATCTTTCTCGTTATGGGTGTGCCGATTGCAGTGCTCACCGAGGTAAAGTTATTTGAAATAAGGCTGAAGCTTGATGATGTCACAGTGCCGCTTACCCGCGGCCCCACATCTATGCCGCCGACCTGGGGCGCCACTACGGGAAAGAGCAGGGTCTTGTCGAGGCTTATGTAGCTGGTGGCATTATTTATTGTCCCATTCGCAGACAAATCCAGATAAAAGGAAAGGTCAATAGTGCCCAGGGACGAGTTGCCTGCGGTGATAGTGGCAGTGCCGTAATATGCCCCGGTGAGGGGGTTTATTGTGGTCGTTGTTGTTGCCTGCGATGAAGGCGGCAAAAACAATAGAGCAAACAGGGCAACCAGTACAACTCGATGAATGCTTTTTATTGACCTCATATTTCCATAACTCCTTTCATGGGTTTAAAAATTCAATATGTTTTGTAGGGTGGGTGCAACCCACCGATTTTATTCGTTTGTATCAATGGTGGACGTCACCCACCGGATTATTTTTTTCGTAGGTCGGATAGAGCGAAGCGAAATCCGACACAATGTGTTTTTGTTTTTCATTTCAACAAATGGCCTTAAAATTATCGTTGCGTTGTCATGGTCGGCTACGGGTTCCATTTTTTTTCGTAGGGTGGGTGCAACCCACCGGTTTTATCCGTTTGTATTAATGGTGGGTTTCACCCACCCAGGATTTATTTTTTGAAGCAAAATCCGACAAGCCACCAAGGGCTCCTTTCTTATGTTTGACGG
>Ga0073936_10006463_pt1 | contig 15443 bp, 15 predicted proteins | sample AliMusrvi5mmetaG_FD_87041 | JGI IMG/M metagenome (GOLD analysis project Ga0073936, IMG submission 87041) | Freshwater lake bacterial and archeal communities from Alinen Mustajarvi, Finland, to study Microbial Dark Matter (Phase II) - Alinen... | ecosystem: Environmental > Aquatic > Freshwater >... | reverse complement strand
CCATGGACCTCTGGGCAATGGTGCTTTGCAGGCAAGAGAAGGCCACCATTGCCGAGGCGTGCTCCAAGCTAAACAGGGCGAACGATCCACTTGACTGGTGGACCCGCTACCTGCTCGGCGAAAAGCTCAAGTGCGACTCGCAGACGCTTCTGGACGTGGCGCTCGATATGGCCCGCGCCGGGTTCTTCGCCGAGGCGATCAAGTTATTGAGCGCCAGGGCTCCAAACGGCACCAGTGGACGGCTGGCCAACGACCCGCGCGATCTGGGCACCGTACCGCTCGTTCACTACTATATCGGCTGGCTTCACACGAAACTCGGCGACACCAAGGCCGCCCTCATCAAGTTCAAGCAGGGAGCCGACATGTCGCCTGATTATTGCTTCCCCGCGCGCCTGGAGGAGATCGCTATCCTTGAAGCCGCGATGGCCGCCAACCCCGGCGATGCCCGCGCGCCTTACTACCTCGGCAATCTCCTCTACGACCGTCGCCGCCACGCCGAAGCGATTCGCCTCTGGGAACGAGCGGCGCTGTTGAATCCCAGGTACTCCGTCGTGTGGCGGAATCTCGGTCTTGGCTATTTCAATGTCCGCCACAGCGCCGGAATGGCCCGGACTGCTTACGACAAAGCATTCCGTGTGAATCCGGCCGACGCACGGCTGCTCTTCGAGCGCGACCAGCTTTGGAAGAGGCTTGGCGAGAAGCCCGCGAGGCGCCTGCGCGAGATGGAGAAGTGGCTCGACCTCGTCCGTCAGCGCGACGATCTCACAATCGAGCTGTGCGCGCTCTACAACCAAACCGGCCGTCACTGCGACGCTCTTGCGCTCCTGAATAGTCGCCATTTCCAGCCCTGGGAAGGCGGCGAAGGCGGACCGCTGGGCCAGTGGGTGCGCTCGCACCTCGCATTGGGCCGCGCCGCGCTAAGCTCCGGCCGAGCCGCCAAAGCCCGCGAGCATTTCATGGCCGCGCTGACCGCACCGCAGAATCTCGGCGAGGCGAAGCACCTGCTGGCCAACCAAAGCGAGATCTACTATTGGCTGGGCCGCGCCTGCGACGCCCTCGGGGACAAGAAATCCGCGCGCCAGCATTGGCTCACGGCCGCCACATTCAAGGGTGATTTCCAGGAGATGAGTGTCCGCGCATTCAGCGCCATGACCTTCTTCAGCGCCTGGGCTTGGGAGCGCCTCGAACAGACTGTGAAAGCGACGAGGCTCTTCGCCGACTTGCTTGGCTACGCGCAGAGACTCAAGGAGACGCCCGCGAAGATCGACTACTTCGCCACGTCGCTCCCGACAATGCTGCTCTTCGACGACGACCTGCAAGCCCGCCAGGAGACGACGGCGCTCTACCTCCAGGCACAGGCCTACCTCGGCCTCAAGCAGCACCTGAAAGCGAATGGGGTCCTTACGCAGGTGCTCAGACGCGATCCTAACCATGCGCTCGCGGCGGACCTTCTCGCGGAGCTGAGAGGAATGAAATCCTGTGAGTGAGATCCTCGGGTTCTCTTCCGCAGTTGTGGGCGCCATCTTCGGGTCTGCGGTCCTCGGTGCGAAGTTGCTATTGCCGAGTGCCTCGGTTGACATTACTCGGGGCGTATGGCCCAAAATTAAAGCCAGCAGCTCGCGAAGGCCTTCGGAGGCTTGCCTCCTGAGGGCCCTCGACGTGTATGACTCGCTAGCCGCCTTCTGAATGGCGAGCCGACGGTCTTAGTCGTGGCTGTGACCGTCGCTGTCGTGGCCGGGATTGCGCTGAGGGCCCAGGTCGATACCTCCGAACAAACCATGGCTCTCGCCCGCAGGACCGGCGGTGAAATAGAGCGTGTTGGTGCGGCCACCCGAGCCGCCGTTCCCGAAGGCCAGACCCCAAAGGCCGTCAATCACGATTGGCCGTTCGTGGCGGCCATGAAGCAGGCCCCGGAACTTCCCATCGGCTTCAAACGACATGATCGTACCGCTGCCGAAGTTGCCGACGAGCAGTTGATCCGAGTGCGCGCCGAAATCGGTTGGCGAGAGCGCCAGGCCCCACGGCGAATTCAGCTCGCGCAGCCTGCCGCCGGCATCCGAACCTGTGGCGATGCGGTGGAAAGTACCCGTCTCCGAGTCAAACACATCAATCAGTCCGTGGCCACGGCCCGGGTCGTCGTCGTGCTTCGCCGCGTCCTGCCTGGCGAATGTCACGAAGACCATGCCGTGGAGCGACTGGACGTTAAAGGGCGCATATCCAGCCGGTACGGTGGGGTCCATGAACTGGGCCAAGAGGGTCAGGTCGCCACCATACGCGTCTAGTGTTCCTTCCCTGAAGTTGGCCGCCAGCAGGATCGGCTGGCTGTTGCTTGTCGTGAGTGTGATGCCCTTATAGACCGCAGTAGCCCGCGTCACGAGCACTTCGGCTGCAGTACCTAGCGCCGGACGCCATCCGGAGATAGTGCCATCTTCGCTGGCGAAGATGAAACGATTGGCGTGGAACTCGGCCGTGCCGTTGAACAATTGGCCGGTCGGATTGCCCTCGCCGGGAACGGTGACCTCCAGACCCTGTTTGGTCACCTGTACTACGCCGTTGGAATCGTACTTGACCGCGTACAGGGTTGATAGCCCACTGCCGTTATCGCTGATCCAGAAGGGGCTCGTCGAATTGAATGACATTCCCCAGGCATTCACCAGGTTAGTGTCCTGCAGCAGTGCCACCCCAGGCAGGTCGGACACTAAGTTGGTTTGCCGATAGTCGCTGGATCTGTCTCCATCTCCCCTGGCGGACGAAGGCACAAAGCCCAGCGTCAATGACGCTGCGGCCAGGCACATGCCCAACCGGCGAAGTGTTGGTGTCGAGGTTACCGTTGTCTCTTTACTTAGTTCGTTTATCATACTCAGTTTCATTACTTGCTTTGATTGATCTATATTGTTTTGTAGTACGCTCCCGTCTCGCGCGTGGGCAATCAGGCCCATGCGTGTTCGGCGTTAAAGCCGACGCTAACGCGATGCGTCACCGCACCGCTGTCATCAACAGGAGGCACTCTCGTAACGGTAAGAGGGTTGAAAGCGGACTTGGTTCCCGGTAATCCGGTGTGGTGACACTGCTGCTGCGAGTGCTAACTACAGACTCAAGAAGGGCCCAGAAAGCCGGCGGAGTTTCTCTGTTGACACCCTCAATTAGGTCTGGCACGACATGGTCGTAATGAATCAGAGCGGGCACGTCTCCACCCTCACCCGCTGCGCCTCAAGTGCGGTAACCCGCCACCGATGCAGGTTCTTACCAGTATCAATTAAAAGGTGCCCATGAGTACCTCCCGAACATAGAAGTGGACGGAGCATTATTATGAAATTCTATTACCTATTGTCGGCCATTCTTGGCGTTTTTACCCCTGCGTGCGCCGAGGATGTCCTTCACTACAACCTGCTCCCCGGCAGCACGATCACACCTTACAACTATGGAGGCGGTCCCATCGGTTCCACCGAGCCCCTGGCCGGGCACCTGGATTGGGTCACGGTCCTTCCTGCCCCGAGTGCAACGATCCTCAGCTTCGAGGCTGTGGACCTGGACTTCCACAGTGAATCGTACACTCTGGCGCTCGATCGGACTGCCCTTAACGATGTGCTCAGCCCGGTTCACACCGATTCTGCATACACGCTCTTAAGCGAGGTGACCGACCTGACCGGCTTCGATATTTCCGCGGGCTACGTATCGTCGATCAGCCCCGGCACGTACTACGGTCCCGCCATTCGACCGGTGGTCCTGCGCTTTCCGGACGTCCGCATCTCGCCGATCGGAGGTGGAGCCTGGCGCGCGAAGCTTGACCTCGTGTTGGCCATGGATGGCATCTCGATCAACCTACCCCCAAGTTTCACCAAAGGACCCGACCTCATAGTTCCGGAGAACAGCGGGCCTCAGGTCATAGGCGGTTGGGCTACGGACATCAGCCCGGGTCCCGCAGGCGAACTCGGACAGACGCTTACGTTCAGGGCCACGACCGACAACGACGCGCTGTTCTCTGTGCCCCCGGCCATTGCGCCGAATGGCACGCTGACCTTCGCGCGGGCGCCCCAACCGCACCGGGGTGGCCGAGGTCACGGTCGTGCTTAAAGACAATGGAGGCACTGCTTACGGTGGCCAGGACACGTCGCCGCCGCAGCGCTTCACCGTTACCTTCCTGGCTGTGAACGAGGCCCCCAGTTTCACCAAGGGGCCCGATCTCGTAGTGCTTCAGAATTGCGGGCCCCAACTGGTGCGCGGCTGGGCCACCGACATCAGCCCGGGTCCGCCCAACGAGGCCGGACAAGCCCTGGCGTTTCGGGTTACGACTGAAAATGATGAGTTGTTTTCCGTGCTGCCGGCTGTTGCGCCCGATGGCACGCTGGTATTTACGCCAGCGCGCAACCGGAGCGGGGTAGCCCGGGTCAAGCTCCTGCTCAAAGACAACGGCGGGACCGCATACGGGGGCCAGGACACCTCTCCGCCGCAGAGATTCATCATAACCGTCCTTAGTCCTTATCGGGCTGTAGAACAACTGGCACGAGAGGTGCGGCAAACCGACCTGCAGCACTTTAGCAAGCAGCCGCTCTTGGCGACCTTGGATGCTGCTGCCCGTTCTTTCGAGCGGGGTAACTGGCTGGCCGGTGTGAGCCTGCTCCACGCTTTCCAACGTGAAGTCCAGATCCTGTTGGCGAGGGTCCACCCCGCCCTGGCGCAGCGCTGGATCTCCCAGGTGCAGGATATCATCGACATCTTCGCCAGGCTATCCAGGCCAGGTGGTGCTGCCGCATCAGGCAGGGTTTTGGGGGATCATTAGACGGATCGGACCAGACTCTGCTGACTGTTCTCTCCGCTTGCCAAGGGACGCTTTATCGGTGCCAGCGAGTGTTCACTGCGGGTAGTCCTTCAGGAGCCTGATTCTAAACAGAGTGATTGCCACCTTCACGCGATGGCCTAAGCTCTGCTGGAATGAACATTCTTGTATGCCTGCCTGTTCTGCAGTTCAAGTGGAAGATTGCGTGAGTGTTGAGAACTGACGAATCACAAGAGGAAACCAGGGTGCCGCGGCTCCGCTTGCGGGTGTCGGCAACTGCTGAATCGGTTTTGCGCGCAGGCCACCCATGGTTGTTTGCCGACAGCATTCGGGAGCAGAATCGCGCGGGACAAGTCGGCGAACTCGCCGTAATTTACGATCGTAAAGACCAATTCCTGGCTACTGGATTGTTCGATCCCGACTCGCCCATTCGAGTTCGACTGGTGCATGCGGGGAAGCCCAGGGCTATTGATCGCGATTGGTGGGCTGAAAGGCTCACTAAGGCGTTGGAAGCCAGGCAGGGCTTGTTTGACGAGCAAACGACCGGTTACCGGTGGATTAACGGGGAAAGTGATGGCTGGCCAGGCTTGGTGCTGGATCGCTATGACCGGACCTTGGTGCTGAAGCTTTACACCGCTGCCTGGTTGCCTCGTCTGGAGGAGATTACCGCATTGATCACCGGGCGCTTGCGTCCGGAACGAATAGTCCTTCGGCTCGCTCGCAACATTCAAGAGCAGGCCAAACTCCGGTTTGGGAAGACGGATGGGGAAGTTCTGGAGGGGCCGCCGCTGAGTGGGTCGGTCATATTTCTGGAAACAGGGTTGCGCTTCGAAGCGGACGTGTTGCGCGGCCAAAAGACGGGATTCTTCCTCGACCAACGCGAAAACCGGCGGCAGGTGGAATCCCTGGCGCGCGGACGCAGCGTCTTGAACGGCTTCAGTTTTTCTGGCGGCTTTTCACTTTACGCGGCACGCGGTGGAGCCCGCTCGGTGACTGATCTCGACCTGAGTACGCATGCCCTGGCTGCCGCCAAACGAAATGTCGCCCTTAACACAGCGAATGCCTCTGCAGCCTCGTGCCGGCACGAACTCGTTCAAGCCGACGCATTTGTGTGGCTCGATCAGCCGCCGGGGCCCAGGTTTGATCTGGTGATTCTGGACCCCCCGTCGCTGGCAAAGCGGGAAAGCGAGCGGACTGGAGCAATTCGCGCTTATGGGCGGCTGGCATCGGCTGGCATCGAGCACCTTGACCCTGGCGGGATTCTGGTCGCCTGTTCGTGTTCGGCGCATGTGAACGCGGATGAATTCTTCGAGGCCGTCCGCCGGTCCGCCGTGAACGCAGGCCGCAGATTCGAGGAACTCCGGATCACGAGGCATGCGCTCGACCATCCGGCGATCTTCAAGGAAGCCGAGTATCTGAAGGCGATTTACCTGAGAGCTTGACCATGGGTGGTCGTGTCTCCAGCGGGCGATGTAGTCTGACTTTGTACACATCGGGCCGGGAGACCAGTTCCCGATCCTGACGGGGGCCAGCGTGAGCCGCCTGCTCAGCAGGTAGGACGCCCCTAGTGTGCGGCGACGCTTCCGCGCCCTGACGCGTCTGTATGGCCGCAATGCCCTCAACGAAGGGTGTTTAAATAGCCTTCCGGTACACCCGTTGGAACCTCCTCCCCTCGGTTGCTCGGTAAGGGTCCACGATGGTGATCCCATCTTTGCCAAACCGCGCAGTAACCGGCGCGCCTTTGCCCTGTCGCAGATACTTGTAATTCAGGTCGCGCACAAGTCGCGCCGCATGGACGATAGCCACTACGACCCGCGCGTCCTCCGCCGTGGGATACAGCTCAGCCAGGCTCGCGCGGCTCGCACCGAAGAACTTCACCCGGCAAATCGCCGCCAACCCTGCCGTGAGGCTGTCGATCCCGTAGCCGACGTAAGCTGCCGAACCGTCGGGGCGCTTCACGTCGCGGGTGAAGTGGTTATTCGCCGTGCGGCTCCCGCCGCCCGCGTGCCACCAACGCAAGCCGCGGTATTGCTGGTCGCTCTCCACTTTGCCGTCGGCACCGACGATCTCGTGGCCCTGGTTCACGGGTCCCTCGAAGTCGGGCGGGGTGATCCAGTTGTTGTGGAAGTTGATGCTCATCCCGTTCGCGAAGTCCACCCGTACCTGCACGGCGTCGTAGGCGTTGATGCCCTCGCGTACCAGCCTCTGCTTCTGGCCGACGGCGGTGAGCGAGACCGGCTTGCTCCGATAATAGTGATAGATCAAATCGACCCAATGCGTGCCGACATAGCTGAACGGGTCGCTTTGCTCCGCCCATTTGAAAGTCCGGGTCGAGACGTGCAGCGGTTCCTCCAGGTAAGCCGTGCCGTAAAGCGGCTCGCCGATGCGCTGCTTAATCTCCTCCCGGATGCGCAGATGGTCCGGGTCGTAGCGCTTATGCATATCGACGGCGACGATGCGGTTCTTCACCCGCGCCAGTTCGATGATCCGGTCGGCCGCCGGGATGTTCAGGCACATCGGCTTCTCGGTGACCACGTGGGCGCCGGCTTTGAGCGCGGCCAGGATAACCTCCGTGTGCAGCGGGTCGGGCGTGGCCACGGCCATGACATCCAGGCCGGGAAACTCGCGCAGAATGTCCAACCACGGTTTCTTGCCCGCAAAGGCCTTGGGCGCGTGGCCTGTCCAGCGTTTGAAGTTCTCCCGGGCCTGGCGGGCGGACTTGTCTGTGCGCGCGGCGACTGCGACTAGTTGGAATTTGACTGGCCCCAAGTCCCGCGCCCAGGCGTCCAATCCGATGCGTCCGAGTTGCGGGCTGATGCCGGCGCGCTCCAAGTCGGCATACGTTCGTGCATGCACGTCGCCGCCGAACATGCCGGTGCCGACCAGGGCGATTTTGATTGTGTCATCCATCGTAACGCAGGACAGGCACTTCGCCCGTCTCTTGCTTATGCGTGCCGAATGTGTCGCGTGAGCCAGCGGGACGCAACCCATTTCAATGCGGAGTGCTGAGTTCAGCATGCGAAGTTGGTCCGAGACTCCATCCGTCGCCTCCCGCTACCACCCGAGGTTCTGTATTTTGGACGTTGGAATTTGGCCTTTAGCCTTTAGCCTTTAGCCCTTAGCCTTTAGCTGATGATCGGCACAGCCCTGAACGTGGCGGGAATTCTAATTGGCGGCCTGGTTGGCCTGGCACGGCGGAAGCCACTTTCGCCGGTGAATGAATCCTTCTTCAAAGTCACCCTGGGCGTCTTCACAGTATTCTATGGGCTGCGGTTGACGTGGATTAGCGTGAACGGGACCTTCTTGCAGATATCCAAGCAGCTCCTCATTGCCGTGCTCGCCTTGATGCTTGGGAGAATTGCCGGGCAGCTCTTGCATCTTCAGAAGATGTCGAACAGTCTCGGCCGTCAGGCCCGGGAACGCATGTCCGCGAGCAAACCCGCCGACCCGCGCCAATTGAGCGAGGGGTTCAAGACATGCGCCGCACTGTTCTGCGCCGCGCCGCTGGCTGTCCTTGGATCCGTCCAGGACGGCCTGTCGGGTTATTACTCTCCCCTGGCAGTGAAAGCGGTGATGGATGGTCTGGCGACTATGAGCTTCATTTCGATGTTCGGTTGGGGGGTGATGTTCGCCGCACTGCCCGTGTTGGTTTTCCAAGGCACGATCACGCTGGTCTGCGCCCAGTATTTCAGGCCGCTCCTCGAAACGCACTACCTGGTTGACTCGGTCAATACCGCGGGCGGTCTGCTGGTCTTCTCCGTGGCGTTGGTCATTCTCCAATTGAAGAAAATAGAGCTGGCCGACTATCTGCCCAGCTTGGTGTTTGCACCCTTGCTCGCCTGGGTGTGCCGATAACGCGATGCATGGTGGCTCGATCCGGGCCTGGTATGGGGTGAACACCCCATTGCAGAAATCCTTCCCGATGGCACGATCTTGCCGTGCAAAATCCAGAAAGCGAGATGACCTATGGCTAGAAGACTCACTTCCGAGGAGGAACGCGCCTTTGCCCAGGCACTCAAAGAAATGGGCGGACCGGCTTCCAATGCCGACGATCCCTGGGTCGGGCAGGCCCTGAACTGCGAACACGAGGCTACCCTCTCCCTCGCTCCGGAACTAGAGCAGTGGTTTGGTGAGGACCCGCCCAACGGCCGGTGCTCCTGAACCATCTCTCAGTCGCTCATGGCGGAACCCGGAGCGAAATATCCTAGGCAGTTTACGCCAGCCGATTACACTCCCGCACATGAGCAAAGTGCGCTTGGGTATCATCGGGCTGGGTAACATCGGCCAGCATCACTACGGTTACCTCACCGCCGGTAAGGTCAGTCGCGCGGAGTTGGTTGCCGTGTCCGACGCCGTGCCCGCCAAGCTGGAGAAGTACCAGCCGCTGAAGACCTTCACGGACGGCGAGGACTTGATTTGCTCCGGCCTGGTGGATGCGGTCATCATCGCGACTCCTCATTTTCAGCACACGACCCTCGGTATCGCCGCGCTCCAGCAGGGCTTGCACGTGATGGTTGAGAAACCGATCTCGGCTCACAAATCCGATGCGGAGCGGCTGATCGCCGCGCACGGGCATAATCCGAAGCTGGTCTTTGCCGGCATGTTCCAACTGCGGGCGGAGCCGCGGTATTTGAGAATCCAGAAACTGATTCAAGACGGCGATCTGGGTGACATTGTACGCATTAGCTGGATCATGACCGATTGGTTTCGCACTGATGCCTATTACGCGAGCGGTGGCTGGCGTGCGACCTGGAAGGGGGAAGGCGGCGGCGTGTTGCTCAACCAATGCTTGCATAATCTCGACGCCATGCAGTGGCTCCTGGGGATGCCGGTCCGCGTGCGCGGATTCTGCCAGCTTGGACGATTCCACGAAATCGAAGTCGAGGACAACGTGTCGGCTTACCTCGAATATCGCAACGGCGCCACCGGCACCTTCGTCTCTTCCACGGGCGAGGCCCCCGGCTCGAATCGCTTTGAGATTGCCGGCACGCGCGGCAAGGTGTTGCTCGAAGGGGACAAGCTCTCCTTCACACGCAACGAGTCGGACATGCTGGAGTTCAGCCGGACGGCCAGGGTCGGTTTTGCCAAGCCGGAGGTCTGGAACGTCTCGATCCCGTTCGAAAACGCTGCCAACGGCCACGCCGTGCTCATGCAGAACTTCGTCAACGCCATCCTTGACGGCGAACCACTGATCGCACCCGGCGAAGAAGGCATCCACTCGGTGGAACTGGCCAACGTCATGCTCTATTCGTCCCTGATAGACCAGACCGTGGAGTTGCCGATGGACAGCGCGGCTTACGAGAAGAAGCTGAATGAGCTGATTGCGAACTCGAAGATCGAGAAGAAGGTAGTCGAAGTCTCCAATGAGGACCTCACAAAGTCGTTTAGGAGGTAGCTATGATCTTAATGGGCATCGGCGACGAAGGCGCCAACAGCATCGACGGCCAAATTCTGGCCACGCAGGAACTGGACTGGAAGCACCTCGAACCTCGGGGTGTCGAAGTGCCAGGCTTCATCAAGGCCAATTTCCACGACATCCCGGACGAGGCCTTCGACTTGGCCGTCCGCAAGCTAGAGACTGCCGGCGTTGCCGCTTACTGTTTCGGTTCCACCATCATGAACTGGTCCAAGAGAGTGGATGACCCCTTCGACATTACCCTCGCCGAGGTTAAACGTGCCATCCCGCGAATGCAGCGCCTGGGCGCCAAATACGTCCGCATCATGAGCTTCAAGCCGGGGGATGATGAATACCGAATCCCTAACGAGGTTTTCCGCCGGGTGAAAGAGGTGACTAACCGGTTTCTGGATGCCGGCCTGCAGCCTGTCCACGAGAACTGTATGAACTACGGCGGCATGAGTTGGCAGCATGCCCTCGAATTGCTCGACAAATGTCCCGGCCTCAAATGGGTTTTCGACACCGCCAACCCTATCTCCAACCCTGATCGTTCCCGGCCCAAGCCTTGGCCCAAACAAGATCCATGGGAATTCTGGACGCATGTGCGTGACCACGTTGCCCACATTCACATTAAAGACGCCACTTGGAGCCCGGTCAGGAATGACGCGGACTACAACTGGCCTGGCGAAGGGCAGGGCCGGGTGCGTGACATCCTCAAAGATGCCCTGACGCACGGTTACGACGCTGGTCTCTCCATCGAACCCCACATGGTCGTCGTTTTCCACGACGCCCAATCCAAAGCCACCAGCGACGACGCTATGCGCAAGAACTACGTCGAATACGGCCGCTGCTTAGAGAAGCTGATTGGGGAGCTTAAGAAGTAACCTAAGGGACAACCGTCACGCCCGCGGTCTTCATCTCCGCAATAGCCTGGGTCACGTCCCCCCGGGTTGAGATTCACACCCCGGCAACCGTCTAGTAGCACGTGGGTCCGAAAGCCTAATGCCACGGCGTCCAGCGCTGTGAACATGACGCAGTAATCGGTGGTTAGACCTGCAATGAACAGGTCAGTTACCTTGCGCCCTTTTAAGAAGTCGCCGAGGCCGGTTGCCTTAAGGTGGCCGTTGTCAAAGAAGCCACTGTAGCTGTCAATGCCTGGGTCGGTACCCTTTCGGAACACCTCTTCGAAGCGGCTGGTGTCAAATCCGGGGCCATACTAGGCGCCTGGTGTGTTCTGCACGCAGTGGACCGCCCACAGGATTTGACGCAAGCCGTTGAGTTCGATGACATCTCCCGGGCGTTTGCCCGATTGGTTGGCCGCAAAGCTGCCGTGGTCCGGCGGATGCCAGTCCTGGGTCGCAACGACCAGGTCGAATTGCGTCTGCAGGCGGTTCGCCACGGGAATAACCTCGTTACCGTTCGTCACGGCTAGCGCTCCGCCCGGTGGAAAGTCGTTTTGGATATCTACAACGAGGAGGGCGTTCATCTGTTCAACCTTCGCCGCGGGCCTGGAGCACGAGTTTGGTCTTCAGTTCATGTAACCCCAGTTCCAGACCGGCGGGGTATTGATGGGGGTTGACAAATCGTTTGACGACGGGATGCAACATGGCCATCTGCTGCTGCGCCCGTTCTCGCACCGCATCCAGCGGCGGCGGTTGATAGACGAGTTCTCCGCCGAGGAAGATGGGCAGTTACAAGCCGGAGGCTTGCGCTACTGCCTGCGCAGGTGCCTGTCTTTTTGTTTGGTGCCGAAGGGCTTTGCAGCCAACATCGCTCGATGCAAACGATGAAGCTGGTTGAACTCTTGCGCGATTCAAAGCAGATGCTGGTGTTCACCGGCGCGGGCATTTCCACTGGCAGCGGCATCCCGGATTTTCGGGGACCGGACGGGGTATGGAAACGCCGGCAGCCGGTCTATTACCACGATTTCATGAGGTCCGAGGCGGCTCGGATCGAGCACTGGGACTACAAACTTGAAGGCTGGCCGGCCTTCCGCGCCGCACGCCCGAACGCGACACACGAAGCCATCGTGCGGCTGGAACGGGCCGGCAAGGTGGTGGCGGTGGTGACTCAGAACATCGACGGCCTCCACTCGCGCGCGGGGACGCCGCCCAAGCGGTTGGTGGAATTGCACGGTACGAACAGCTTAATCGAGTGCCAAACCTGTGGGCGACGCACGGACCCCGAGGCGCATTTCGAGCAATTCCGCCAGACACGCCGCCCGCCGGTTTGTGAATGCGGCGGTTTCTTGAAGCCGGCGACCATCAGCTTTGGCCAGAACCTGCGGAATGAGGATTTAGTGCGGGCGGAGGCAACCGCCAAGGCGGCGGACCTGGTAGTTGCGCTAGGCTCGACGCTATCAGTTTATCCGGCGGCGAATATCCCCTTGCTGGCCGCTAATCGGGGCGTGCCATACGTGATCATCAATCGCGGCCCAACTGAGCATGACGACTTGCCCGAGGTCACGCTGCGGCTGGAAGGCGACGTCGGTGAAATGTTTCCCCCCGCCGTGGATGCCTCTCTCTCGCCCTCGTCATCGTCCTCGTAATCGTCCTCGAAACCGGGTCTGGTCTTTCGTGCCCAGGTTCGAGCATGATTACGAGGACGATTAGGAAACAGAGTACCCGGGCCAATTGGTCAGAGCGGGCCGTGCCCACTCGTCGGGTCGTACTTGTCCAGGATCGGCGTGAGGATTGAGGCCCAGAGCGCGTAGCCACGCGCATTGAGATGCAGGCCGTCCTGGCCGTAAACATCTGCCCGGGGCCTGCCATCTTCGGTCAAAATGGGTGTGAACGTATCAGCGTAGATCAACCGCTCGTCGCCGGCGGTGTATTCCCTGATGAGGCGGTTGGTGGCCTTGACGCGGTCGAGAAACTTCTCCCGCGCAGGGCACGGTTTGATCGCGAGGTAAGCAATGCGCGTTTTCGGCAGTGCAGCATGGATTCGCGCGGCGAACGCCTTGAAGTCACCCAAAACCTGCTCAGGCGACATGCCCGAGGCGATGTCATTGTCGCCCGCGTAGAGCAGGACCAGCTTCGGCTTGTAGGGCGTGACGATGCGGTCCACGAACGCGACCGAATCCGAGAGATGCGATCCGCCAAATCCGCGGTTGATGACTTGGTGTCCCGGGAACGCCTGGGCGACGTTCGTCCAGTATCGGATGGTGGAGCTGCCGATGAACAGCACCGCATCGCGGGGAGGTGGATTAGACTTGTCGGCTGCCTCGAAAGCATGGATTTCTTGTCCCCACTGCAGCTCAGGTGACTGCTTCTCGTCTTCCGCCGCCAGTGCGGAAACAGGGAAGCTCAGGACGGCCCAGGCCGCCAGAGCCAACCAGGTGATTGACCAAGAAAAACGTCCGCGCATTCGTTGATATTGCGTAGCAACGGGTCACTCGTCAAAGGCCTTGTTTTGGCTCCGAGACAACAGGCTTTTGCTGTTCGCGCCTTTCGTACATCCTGCTGGCGTGGAACTAATATCGGCAGAAGAGATCGAGCGTGCGGTGGCGTCAGCCTTGGCTGAGGACATCGGCAGCGGGGATGTGACAACCCTGGCCGCGGTGCCGGAAACTTCCCAGGCCCAAGCGTTGATGCGGGCGCGGGAACCACTGGTGGTCGCAGGCTTGGCCCTGGCCGAAGCTGCCTTTCGTCAGCTCTCGACCGCCGTGCAAGTCATCCGTGCTGCTGAGGACGGCCAACGGTTGGCGGAAGGCAAGGCCCTGCTCAAGATTATCGGTCCGGCCCGTGCACTGCTCGGCGCCGAACGGGTGGCGCTCAACTTCCTCCAGCGCCTCTGCGGCGTTGCCACGCTGACAGCTCAGTTCGTCGAGGCCGTCAAGGGCTCAGGGGTGCAGATTCTGGACACGCGCAAGACCACCCCGGGCTGGCGGCGCTTCGAGAAATACGCGGTCACGTGCGGCGGTGGCCGAAACCATCGCTTTGGTCTGTACGACATGGTGCTCATCAAGGACAATCACCTGGCCGCGTTAAGAAATGAATCGCCAAACGCCATCGCTGCCGCCATCCAGCGCGCGCGGGCCAAATACCCGGCCCTGAAGGTCGAGGTCGAAGCCGACTCGCTGGAACAGGTCGAGCAGGCGGTAGCCGCGGGGGCAGACATAGTCCTGCTCGACAATATGAACGTGGTGCAATTGCGCCTTGCAGTACAGCGGTGCAAAGCCCGCGCCCGGACCGAGGCGAGCGGGGGTGTTACTCTCGCCGGCGTTCGCGCCATTGCCGAGACCGGAGTGGATTTTATCTCAGTCGGCGCGCTTACTCATTCCGCCCGGGCGGTGGATATCGGGCTGGACTTCGAGCTCTAGATGCCACAACTTTCGAAAACAGAGCAGGACCACGCATCAAATGAGCCTTGACGTTCAAATTCTTAGTGCCTTGCGGGCTGCCGGGGACGTCGCGGTCTCGGGTGTGGAGTTGTCGCAAAAGCTCCACGTCAGTCGTGCCGCCATTTGGGCGCGGGTGGAGGAATTGCGGTCGCTGGGCTATGACATCGAGGCGAGTCCGCACCGGGGGTATCGGCTGCTGAGCGCTCCGGATGTGCTGCACGCCGACGATCTAATTTCCCGCCTGGGCCAGACCAATGTTGTCGGGCGCGACATCCGCGTATTTCAGGAAACGACTTCCACCAACGACGTGGTAGATAAGCTGGCCCGCGATGGCGTAAGAGAAGGCGTCGTCGTCTTCGCCGATTCGCAGACCCGGGGCAGGGGACGGTTGGGGCGAAAATGGATGTCACCGGCAAGGCGGGGATTGTGGTTCTCGGTCTTACTGCGGCCCGACTTGCGCCCGCAGGAGGCTACTCGGCTGACGGTGGCCTCGGCGACGGCACTTCGGCGCGCCATTGAATTGCAGACCGGCCTGAAGCCTGAGATCAAGTGGCCGAACGACATCCTGGTTTATGGCAAGAAGGTAGCCGGCATCCTCATGGAACTGAGCGCCGAACTGGACCAAGTCAAATATATTGTTCTTGGTATCGGCGTAGATGTGAACCTCAATCCGGGCGATCTTCCCCCTGAGCTGCGCAAGGTAGCGACTTCGCTGAAGGCCGAGCTGGACAGGCCGGTTTCACGCCCCGACCTCGCCGTAGCCATTCTGCGTGAATTGGACAACGATTACGCCCGCATTGGTGCCGGCCGATTCGCCGAGCTGGCGGACGAGTGGGAAAAGCACGGCACCACGATTGGTCATGACGTGGTCATCCGGATGGGCAACCGCCAGGTCCGTGGTCGGGCCGAATCGCTGGGTGAGGATGGTG
>Ga0073936_10006462_pt1 | contig 15444 bp, 8 predicted proteins | sample AliMusrvi5mmetaG_FD_87041 | JGI IMG/M metagenome (GOLD analysis project Ga0073936, IMG submission 87041) | Freshwater lake bacterial and archeal communities from Alinen Mustajarvi, Finland, to study Microbial Dark Matter (Phase II) - Alinen... | ecosystem: Environmental > Aquatic > Freshwater >... | reverse complement strand
CGGCGAGCGAGGCGACGGGCGAACACGGGTGGGCTGTGGTGCTGGAGCCGGTTGCTGGGAAAGGCTCAGATGTCCTTTTGGAGAGCCAGAATCAGGAGGCTCCCAAGGCGAAGGAGACGCGGGACGGCTTGAAATTGATCCACAGTGCGCTGTCCGACGGAAAGAAGATATACGACGTATCGCTCACGCTGACGTTTCAGGCGAAAGGCAACGCCTTCGAGATCGGCGGCGAGATCCGCAACAACTCCAAGGAGTGGGTTGTCAAAGGCTTCACGGGGCCGGTCTTCAACGGCATCCGCACGGAGCTCGCCAAGACGCCGCTGCTGTTGCCGAGCGGTTTCGGCTGGCGCATCAACGGGGTCCCGGCGGACGACAAGAACCTGAAGCCCTGGGCAAAAAGCGGGAACAAGCTGACACTCTCGGCTGGCTACCCGAGCGCAGGCGGCACGATGCAGTGGTTCGCGTTCGCGGGCGAGTCGGGGGGGCTCTATTTCGGCAGCCATGACCCGCGCTACGGGGCCAAGACGCTGAGCGCCCGTTACGATCCGGCGAGCAAGACGTTCGGGGCGGCGTTCCAGCATCAGTTCTTTGTCCACCCCGGCGAGCGCCAGTCACTTCCGGTGACGGTGGTGATGCCCTATTCGGGGGACTGGCACGTGGCTGCACGCACATACCGCGTGTGGGTCGATTCAGTCGGAAAACAGATCGAGAAGCCGGCGTGGGAGAAGACGGCCACCGGCTGGCTGTTGGCGATTCTCAAGCAACAGAACGGCGATGTCATGTGGCCCTACGACACGCTGGGCAAGCTTTGCGACGTGGCGGATCAGCGCGGGTTGGACATTTTGGGGCTTTTCGGTTGGGGTTACGGTGGTCACGACCACCTCTATCCCGACTACAATCCCTGTCCGGTCCTGGGCGGCGAGAGAGCGTTGCGAGACGGCATCAGGCAGGCGCATGTCCGCGGTAAGCGGGTGATCCTCTACGCCAACGGGCAGCTGGAGGAACGCGGTACGGCTTACTGGACTGCGACGGGGCAGCACCTCGCAGTGACGGGCCGCGACGGCGGGACGGTGCAGGAGTTCTGGCACAAGTACGGCAACACGCCTGGTTATCATTTCGACATCGGCTGCCACGCCACGAAGGGGTGGCGGGAGCGCATGATGTCGCTGGCTCTTCAGGCCAGCGACTTTGGCGCTGACGGCATTCTTTACGACCAGCTCGGCGTCCGCGGTCCGACGGCCTGTTACGCCGCCGACCACGGCCATCCAGTTCCGTTTATGTCCTACGAGGCGGACCGAAAAGAGATGCTCAGGCAGATCGCCGACAAGATGAGGAAGGTCAATCCGGATTTCGTCATCATGACCGAAGGATTCCACGACGCCATTCTCGATTCCATTTCCTATTTTCACGGCTGCGTGCGGGGAGCCTTCCAGGAGTCGGCGGGGCTGATCGCGAAGCGGCTGACGGAGAGCCGGAGCGACGACCTGTTTCCCGAGATGCTGCGCTATACCTACCCCGAGGTGTGCTCGACGATCCGCTTCCCGTCGCCGCTCGTGGACCGTCCGATGGTGAACTATACGCTGGCGTTCGGTTTGCGCTATGAGATCGAGTCCCGCTACATTCCCGACCGGGACTACCTGCTGGATGGACGCATCCCCGCGGTCGAGGATTACGGCTTGGTGCTGTCGAAGCCCGACATCAGCCGGGTGCGGACGCTGCCGCCCCGAGAGACGGCGGAGTATCTGAAGAAGGCCGCCGCTTTCCAGAAGAGGAACGCAGCCCTTCTGATGACCGGTACGTTCACGGACACCGAGGGGTTTGAGTTCAGCGGGCTGGGAGTCGTGGCCAAAGGCTTCAAGGCCGGAGGCTTGCTCGGCGTGCTTCTTTGGAACACAACGGACAAGCCCGCCGCCTTCACGCTCAGCGTGCCGAAGGCGAGTTTGACCTCGGCATCGGAGCCGGAAAAGGACAACGTGGACGCCTTCAGCGAGCTGGCGCCGCAGTCGGTGCGGCTGCTGAAGTGGCAACGATGACGGATGTTCGTGAGGCGCTACGGCAACTGTGAACTGAAGACGAAAAGGGGAAGGAGCAGAGTTGTGAAACGTATGGGAACGGGGGCGGGGTGGGCTTGTTGTGCGTTGCTGCTGTTGGCCGGTGTGGCGAGGGGCGACGTGTTCAAGGACGGCGAGACGGTCTGTTTCCTGGGGGACAGCATCACAGCCGGAGGACGCTGCCAGACCCTGATCGCGGATTATTATCTGACCCGTTTTCCGGGACGGACGATCCGGTTCGCGAACGCGGGGCGGTCCGGCGATTCGGCCGGAGGCTCGCTCGGGCGGTTGCAGGAGGACGTCATCGACAAGAAGCCGACATCGGTCACCATCATGTTCGGCATGAACGATGTGAACCGGGGCGCGTATGTGGCCAATCCGGACGACGGCAAGAAAAAGGCGCAGCAGCAAGCGCTCGACGGCTACAGGGCGAATATGGAGAAGGTCGTCGGACGCATCCGAACGGAGGCGGGCGGGCCTAAGCTGCTGATTGTCACGCCGTCGCCGTTCGACCAGACCGTCGTGCTCGAGAAGAGCAATAACCAGCCGGGGTGCAACGACGGACTGGGCAAATGCGCGGAGATCGTACGGGAGCTGGCGGCCAAGAACAACGGGACGGTTGTGGATTTCCACGGGCCGATGACAGCGCTCAACCTCGAGCAGCAGAAAAAGATCCCGACGTGGACCATTGTGGGTGGCGACCGTGTGCATCCGGGAGCACAGGGGCAGCTGATGATGGCGTGGCTGTTCCTGAAGACGCAGGGCGCGCCGTCGGTCGTTTCGAAAGTGGCGGTAGACGCGGTGGCGGAGCGCGCGCCAGAGAGCGTGAACGCCGAAGTGACGTCCTTCGCGAAGAAGGACGGCGGCGTGGCCTTCACGGTGCTGGAGAAAGCGCTGCCGTTCCCGGTCGATCCGGCGGCCAAGCCGGTGCTGGCATTGCTGCCCATCGAGAAGGAGCTGAACCAGGAGCTGTTGTCGGTGGCGGGGCTTGCGGCCGGGACCTATGAGCTGAAGATCGACGGCTGCGTCGTGGGGAGGTTTGCGGCGGAAGAACTGGCGAAAGGAGTCAATCTCGCCTTCAACGAGGCGACGCCTCAGTTCAAGCAGGCGCAGAGCCTGTTCGGGCGCAACGAGCAGAGGAGGGACGCAGAGGCGCAGGCGTGCAGCCTCATGAACACGCGGCGCTGGATGCAGAGCTACTACAAGATCAACGTGGAGGATCCCGCCGCGGTGCAGGCACATTACGACAGCTTTAAGGACAAGGCAGAGTACAGTGCGGCGATGGCGCTTAACTACATCAAAAGGTGGCCGCAGTACAGCGAGCTTCTCAAAAAGGTGGCAGAGCTCGAAAAGGATGTGCTGGCGAACCGCGCGCCGGTTCCCCATGCGTATGCGGTTGTGCCGCTGAGCCGGTAAGCACCGGAACCAAGGAGGAACGATGAAAGCGAGTTGGGTTGAGTTTTTTGGATACAGTGGGTGCATCGCGTTGGAAAACGGTGTGGGGACACGGGTGGTGCTCTGCCCTCAGGCGGGTGGCCGCGTGCTCGAGTATTCTCACAACGGCACAAATGCATTGTATTTGAATCCCGAGCAGAAAGGGTGGCGACACCAGCCCGGCATCCCGACCGTCGATCCCTGCGGCGGCCGGTGCGACGTGGGCCCCGAGCGCGTGATCGCGCCGCATCCGGACCTGTGGCTGGGTGACTGGACAGGCGAGATCGTCGGCGACGGGAAAGCCCGGCTCACCAGCGTCCGCGACGGCGTGACGGGCCTTCGGCTAGTGCGCGAGTTCACGCTGGCGGCGGACTCTTCGCGCCTCGTGTTCGAACAGCGTGTGACCAACGAGTCCGACAAACCGATGACGTGCTGCCACTGGAGCAGGACGCTGGCGATGGGGGGCGGCATCGTGCTGGTTCCATTGACAGCGGGCAGCCGTTTTCCGAAGAGCTACATTATGTATGGCTCTACCTCTCAGAACGCGATGTTCTTTAAGCCCGAAGATTCAAACATCCGGGTCCGCGACGGATTTCTGGAGATTCTCGGCACGCCTGCTAATCCCAAACTCGGCATGGACTCCTACGCGGGTTGGTTTGGCTATCTTCTGAGGAACGACCTGCTGTTCATTAAAAAATATCCCGTGTACCCAGACCGTGTATATTGTGAAATGGCGGGACTTACGATCTCGATCTGGTACTTCAAGAAGGAGATGTGCGAACTGGAGCCGATCGGGCCGCGTGAGATCCTTGCGCCCAAGGCTTTGTCGACATATACCGAGGAGTGGTCGCTGATTCCCCATCGGTTCCCTGCTGCGCAGGAGACGGTGGATTTGAAGGACGTTAAGCGGAAGGCGGGCGTTTAGCTGCGAACCGAGTGTGAGATTTTGTGTTGCGGTTTCATGGCTGGATGGAGTCTCCGTAGTGGCTCACGGTAACGTTCGCACTTCCAGGTGCCGAGAAGGCAAAGCCATGGAGGAAGAGGGGCCTCACGAGCCGGTTTTGCGCCTGCGCAGAGTTCGTAAAATCGAGGGTCGAGTTCGTATAATGTAGATTGCGGATTCTCCTGTTCCGCCCTACAGTTGACACAACTTGTTTGAACCTCGGAAACCAGTCGCCGATAAGGAGGCATTGGAATGCAGAAAAAGGCGGTTCATTTGCTGGGATGCGCGCTGGCCTTTATTGCCTTCTGCGCGGAAGCTGACGTGGCTCGGGGACCTCTCGCGTTTGCCTACCGGTCGTTCTGGCCGGAGTTCGGGGCGATGGCGCAATTCAAGGATGCGGGTGTCGACACGGTCTGCATTTTTGCGGCGAACACCTACAATTCACTGGGGCAGCCATATGCGAAATATCCGCCCGTTTGGCGCTGGTTCGGCAAGTACGATTTCGCCTCGCTTGACAGGCAATACGATGACGTGTTGGCGGTGAACAGCAATGCGACGTTCATCTGTATGGTCGATCTCAATTCGCCTGTCTGGCTGCAACGGCAGCTCGCGTGGGGAGGGCACAGCGCGGACGTCGAAAGCACGACCATGTTGACGGGGGCCTGTTCGAATCCCGCTTGGCGCAAGGCGACGGGCGAATATCTGGAGGCCGTCGTCAAGCACATGGAGGTGCGCTACGGCGAGAGGATCAAGGGTTATCTGCTGGCATGTGGTCAGACGGATGAATGGATGGACGACAACACGCGCGGCGTGGCGGGGCGCACCAAAACGTTGGCGTGGAAGGAGTGGCTCAAAGCGCACGGCAAGGCGGATCTTCCCGTTCCCGCGCTGGAGCGCATTGATCGCGCGTCATTTGAGAATCTGCTGCGTGATCCTGCGACAGAGCGGGACGTGCTTGACTATGTGCAGTTCACGGGTGACACGGTTGTGGATGCGGCGCTGGGTTTTGCTGCGAAAACGCGGACGCTCGTCCCGGTGAAGCGTCAGATCGGCATGTTCTTCGGCTATGTTCTGGAGCTGACCACCGCGCGCATGGTTTGGGGCGGGCACTTGGAGTATGAGCGGCTCTACGCATCGAAAGACTTCGATTTCTTTGTGAGCCCCGGCACTTACGCGGATCGGCCCATGGGTGGCGGCAGCGGCTTCATGGCGCCGAATGGCACCCGGCTGCTGAACGGAAAGGGCTTTCTGCATGAGATCGACCACCGCACGCCGACTTACAACTGCGCGCTCGACGAGTATGTGTCGATCGGCTGGATGGTTCCGTGGAAGGATCAGGCGGAGACCGACGCCGGATTAAAGCGCGAGTTCGCGTTGGCCATCGTGAATCAGGCGTCGCTGTGGTGCTTCGACATGTGGGGCGGTGTATTCAAGACGCCGGAGACGATGAAGGTGGTCGAACTGGGCAAGCGGTTGTGGGACATGTATGCAGCGATGCCGCTGAAAACTCGCGCAGAGGTGGCTCTGGTGGTTGACCCGCAGAGCGCGCGTTATCTCAACGACCTGAATCCGGTTGTTTGTCAGATTAATCAGGGCACGCGGAACAAGCTGAACCGCCTAGGTGCGCCCTTCGAGGTTTTTTCGTTCAACGATTTGCCGCGCGCAGACTTGGCTCACTACAAGGTGCTCGTGTTCCCCGGACTTTTTGAGGTCACGCAGGAGAAGGCGGAAATACTTAAGAAGTATGTCTGCAACAATAACCGCACCGCCGTGTTTGTCTATGCCCCCGGTATCAGCGACGGTCGAACGCTCGATGTGGCTCGGGTGAAGGACTTGACGGGCACCGCCTTCAAAACACCGGGTATCAGCGCTGTGCAACGGGACGGCTGGAAATCCGTGTACGCGGCAGACTACAAGGATGTGACGCCGCAGGTGCTGAAAAAGATAACCGCTGAAGCGGGGGCGACGATTTATTGCGAAGACGCCGTTCCGGTGTTCGCCAACGGGCGGCTGGTGGCGATCCATATGGCGCAGGGCGGCGAAAAGACGATCACGCTGCCAGCGACGTGCCGCGAGGTGAAAGAGCTCTATACCGGACGTGTCGCACCTGTAACGGAACGGCATTTCCACTACACGTTTGCGACGCCCGACACGGCGCTGTTCGAGATGGTGGAGTGAGGGGAGTGGCTGGAGGGAGAGATGAATATGAATAGGATTGCGCTGGTTGCTGTGATGGCAGTGGAAATGGCGGGCGCGGGAGAGATCGTGCTGTACGATGCGGCGAGCACACCCGTGGCTGCGGTGAGTGCGCAGTCGGGGGCGCAGTTCGCGCTCAAGGACGGCATGCTTGAGGTCGCCACGAAGGGCGACACGGGTTATCCGGGCGTGTTGGTCAAAGGAGCGTGGGATCTTTCGGGGTGCAACCGCATTGCGTTTGAGCTGGCAAACTACGACAAGAAGGGTGTTTTGCCGCTCACGGTGAGGCTCGACAATCCAGGCGCGGACGCGGGCAAGGGGCGCGGGGTGTTTGTCGACCGCGTGCAGATAGCCGGGCGCAGCGTGGTGTCCTGCGAGGTCGCGCTGCCGCCGAGCCTGCCGAACGCGCGCGCCATCAACGCGCGACTGACAGGCATGCGGAACGGGCCGTTCGCGACGACGGGTGTGGTGGCGGATCTCGACGCGGCGAAGGTCGTGGGCGTGGCGGTCTACATCAAAGAGCCGAAGCTCGACTGGGTGTGGCGCGTGAAGCGCATTGTGGCGTTCACGGGCGACAAAGCGGACGTTCCTGGCTGGATGAAGCTTTCGGAGAAGGAGTTCTTCCCGTTCATCGACGTGTACGGCCAGTTCAAATACAGAGAGTGGCCGGGCAAGATCCACTCGGATGCCGATCTCAAGGCTGCACGCGAGCGCGAGCTGGACGATCTCGCAGCGCATCCCGGGCCAAGCGGGTGGGACAAGTACGGCGGCTGGGCGGACGGCCCCAAGCAGAGGGCGACCGGTCAGTTCAGGGTTGAGAAAGTCGAAGGCAAGTGGTGGATGATCGATCCGGAGGGATGCCTCTATTGGTCTCACGGGCCGGTGCGCGTCACCTCATCGTCGGCTGTAACGCCCTTGGACGGGCGGGAGTTCTATTTCACCGATCTGCCCAAGGAAGACTCGCCCTTTGCGCTCTTCTACACGACGCACGACGCACTGCTCTGGCCCTACTACGAGGCGCGGGGCATCCAGCGGACGTACGACTTCTCGTCGGCGAATGCCTGCCGCAAGTATGGCGCTGACTGGGTTGCGCAATACGCCGACATGGCTCACAAACGGCTGCGGAGCTGGGGCATGAACACTCTCGCAAACAGTTCGGACGTGCGGATCTGTAAGATGGGGCGCACGCCGTACACGGACCGCTTTGAACTGAAGTCGCCTGACATCGAGGGCAGCCACCTCGGCTGGTGGAAGTTCAGAGATCCGTTCCATCCGGGATTCCGCGCGAATTTCCACAAGCAGTTGTTGGCCCGCAAAGAAGAGCTGGACGATCCGTGGTGCTTCGGGTTCTTTGTGGACAACGAGATCAGCTGGGGCGGTCCGACCGCATTGGCGGAGTGGACGCTGCTGTCGCCGGCCACGCAGCCTGCCAAGGTTGAAATGGTCAGGCGGCTTCAGGAGAAATACGGTTTGATTTCAAAGCTCAACGCGGTGTGGAAAACGGACTGCTCCGATTGGGACGCCCTGCTCAAGGCGCAGGAGAAACCGGCGGCTGGTGCGAAGGAGGATTGTCTCGCCTTCACGGTTGCGGTTACGGAGGAATACTTCAAGCGCATCCGCGAGGAGTTCAAGAGCGTTGCGCCGAACAAGCTCTATTTGGGGTGCCGCTTTGCGGGCTCAACCGATGCCGCTGTGCGGATTGCGGCGAAGTACTGCGATGTGATCAGCTACAATTTGTATCGGCACACGCTGGATGACTTCAAGCTTCCGGACGGAGTGGACAAGCCGGTGATGATAGGGGAGTTTCACTTCGGAGCGCTTGACCGTGGTCTGTTCCATCCGAGTCTGATTCAGGTTGCAGACCAAGCGGCGCGCGGCAAGGCCTACGCGACGTACATCGCTTCTGCGTTGCGCCACCCGAACATCATCGGTGCGCACTGGCACCAATACAGCGAGGAGCCGACAGCCGGTCGCTTCGATGGTGAAGACTTTCAGAACGGATTGGTGGACGTTTGCGATACGCCGTATCCCGAGACCGTCGCGGGAATCCGCGAGGTGGGATATCGGATGTATGAGATCAGAAGCGGAAAATGAAGGAGAGAAATATGCGCTTTAAGGGCCGAGTTGTTTTAGTGACCGGTGCGAGTCGGAATACGGGCGTTGGGATTGCGGCGCTGTTCATCCGTGAAGGCGCCAAGGTATGCATTAACGGTTCGGCGCCGAAGAGCACGGCGCAGGGCGGTCAGCTTCTACGCGAGATGGGGCTGGACGGTTTTCTTGAAACACCTGCGGATATCGCGGACACGGCACAGGTGCGGGCGATGTTTGAGAAAATACGGGCCGCATATGGACGGATCGACATCCTCGTGAATAACGCGTGCGATCAGGGCATCGGCCCTGCGTTCGAAGAGATGGACCCAGAGTACTTTCTGTCGGTCATCAAAACCAATCTGCTGGGCACGTTTCAGGTGTCGCAGGAGGCGGTGAAGATGATGCTGAAGCAGGAGAGCAAAGGCGTGATCGTCAACCTCGGATCCAACGTCTCGATGCGGGCGATCCGCAAGCGCTGCGCGTATGTGGCTAGCAAGGGCGGCATCGATGCCCTGACTCGTGCGATGGCGATCGACTTGGGGCCTAAGGGCATCCGCGTGAACATAGTTGCGCCAGGCTACATCTTCACAGACCGCTGGGAGAAAATCAGCGAGGGGACGCGCACGCGCCGCCGCCTGAACTGTCCGATCGGCATGGAGGCCACGGCGGACGACATTGCGCAGGCGGTGGCGTTCATGGCTTCCGACGCGTCTCGCAACATTTGCGGCGAGCGGCTCGTGGTGGATGCGGGCTGCAGTGCGCAGCACATGCCGATCGATGTGGACGTGTAAGCGAGAGGCTGGAACTTGAAACAAGAAACGGGCAAATACAAGTGGGAGCTTCTGGCGCTGCTGTCGGCGGCTTTCTTCTTTCATCAGGCAGACCGGGCGATCTTCGGCGTGGTGCTGTCGTCGATCAAAGTCGAGCTCGGCCTTACGGACAGCCAGTTGGGACTGGTCGGGACCAGCCTGTTTGCCACGCTGGCAGTGATGGTGCCGATCGCCGGTTTCCTAGGGGACCGCCTGAGTCGCAAATGGATCATCACCAGTAGCCTGCTCTTCTGGAGCTTGGCGACGGCTGTGACGGGTTTTGCACAGGGGCTGCGGGGTCTGATTTTGTTCCGCAGTGTGGCGACCGGAAGCGGCGAGTCATTCTATGCGCCTTCGGCTTATTCGCTGGTGGCGGCCTATCACAAGAAGACCCGGTCTCTGGCGCTGTCGATCCATCAGGCCGCGCTGTATATCGGCGTGATGAGCAGCGGTTTTCTGGCGGGTTGGGTGGCGGAGAATTGGGGATGGCGCTCTGCCTTCTATGCCTTTGGAGCCTTAGGTGTGCTCTTGGGCGTGGCGTTTATTTTCCGCCTGAGAGATGCGCCGCAGGCGGAGGGGCGTTCAGACGGCAAGGGGGAAGAGAGGCCGACAATAAGCGAAGCGCTGCGCGTGTTGGTGCGCACGCCGAGCGCCTTGCTTCTGACGGCCGGATTCTGCGCGATCGTATTCGTCAACAACGCCTATGTGGTTTGGGCGCCTGCATTTGTGCAACACAAGTTCAGCCTGTCCCTGATACAGGCGGGCGGCGGCGCGATGTTCTACCACCACGCGGCGGCGTTCGGCGCGATCATGCTGGGCGGCATTCTCACCGACCGGATGGTGCCGACCTGCCCGTCCTTTCGTCTGAGGCTGCAAGCGGTGGCGCTGCTGTTGGGCGCGCCGATGATCTATTGGCTCGGAATGACAGGCGACCTCTGCATGACGTGGATTGCGATGGCAGCGTTCGGTTTTTTCCGGGGTCTCTTTGAGGCCAACACACACGCCTCGCTTTTCGATGTGGTGCCGCCGAAGTACCGCGCCACAGCCGTGGGGCTGATGACGATGACGGCTTTTCTGATCGGCTCGCTCTCTCCGGTCTTGCTGGGGCGGCTGTGCGACGTGTATGGCAAAGCGCACGGCATGGCAGTCGGATTTACGGTGCTGTCGGTTGCGTATGTCGTGGGCTCGGCTGCGATTTTCTGCTCGCTGCTGTTTACCTTTCGGCACGACCGTGTGATAGAATAAGAGAAATGTTGGTTGAGGAATTGAAAGCATGAAGATCACAGGAATTAAGACGTTTGTCTGCAACGCGTATCGGACGAACTGGGTGTTCATCAAGGTTCTGACCGATGAACCGGAGCTTTATGGAGTTGGCGAGGCCACGCTGGAGTACAAAGAGAAAACGATTGTCGAGGCGGTTCTGGAACTGGAGCGCGATCTGATCGGCAAGGATCCGCGTGACATTGAGGCGATCTGGCACGACAGCTACCGCGACGCCTACTGGCGTGGCGGTCCGGTGCTGATGAGCGCGATCTCGGCGGTGGACATCGCGCTGTGGGACATTCTGGGCAAGAGCCTGAACGTGCCGGTGTGGCGTCTTTTGGGCGGCCGCATGCGCGACAAGGTGCCGTGCTATGCGAACGGCTGGTTCGCGGGCGCGAAAGAGCCCGAGGAGTTCGGCGCTAAGGCGGCTGAGGCCGTTGAGACGGCGGGTTGGAAGGGCCTCAAATGGGACCCCTTCGGTTCCGCCTACCGCCAGTTGGAGCCGCAGGCGTTCCGAAAGGCGATGAAGTGTGTGGAGAAGGTGTTCGAGGCCGTGGACGGGCGGGCCGAGATCCTGATTGAAGGCCATGGGAGGTTTGATTTGCCGACTGCGCTGCGCATCGCGAATGCGCTGGAGGATTTCAACATTCTATGGTTTGAGGAGCCGATCATTCCCGACACGATGGAGGCTCTGGCCGACTTGCGCAGCCGAGTGAAGGTTCCGCTTTCGTTCGGAGAAAGGCTCTACAGCACGTGGCAGTTCCGATCGCTGCTGGAGCTGCGCGGCGCTGACTTTGTGCAGCCTGACGTCTCACACGCGGGTGGCATCACCGAACTGCGCAAGATCGCCGCGATCGCCGAATCGCACCACATCCCGTTCTGCCCGCACAATCCGAGCGGGCCGGTGGCGAACGCCGCGACGCTTCAGCTCGCCGCATCGCAGCCGGGCTTCTATCTGCTGGAGACAATGGCCAGCGACGTGCCGTATCGCCGCGAGATCTGCAACGAGTCGGTGACTCTCCGCGACGGCTATATGTCCATTCCCGACAAACCGGGTTTAGGAGTGGACATCGACGAGGCGGCGATTGCGAAGCATCCGTACCAGCCGATCTCCCTGCGCCACTATAAGGGAACGCTCACCGAGATCCGGCCGCAGAACGCGACATCGTATTTCTCGAAGTGAGACCGCTATGAATAAACGGATTGCGGGTCTGTTGCTGGGCGGATGTGTCTGCGCCGCAGTGCGGGCGGATGTGGCGCCGATTGACCGACAGGCTGTGGTCACGCGCCACAACATCCGATGGAGCGATGCGCAAGGCGTGCTGCCGCTGGGAAACGGCGAGTTCTGCTTCGGTGCAGATGGCACGGGACTGCAGACGTTCGCAGGCAACTCGATGTCCCACTGGGGCTGGCACTCGTTCCCGCTGCCGCCAGGATGGACGCCCGACAAAGTTCCGGCAACGGGCACCTTTCAGAAAGGCCGCAACAAGGGGCCGGACGTCTTTCCGGCGGACAAGGCCGACTTGCGCAAATGGCTGTTCGACAACCCGCACATTCTGAATCTGGGACGGTTGCGGTTTTGCCGAGCGCACGGTACGGCCATAACGACAAATGAGATTTCCGGTTTGTCTCGAACATTGGACGTGTGGTCGGGCACGATGACGACGGATTACCGGCTGGATGGCGAGCCCGTTCATGTCGAGACGTGTGTCCATCCGTCGTTGGATGCCGTGGCGGTGCGGGTCAACTCGCCGCTCATCGCGCGCGGCGAACTGCGGGTCGCGTTGGATTTTCCCTATCCGGCGCTGCGCAACGGTGCCTGGGTTGGCGACTTCGCCCTGGAAGAGGGACATAAAGTCGATATGGTGCTGAGCGGTGAACGTCGCGCCGATTTTCTGCATGTAATGGATGGAACGGCCTATCATGCCGGTCTCGCTTGGTCGACCGGCGGCAGGCTCGCGGCTTCGTTTGAACGGTCGCACACGAGGCTTACGATCAAGCGAGCGGCCTACGGCGACAAGGACACGTGGGTCGATGTGACCGGCAAGGTGACCGCGCGCGTCGAACATGACGGAATTTCCATCAGGCCGAGTTACTCGTGGCTAGGCGACCCGCTTCCCGGCCGGGCTAAGCGGCTGAAACTAACCTATGCATTGGACGGTGAAGAGAAGAACGTCGATATTGCGGACAGCGCGGCTTTTGTGGTGAGCAATCCTTGTTCACCCTACCGCTACATGTTGTCCGCTGTTGGAACGGATCGGCTCGACTTCGTTTGCGCATTCTCACCTGAAAAAGGTCCAGATCAGTTGCCGTCTGTTGACGATTCGTTCAAGCAGACTTGCGGCCATTGGGCGCGTTTTTGGAATTCTGGGGGAGCCGTCGACCTCTCCGGGAGCAAAGATCCACGGTGGGTGGAACTGGAGCGACGCATCGTGCTTTCGCAGTACAACATGGCGGCACAATCGGCAGGCCGTTGGCCATCTTCCGAGTCCGGGTTGCTTGGGATCGATCCGTGGCGCGGTCAGTTCCACATGGAGATGGCGTGGTGGCATCTGGCCCATTATGCACTCTGGGATCGCTGGGATATGGCCGATCAGGCGGTGGGCTGTTACCGCCGCTTCGCGCCAGCCGCGCGCGAGTTGGCTGCGCAACTGGGGTACAAGGGCCTGAAGTGGCAGAAGTCGGTGGGGCCGGAGGGGCGCACCGCTCCTTGGGTTGGCAACCAGGTGTTGCTCTGGAAACAGCCGCACCCGATCTTCTTCGCGGAGTTGGAGTACCGTCTGCGGCCGACGCGAGACACGCTCGACAAGTGGGCTGACATCATTCAGGGCACGGCCGAACACATGGCCGATTATCCGGTTTTGAATGAGCTGACCGGTCTCTATTCGCTTGTTCCCGCCATGCCGCCGAGCGAGCAGGGTGTCACGCGGGACACCGTATTCGACCTAGCCTATTGGCGCTGGGGATTGGACAAGGCGCAGGAGTGGCGTCAGCGGATGGGGCTGCCGCGGGAACCGCGCTGGGACGCGATACGTCAGCGGCTTGCTCCATTGCCGATTGTGGATGGCGTGTTCGTCCATTCCGCCGAATGGCCGGACACCTACACGAAGCGCGCCTTCGAACATCCCGACCCCGTCGGTGTTTTCGGAATGCTGCCGCCGACCGAGGGTGTGGACCGCGAGACGGCCCACCGCACGGTGCTCAAGGTTTGGGAGAAGTGGAATTGGAACCGGTGTTGGGGCTGGGACTGTCCGTGGATGGCCATGGCTGCGGCGCGGGTAGGCGAGCCGCGGCTCGCCGTCGAAGCCCTGCTGAAAGACAGCACGCGCAATCAGTTCGACACGCGCGGCATCAACACCGGCGGCCCGTGTCCTTATCTTCCCGGAAATGGCGGGCTGCTATACGCCGTGGCGATGATGGCTGCCGGCTGGGACGGGGCGCCGGAAGGCCACGCGCCCGGCTTTCCTGCCGACGGTTCGTGGGTCGTGAAGTGGGAAGGCTTGAAAAGGGCGCCATGACCTGCTTCGTTCGGTTGGGGACGCGGGGTCAAAAGAGCTGCGGCAGTGAGGAGTCGGGGTGAAAGAACGGCTGGCAGTTTGGTTGGCGGTTTTCCCTGCTGGAGAATTGACCGAGCGGTTCCGGCAAAAGGCAACGCGGGGGATTGAAAGCACGCCCTTCGGGCTTGTCAGGGGTGGAATAGAGACACTATACTAAGCGCACACGGAACCTTTGAAAGAAGGGCAGTGGCTTTTTATTTGGGTACAGTTCGACTGAAGGAGAACAGCGATGATGCGACATTCAGGATGGGGTTTGAACCGGTGTCTTGGACTTTTGGCGGTGAGTGCCGCGTTCGCCGGCTGGACGGGAGCGGCTTCGATTGAAGGCGACTTCCTGCTGCAAACGAAGAATACGACCATGGCGTTCCACAAGAGCGGCGCGACGTGGCTGATGGTGCATTACGGCGCGAGGCTGGAGAAGAGCGGCGACGCCAACGCGTTGGCCTGGAGCGGCTGGGTCGGCAACTCCTTTTTCGGACACCGCAAGCCCGCGACTTACTCGGTCTACGGCAGCGACAACGACGCCAGCACCATGAACAAGTTCGGCGGACTGGCTGTGCTCCACGCGGACGGCGTGGCCTCCACGGAACTGACTGCCCTGGGTGCGAAGACCGTCGACGACAAGCCCGGCGTGACACATCTCGTGCTGGAGCTGAAGGATAGCGTGTATCCGTTCTTTGTGACGCAGCACTTCCGCGCGGTCGAGGCGAGCGATGTGATCGAGACGTGGGTTGAGATCAAGCACGACGAGTCTGCTCCGGTCAAGCTGATGCGCATGGACTCGCTGGCGCTGGTCTTCCCGCTGATCGCGAAGGAGTTCCACCTGCTCTCGCTCACCGGCCAGTGGGCCAGCGAAAACCAGCTCACTGAAGCGCCGGTGGCGCTGGGTCAGACCGTGAGCATGACTTCGCGCTCGGGCGTGCGCTCGGCGTTCGGCAACAACCCCTCGTTCATGCTCTCGGTCGGCGGCAAGGCGTCCGAGACCGCAGGCCGCGTGATCGGCGGCGCGCTGGCGTGGAGCGGCTCGTGGTCGATCTCGATCCAGCACGATTTCATCGACGCGCTGGCGATCAACGCCGGATCCGACACGGGCAACGGCG
>Ga0073936_10006454_pt1 | contig 15467 bp, 18 predicted proteins | sample AliMusrvi5mmetaG_FD_87041 | JGI IMG/M metagenome (GOLD analysis project Ga0073936, IMG submission 87041) | Freshwater lake bacterial and archeal communities from Alinen Mustajarvi, Finland, to study Microbial Dark Matter (Phase II) - Alinen... | ecosystem: Environmental > Aquatic > Freshwater >... | reverse complement strand
CTTTTTTTCAGTTAGTTAAAAATGAAAAATCCCCATCTTTTAAAGTATCGGATAGTTGCGCTTTTGATTTTATATTCTGTAGGTACATATGCCATGGATTCTCCAACTTTAACGTTGCGTAAAAACGACCAGATCATCAAGGTTTTAACTCAAGGTGAAATAGCACAAATAAAAGATGGAGTTGTCTCAGTAACCGTTGACAATCCGACAGATTCAAAAGTTCACACCTACGATGGAACTTCGCTGGCGGTATTGCTGGATCATGTTTTTGGAAACTCATGGAAAGGGTTTGATCTTGTTAAGTTTATAACCAGTGATGGCTATCAGCCGGTCATTCCGACCGATAAAATCATTGCCGGTTCAGGGGTGATTTCTACAGGTGAAAAAGGGCAAACTGGATTCCTTAAATTGCTTCGCAGCAATGAGGAGACTGTTGATCCCGGACCATTTTACCTCGTTTGGGAGAATATCAAAGATAAAGGGAACAACGAAGATCCCTGGCTAAGCTGGCCCTGGCAAATAACCGGTATTGAGTTAACGAGTTTATCCCGTGAGTTTCCCCATTCCGCTCCCCCGGCGCTTTCGGGCGAGGTCGCGAAAGCAGGATATCTTGCTTTCAGGCAACATTGCATCAAATGTCATTCGATCAACGGAGATGGTGGAGCTGTTGGTCCGGAATTGAACTATCCTGTCAATGTAACCGAATACTGGAAAGCCGAGTGGCTTGCACGGTTTATCGCAGATCCCCAACGTATCCGGGCCAACAGTAAGATGATCCCCTTTTACAGGGATATGAAAAATCGGGAAGCCGCAATATCAACTATTATTGAGTATTTAAAAGTGATGAAAGATAATAAGTTACATGATAAAAAATATAATCCGGCAGATCAGGAAAGTCGTTGATTTTAGCGAAAGCGAGGTTGCAGTTTTTAACAGATATGTAGAAACACATCAATTCAAAAAGAAGGAAATAATACTTCAGGAGACTCACATTTGCAAGAATTTGTACTACATCGAAAAAGGGTGCCTGAGGATGTACTTCATCAATAAAAAAGGGGCAGAGCAGATTACACAGTTCGCACTGGATGGATGGTGGATTTCAGACTATCAAAGTTTAATGAATCACACACCTTCCGAATATTATATTCAGGCTGTTGAGGAATCCATAGTAATATCAATTGACAATCAGAATCTTGACCTTTTACTCATTGAACTGCCACAGCTCGAAAAATATTTTAGAATTCTCATGCAAAAAGCCGTAGCCGGAGCACAACTAAGGTCTAAATTGTTGTATGAGATGTCAAAAGAGGAGTTTTACTTGCATTTCAGCACTTCGTTCCCCGATTTTATGATGCGGGTACCACAGTATATGATTGCTTCTTATCTCGGCCTTACCCCTGAATATCTGAGTGAATTGCGCAAGAAAAAATCATAAACTGAATTTCTTAATCCAGTTTAATTTTTAAGACCACCTTCCAGCGTAGATTTGTCGCATCAACTGAAATTTAAATGAAAATCTCATGAGCAAATTAAGTGAAAAGTTTTTTGAAGTTTTAAATCATGAAGGTGTTGTCTCAATCATGTCGTGGGGTGTGGAACCTCATCTGGTAAACACCTGGAATTCCTATCTGGTAGTCACCAAAGATGAGCGTATTTTAATTCCGGCCTACGGCTTTCGGAAAACCGAGAAAAATGTTGATGTCAACAACAAGGTTAAAATATCCCTTGGCAGTAAGGAAGTTTCGGGTTATAAAGATTATCCCGGAACCGGTTTTGTTGTTGATGGTACAGCTGCGTATATTGAATCTGGCGATGAATATGATATGATGAAAAGCAAATTTTCCTTCCTCACAAGGGTTCTTGAAATAACAGTGGATAAAGCAACGCAAATGTTATAGTCAGAATTTGTTAAGTCAACTACTACTCTTAAATTCCTGAACGGTATTCATTTGGAGTAAGACCGGTAACGTTTTTATCGGCAACAAAGATCTTATTCTTGACCCTATCAATGATCTTACCCTGAATAAAGTCTTTGGCCGATTTTCCTGTTTCTTTTTGAATAGAATTGATCTGTTGGCAGTTGTTGGTGGAAATGAAGTGACTAATCCATTTCTGGTTACTGAGGATTATGTACTGCAAACCGGCAGTTGGAAATTGAGGTCCCTTTCGTTTACCAGATTGCTCACACCCGCCGGGCATTAACAATTTAGAACCATTCAAGATGAAAAGTATTGAATCAATGCAATACCTTTGTTTGTAAAATATTCTTAAAAACATAAGGTGTATCAAATGAAAACTATCAATTTGATTTTGCTGTCGGTCTTGGTTTTCTCAAAGGTTTGTAATGCACAAATCAGCGAATGGCGTGAAGCAAACAGAACAGGTGTCTCATCCGAAACCGGACTGTTAAAGTCCTGGCCAGCTGAAGGGCCTGCTCTGTTATGGTCAAATCCGGATCTGACCAATGGAAATTCGTCAGTTTCATTTGGAGATAATAGTATCTATGTAACCGGAACCTCGGAAGGGAACGACATCCTTTATGCACTGGATATGAATGGAAAAAAACTCTGGCAAACTGTTATGGGACGGGCCTGGAATGAGTCGTATCCTGAGAGCCGCTCAACCCCTACTGTTGAAGGTAATAAAGTATATACTGCCAGCGGTTTTGGCGACCTTGCCTGTATTGATGGAGTTACCGGAAAAGCTATCTGGAATTACAAAGCCAGCGAATTGAATAAAGGAACCTATGGGAGATGGGGGATTGCCGAATCAATGATCATCGATGGAGATAAACTCTATTTCACACCCGGAGGCCCCGAAACAATGACAATCGCCTTAAAGAAAACATCGGGTGCGGTGGAGTGGAAATCATCAAGCCTGAACAATAAACCAGGCTATGTATCACCAATCCTGATCACCTATGCCGGCAAAAAGATCCTCGTAAATATATCGCAGGAAAATGTTTTTGCAGTCGATGTTTCCAATGGAGAAATCCTTTGGAAAATAGCGGTTGAGAAACCTGCAGGATTTAACTGGGATTTGATCCTGTGTGTAACACCGGTCTACAATGACGGGATGGTATATGTAACCGGAGGTTATAATGTAGGGGGCCTGATGATTAAGCTTGCCCCGGACGGGAAAAGTGCTGCCATCATCTGGACCGATAAAGTTCTGGATGTACACCATGGCGGGGTAGTTGTTGTAAATGGTTTTATCTATGGATCAAACTGGCTAAACAATGGAGACGGAAATTGGTGCTGCATCGATTGGAACACGGGAGTAAAGAAGTGGGAAGAACACTGGAATTGCAAAGGTTCGATTATCTCGGCCGAAGGGATGCTTTACATTTATGATGAAAAAAGGGGAAACGTAGGACTTCTGAAGGCTACACCTGAGAAATTCGATCTGGTCAGCAGTTTTAAGATCACCCAGGGAAATGCAGGACCATTCTGGGCACATCCGGTAATTCACAAAGGCGTCCTTTATATCCGGCATAATAATGCTTTAATGGCATACAATATCAAGGCAAAGTAATCCTCTTAAAATTAATAGGCAAAAGCGGCAGCCATGAATAATCCGACCATATTATCCAGGCACTGCTGGATTGGATTATTTGACAATAAACCACGTTAAATAGTTGTTATTCTGTGATATATCATTAAATCAAGAGAATGTGAAAAGGCCTTTATTTTTTATGCCACCAAAGTCTGGTTATTCCTTTATCCGGACCACCAGGCGAATTTAAGGCTCTCTTATACTCGGTTAATTCAGAAGTTCTGAACCTATCTTAATATTTTTCAAACCAGTCAAATTTTTCTTGAACGATATTTCCCTTTTCTCTCTCGATATAATTTAAAAAAGCCAGGGCTAAAGGGGAATGATTTTTCCCTTTCAACCAAATCAGATTCCAGACGGATATAATCGGCAAACCTTTAACCGGAATAATCTGTAATTCTCCACTTTGCAACTCATTCTTAATTCCAATCAATGGCATAATGGAGCAACCCAACCCGGCAATAACAGCCTGTTTCACGGCTTCATTTGAAGTAAGCTCCATTTTTTTTCTAACCGGCAAATTATTCTTCTCAATAAATTTCTCCATCGTTTTTCGTGTTCCGGAGCCTTGCTCTCTGTATATCAACGGTAAAGTTTCAAATATTTCTTTGTCGTAAATCTTCTTCCTGAATTTCTGTTTCGTATTACTAACCACATACAATTTGTTTTGTAAAAGTTCAATTTTTTCAACTTGAATATTTTCGGGCAAAACAGATACCAACGAGAAATCAACTTCATTTTTTTCCAGACTTTCCAACACCTTTAATTTATTGGTTACATCAAGCAGCAATTCAACCCCTTCATGTTGTTTTAAAAAATCACTTAAGAAATAAGGCATTACGTACTTGCCTGTCGACACAATCGAGAATTTTAAACGACCCGTTAGCAGCCCTTTATGGGCCAGTGTTTTATAGTTAATGGCATGAACCTGATTTAAGATATTCTCAGCTGCCTCAGCGATCTCTTTCCCAAATTCCGTAATAAATATCTTTCTTCCTACCACTTCCGTCAACGGAATATCAAACTGGTCCTGAAGGTTTTTCAATTGTATAGAAACCGCAGGTTGCGTTAAGTGCAATTCTTCCGATGCCTTAGTCACGCTTTGCGTCTGGCAGATTTTTAAGAATATCCGGAGTTGATTAAACGTGTAATTCATAAATTATATTTATGGTTGTCATTGCAAAGATAAATGAAAACTTATGAATTACACTTCCTATTTTTGCATCATAAGAATTTAAAACATGATGACAAAAGCAAAATTCACAGGAACAATTTTAAGTGTGGCAATACTTATTGCATCCTGCACACAAGGTCAAAAGCAATCGGGCAATACTGAATTAAGCAATGCCAGTGTCTCCAAAAAACATCCTATCATCATTACCCCCGATGATGCACTAACAGAACTTAAAAACGGGAACCAGCGATTTCTTGAAAACAAACAGATCAACATCAATTACAAGGAAGAGATCGAAGCAACGAAAGCTGACCAACGTCCTCACTCCTTAATTCTTTCATGCGTGGATTCACGAATACCTCCCGAAATAATTTTTGATCAGGGGATCGGAAATATTTTTGTTGTAAGAGTTGCCGGAAATATTGAAGACCCAAATATTTTAGGCAGTATGGAATTTGCGACAAAAATTAAGGGAACAAAACTGATTGTGGTGATGGGGCATACTAAATGTGGTGCCATTAAGGGTGTAATTGACAATGCGGAATTAGGAAACCTCACGCAATTACTGGCGCAAATCAAACCTGCCATTACCGGGGATAAATCAAATATGGAATTGATGCTCACTGAAACGGCAAAGAAAAATGTGGAGCTCACCATTGCAGATATTCTAAACCAAAGTCCTGTGATCAGTGAATTAATAAAAGATGGGAAGTTGAAAATTGCAGGTGCTATTTATGACGTCGCAACAGGCAAAGTAAGTTTTTTATAGAATAATCAATCCACGTTCAAAAATAAAAAGCTTCTGATTGCGATGTCTCAAATCCTAAAAAAATAGTTATGACTGATATGAATTCATCATTCTTTAACAAGAGAAAAATACTTGGAATTATTGGAGGCGGACAGCTTGGCAAGATGCTTTTACAATCTGCAAACACATGGAACATTTATACCCGGGTGCTGGCAGCTGATAAGGAAAATTCCCCGTTATTAAACTGCAATGAATTTCAATTTGGAAATCTGCAGGACTTTGATTCGGTTTACAATTTCGGAAAAGGGTGTGATGTAATCACCATTGAGATTGAGCATGTCAATATAGAGGCATTGCACAGGCTTAAAAAAGAAGGAGTTATTGTTCATCCCGACCCGAATGCCTTGCAAATAATAAAGGATAAAGGATTACAGAAACAGTTTCTCAAAGAGAATGGATTTCCTACACCCGATTTTATCTTGTTTACTAACGAATATGAGATATTAAAAGCAATAAAAGATGAGGTTCTGAGATTCCCCTTCGTTCAGAAAAGTCGCACCGACGGTTATGACGGCCGCGGAGTAAAAGTCATAGAATCAATCGGTGAGCTAAAATACCTGATGAACCTGGCTTCCGTGGTGGAGAGTAAGGTGAACATAAAAAATGAAATTTCAATTATTGCTTCCCGGAATACTCAGGGTGAAATTGCTTGCTATGACGCAGTAGAGATGAATTTTGTTAAGGGGGTAAATATGCTGGATTTGCTCTCTTATCCTGCCAATATAAAAAACTCCCTGGCGAATGAAGCCAAAGAGCTGGCATCATCCCTAATCGAAAAACTGGAAATCTGCGGACTTTTAGTCGTTGAATTTTTTGTTGATATGGATAACAACCTCTTGATCAATGAAGTTGCCCCGCGTCCACACAACAGTGGTCACCAAACCATTGAGAGCAGTGATACTTCGCAGTTTGAGCAGCATATGCGGGGGGTTCTGAATTTGCCGTTAGGCAGTACCGCACTAAAAATACCCTCTGTCATGATAAACCTATTAGGCGAGGAAGGGCATACAGGAGATGTCTGTTATGAAAATATCGAAAAATGTTTGGCACTCGAAGGGGTTCACATTCATATTTATGGAAAGAATCAAACAAAACCATTTCGGAAGATGGGGCATGTAACCGTTACTAATTCATCTTTACCGGAAGCAAAAAAAAGAGCACAATGGATAAAAAAAACACTGAAAGTAATAAGCCAGTCGTAAGTATAATTATGGGGAGCGAAAGCGACTGGTTAGTCATGAAGGCCGCATCTGATTTCCTGAACTCTCAGCAAATTGATCATGAGTGTAAGGTAGTTTCCGCACACCGCACTCCTGAATTAATGTTGGAGTTTTCAAAAGAGGCCAGCAACCGGGGCATCCGGGTTATCATTGCAGGAGCAGGAGGTGCCGCACATTTGCCGGGTATGGTGGCGAGTATCACCCCTCTCCCGGTAATCGGTGTTCCGATTAAATCGGGCAATTCAATTGATGGGTGGGATTCGATACTTTCCATTCTCCAAATGCCAAATGGAGTTCCGGTTGCAACGGTGGCTTTAAACGGAGCAAAAAACGCAGCTATTTTGGCTTTGCAAATTTTAGGAGCTTCAGATCCTGAACTCCAAAATAAAGTAGTCAGTTATAAAAATGCATTAAAAGAAGAGGTAATAAACCAACTATTAAAAATCATATAATCATGGACTTCCATATTTTAATTTCAAACTTAACCAATCCCACGTTACTTTTCTTTGTATTAGGGGTTTTTGCTGTTATTGTAAAAAGCGATTTAGAAATTCCTGCAGCCTCAAGTAAATTTATTTCGCTCTATTTACTTTTCTCAATTGGTTTTAAAGGGGGGCAGGAATTGGCTCACAGCGGTTTTCCCGCAGAAATTATCTACTCGCTTCTTTTCGGACTTGCCATTGCATCCCTCATTCCGCTTTACACATTTTTTATTTTGAAGCAAAAAATGAGCATTAGTGATGCAGGTGCGGTTGCTGCAGCTTATGGTTCGGTCAGTGCAGTAACATTTGTTGCAGCAGCCTCATTTCTTGAATCGCAAAAAATAATTTTTGGAGGACACATGGTGGCCGTAATGGCAATGATGGAATCACCAGCCATCATCATGGGAGTTATTTTGCTGATGAAATTTGATCCGCAGAACAGCAGCAAGGGAAAACTAACTGAAACCATAAAACATTCGTTCACCAATGGAAGCGTGTTAATGATTTTAGGAAGTTTACTGATTGGTTTGATTGCCGACACAAAGCAAGCCGAAGGAATAAAGCCATTCACTACCGATATTTTCAAGGGATTTTTGGCCATCTTTCTTTTGGAAATGGGAATGGTAACTGCCAGAAGATTTTCAGCATTCAAAAAATATGGCTGGTTTGCTACTGGATTTGCCATTGTAATCCCAATGATTAATGGTTGTATCGTGGCTGCCTTGAGCGGATTATTTATTCATGACATTGGAAACAGATTCATCTTTGCCATACTTGCAGCAAGCGCCTCCTACATTGCCGTGCCGGCCGCTATGCGTCTGGCAGCTCCCAAGGCCGATCCCGGGCTTTATATCCCCATGGCATTAGGAATTACATTCCCTTTCAACATAACCATCGGAATGCCTTTGTATTATTTAATTGTGCAAAATTTGTAAGCGGGTGCGTTTTCCTTCCCTCGCGGCTGAGGGAAGAGATACACCCTAAGTACAACAAATATAAACTGCTTTTATTCAGCTTTTTATTGATTTTTTTGCAAATAACTTTGCCAGGAAGAATCCGACAAGCGTAATTGCAATTGTGCCGAATACGACGGTCAGATCTTCATGAAACGGACTTCTGAAAGCAGGCAAATTACCTTCCGTAAAATACATGGGTGATAAACTCATCCAAAGAATAATCAATACTCCTACGATCACGCCAATAAATGCATCAATGTTGCGCGCACTCTTTGAGAGGTATCCGAGAAGAAATAATCCGAGCATTCCGCCGCTGAAGATCGAGGCGAGCATCCACCAGGCATCAAGGACACTCTTAACACCTACGAGTGATAAAGCAATAATCACACCCAATGAACCGACGATCATTGAAGAGCCATAAAGGACCCTCATTGACGATTTTTCATTTGCATTCTTATTGATGTATCTTTTGTAATAGTCCGATAAGATAATTGTGGCAGTGCCATTTATATTGGCTGAGACATTACTCATTCCGGCAGCAAATATGGAGGCGATTAGAAGTCCTTTGAGGCCATCGGGAAGCGCTGTTGCAATAAAAAAAGGAAAGATTTTATCGCCGACACCAGGCACCCTAAGTTCGGCAGGCAATAAGTCGGGTTGTGCAGTATAATAAGCAAAGAGCGCTGTTCCGATATAAAAAAGAATCATCGACAATGGAATATACAGGAAATACCCAAGGAATGCAGATGATTTTGCCTCCTTCTCAGTACTGGTTGTCATATAGCGCTGAACATTATTCTGATCGATACCGAAATTCTGGAGATTCATGAACAACCCATACATCAGAACTACCCAAAATGTAGAATCCTTCAGGCTGGAACCAAAGCTTCCCAGGCTGAATTTATGGTTGGCAGCAGCAATCTCAAAAACCTGTGCCGGGCCTCCGGGCATTGAAAATGTCAATATTAAGGCGGCAACCACTGCACCAATTATAAGGATCATACCCTGTATCGCATCGGTCCAGATAACTGCCTGAATACCCCCCATCATCGAATAAAGTGTTACAGTTATTCCGGTACAAATAATTATTGTTTGTATGTTCCAGCCAAACAGGGCATTTAAGGGTAGAGCAAGCAATAACAGGATGGCCCCTGTGTGCATAACCTTTGTCAGAATATAGCATATCGATGCATAAATACTTGCCCAGGCGCCGAAGCGGACTTCAAGATAATGATAGGCCGAAATACTGCCCAGTCCGCGGTAAAGAGGGACGAAAAAACGGATCGAAAAAACAGCGGCGATTGGAATAGAGAGACTAAATACAAAAGCATTCCAGTTCGACATGTAGGCTTTGCCCGGAAGGCCTAAAAAGCTTATACTGCTCAAAAAAGCCGCAAAAAGTGAGAACCCAACAATCCAGCCCGGTAATTTGCCCCCACCCGAGGTAAATTGTGAGGATGTCTTATTTTTATGGAAAAAACTGGCGCCAAAAATTACACTTCCGACAGTCAGTACAATAAAGACAATCAGGTCCAGAACAGATAGTTTCATTTAGTCTCTTTTTAGAATACGGTTCGTATAGCTTCAGGATTTAGGACCTTCAGGATTGGGATAAAAATAGTATTTTATTTGAATCATCCTCCTAAAGATTAGGGGACCAAAAGTGAATGTTATATTCGACACCTCCAATTGCCCGATTATTTGCAGAAGTACCAATAACTGTTTTAAGCCTGCGAATATTAAGCCATAACCAAACACTTAAGATCAGTTTTACTCACCGGATTCAGCGTCCGGAATATCGTGATCTAAATCCCTTTATTAGCGCAAGTGATCCGAAAAATATTACAACAGGAAATCCGAATCTTCGTCCCGAGGTTGGAAACAAGCTAGAGCTAAGCTACAACAAAAATTTCGGGAATGGCACAAATATTAATTCAACACTCTTTTATCGTGGGAACATAGATGATATACAGTCATATACAAGGTATTATCCTACCTATCTAATCGGAGATTCGACTTATACCAATGTGGCGATAAGTACACGGCAGAATATTGGTCGGGAGGACAACTATGGGATAAATCTCTTTGCCTCAATTCCTGCGATGAAGAATTTAAATATCAGAACCAATATTTCGGGTTTTGAAAGAACTATTTTCACAGGCATCTCTTCGGTAGCTAACGTTCACGGTTTTAGTTATCGTATGACGATTAATGCTTCTTATCAACTAAGCAGCACCCTTATTTTAGAATTGTTTGGCAATTTTAATTCTAAGCGGATTAATGCACAGGGGTCTATGCCATCCTTTACAACCTATAATTTTGCTTTCCGAAAGCAACTGTTTAAGAATGCAAGTATTGCTGCAACCGCCACCAATTTTTTTAATAACTAGGTGAATCAGAGAACAAATCTTACCGGAGACAATTTCAAGTTAGTAAATGTACGTCAATTACCGTACCGTTCATTCAGAGTTAATTTCGTCATGAACTAATCTTACAAAAAATGGGAAAAGTATTTTTAACACTGATTATCATTGTTTTTATCAGCAACGCCTTTGCAATTACACCGCCTGAGAATGTAAGTAAAGCATTTTTAGCAAAGTTTAAAACAGCGACCAATGTTAAGTGGGGCAAAGAGGGGGCTAAAGAGTGGGAGGCAACATTTTCTTATGAAGGAGATAAGCTCTCCGCAAATTTCGCTGCAGATGGGAAATGGCTTGAAACAGAGCTACAGATCACCATTTCCGGATTACCAAAGCCTGTTAATGAAGCTATTAAGTCGCAATATCCCGGCTGGACCATCACTGAGGCAGACAAGACTGAAACGTTAAAACATGGTACCATTTACGAGGCAGACCTCAAAAAAGGAGGGGCCAAAAAAGAGGTTGCCTTTAAAGAAGATGGCACTGTAGTTGTAGAATAAATAATAAGTTATCCGATCTAAAATCATTCACTTTTGGTTTAATCCTGATTTAAACGCGGTATAAAATGGCATTCCCCTACCCTGGCGCAATGGGTCCTTTGAGAGACGGTTAATGCTTCTAGCTAAAAAAGTACCCAGATAAATCATAGGAATAAAGATTACAGCAAGAAAGACTATTCAATAAGTAACCATTCCAGAAATTGAAAATCCGATCGAGTCAACTTTTGAAGTAAATAAATCAAATTGGGCAAAAATCTCGCGTAATACCTCCTCGCTGATTCTCAATGTACTTAAAACCAAAGCTTTAGGTTGTCCGCTGATCGTAACACTTCCGGTAGAAATTCCGACCAAAAGACCCGTCAGAATAGTCGCTATCTTTCCAGGATTCATGTTGTAGTTCTCTTTGTCAATCTGGGACGCATTATCTTGAAATCTCAGTGGATTAAGATAATTATACTTGAGAGGCTAACGAATGCCCAAAGGGTAATTCCTAAAAGAAAAGGGTTCCAACCTGCCTTTTTTATCTCTCTGAACGAGATTGTTGATCCAATCAGGAAAATGGAAACGATAAGTACTTTTTGTCCAAGCCAGCTTAGGTGAATAAAGGTATTCTCCCAATCCGGAACGAAATGTCGGAGTAATATTGCAAGGACAAATAATCCGATGAACCATGGTATTTTAATCGATGCATTCCCTCTTTTATCTCCGAGTATATAGATTACCAGAGAAAGTGGGATAATCCATAAAGCACGTGTCAGCTTTATCATTGTTGCAATTTTAAGTGCAAGTGGACCATAAACCGAAGCGGCACCCACTACAGCACTGGTATCGTGTATGGCTATGGCAGCCCAATAGCCAAAGGTTTCCTGACTGAGATTTAATTTAGCTCCGATAAAAGGAAAAACCAGTAATGCTGCACCGTTTAGGAGAAACACAATTGCCAATGAAAATGAAATTTGATCCTTACTCGCAGTTGTTAGCGGGGAAATGGCTGCAATAGCACTTCCTCCGCAGATAGCAGTTCCACAACAGATAAGTAACCCAGTTTTACGCTCTACCTTAAAAATCCTGGCCAGTATCATTCCAACACTCATTGTAAGAGTCACAGATATTAAGGTAATCCAGAAACCTGTTTTTGAGGTTTGTATCACTTGTGAAAGATCCATCGAGAATCCAATTAACACGACAGCCAACTGAAGAAGATATTTCATCAATTTAGAGATGTTAATTTCTGAAGGTGTGTCGCCTTTTAAAAGGACAAAAACCACTCCGGCAAGAAGAGCCAGAGAGGTACTCATCAGAGGCGAAAAGCAAAGCAGGATTACAGTGTAGAAGAGAAAATTTGTAATTTGTTTATTATTTAGATGCTTCATCGTATTGCTTTAAAATATAATGCAATACTACGACGTTGTCATAATCAAAGCAAATAGAAAAAAATGATCAACTATAACCTGTTGTTATCCGATAAGATGAATCTGACGAATTGGTTGGGTACTTTTAGCTCAGGACCTGGAGGAAGCGCGATTCTGAAGAATCGCTTTATACTCAGATTAGTGATGAAAATCTGTTTTAGCGTTTTTAGAAGCAGTTCTTTTTTGATTGCCTGTTCGGAAACAAATGCAATTCCATCGAAGTTAACGAGAAAATTTTTAATCGCTTCGGTGCTTCCAAGATGAAGTAGAATGGGAAGTTTTTCAAATTTAATTCCTGAAGAAGTAAAAGCCTGCTCAATAACTTGCAATGTTCCCGAACCGTATTCCCGCATTACAAGAGGTATTTGAAGCAGATCCTGTACGTCCAGCACATTTTGGTGGGATAGAGGACTATTAACCCCCACAATTGCAACAATATTATCTTCAGCGAAATTGATATATTTAAGGTTGTTGTTTGATGAATTATTTTCCACAAGTGCTAAGTCGATGTCATTTTTCAAGAGTTTTTGCTCCATTTCGAAAGAGTTTCCATTGAAAAGATCAAGTTCAATATTGGGAAACCGTTTATGAAATATTGCCAACAGTGATGGGATGACATATTGAGCAATAGTGGAACTGGCACCAATTCTAAGGATTCCTTTGTGTTCGTCTTTTAGAGCTCCGAGAGCAAAATCGAGTTCCCCATAGAGTTGCACCACTTTTTTTAAGTGAAAATAGGAGATCTCACCGGCCAGTGTCAGATAAATCCGGTTTCCCTTCCGTTCAAAAAGTTGGATTCCGAGTGCCGATTCCATTTCTTTTATGTGCCGGGAAATGGCTGGCTGACTTATATAGAGTTTTTCGGCAGCTTTCGAAAAACTTAGGCTCTCAGCCACTGAAATAAAAACTTTATCTCTGAAGTCCATCCATTCATCAATTAAACACCAAAGATAGAGTTTTATATTTATGAGGGTTCTTTTGGATTTGAAGTACAATATTACTTTGTAAGTGCAAAAGGAAGTATACACTTCAAATAATTCTCTCCCTTTTGGAAAAGTACCTGAGTGGTATAGAAATCAATTTCGGGTTCTAATGATTTGATTCCAGGCTCCGAAACAATATCAGGTCAGACCTGGTAGCCGATAGTTTTCATTTTTTTATCCCGGTCAGGTTCATTTTTTGTTCAAGCGGTTTGATAATTCGTTTGATGCTTATCTCCACGATATCAACAGGCTAAATTTTCACTCCGGCGGTTTTGTTTTTGTATTCGATCGGTTTGCTTTTAGGTACGGTTAGTTTGCTTTTACAATCGGAGAGCTACATACGAACCTCTGCAGTGTGCAAATTCAGACCAGTTTTGGAAAGGGAAAGGTCATGAATGACATTATGTTGGATCGGGCAGACCTCCGAGAGATCGAATATCTATAGAAACGAATATTCAGAGGTCACATTTGACTCCACGGAGTCATACGTGAATTTTAACGTTCGTTATTCTATAGGCATACCAATCCTCCGTGCTTGCAAAACCTTCGCAGATTAGACTACAGATGACACTGCCTAAAAAGATCTTCACAGATTGTTAGATAATCGGTGGTTATCTGCCAGATCAGTGTCATCAGTGTTCAAATTTAGTTATCCTACAGCTGAGTTTTAATCAACGTATTCCAGATATATCGTCATCAATAAACCTACAAACTTTCCAGATTGGCCCTGCGCCGGTGCATAAAATTACCCCAACATTCCAAATGCAGCCCGGATTGTTGGGGTAATTTACAAGCTATTGAGCAACGGCAGGAGGAACAGGATTACTCTTTCCATTATTGGCAAAGAGCCGGCCAAGGTCATCAACAATGCTTTGGGTTCCGGGAGTGCCTATGGCAATATGCCGTCCTGGGTCTTTGCGAAAAGAAAAGATTGCTCGATTATGTTGAGAATTTTCTGCTGTACTATAACGACATTGAATAAATTGCTGCTAAAAACCACCAGTTTTTAGAGGTAAACAATGCGTTATTAACTTCACTCTCAGTTTGCACCATGATGAAGCTTGCACCGACGAAGGAAACAAAGGGAAGTTGGGGGTACTCTGGCACATCCAGGGGAGCGGAAAGAGTTAAAACATGATTGTCTTTACCAGGAAAGTATTCCGGAAGAGCGGTCTATAGTAGCAAATATGATCTGATTTTTAACAATTTTCTAGTATCGCCCAAAACGGTAATCTTATAGAATCCGCATAATTTATTTTGAAAATTCAACCACAAAATAAAAAACACCTACAGATGATCTCTGTAAGTGTTTAATTTTCGGGGTGGGCCTAGCAGGACCACACATAATCTCTATTAAATTGATTATCAGTACATATATTTTTAGTAAATCAAAAATAAAGGCAAAAATCAATATAAAATGTTTTACACTTTTTTCAAGCTCGATTTGAAGCAAAATCAATTTCATTCTTATAAAACACATCCTCCGAAACTTTGTATCCGAAATTAAAAACTTTTCTCGGAAGTTCACTAATTAATGATCTTGCACAGCACAAAGCTTTCCCGACACAGCGCCACCCAACCTTTACCTTGATCAGCATGTTGCCATTCGTATTTAAATCTCATAATCCCGTTGGAGATTGCTGCATAGATTATTAACTTTGTGCAAAATACATTAAGTTATGACAACCGTAATTATCAACGATCGCACAGCCAAAGGGAAAAGCCTTCTACAGTTTTTGAAGAAATTTGAAGGTGAGAACTTTATTTATATTGCTCACGAACCAAATGATCAGACCAAAGAAGCAATTGAGGATGCACGTCAGGGAAGAGTTACATCACATACAAATTCAAAAGAGCTATTTGCTTCATTAAAAAGAAGGGCTGATGTATGAAATAAAAACCACCAATCGCTTCGATAAAGATGCGATAAGGTGTATCAATCGAAAGTACGATTTTT
>Ga0073936_10006450_pt1 | contig 15470 bp, 13 predicted proteins | sample AliMusrvi5mmetaG_FD_87041 | JGI IMG/M metagenome (GOLD analysis project Ga0073936, IMG submission 87041) | Freshwater lake bacterial and archeal communities from Alinen Mustajarvi, Finland, to study Microbial Dark Matter (Phase II) - Alinen... | ecosystem: Environmental > Aquatic > Freshwater >... | reverse complement strand
TCGCATCGATGCGATGCGCGACAGCGGAGGCGAGATGAATGCCGCGCAAGCCGAGCGCTTCGAGTTGCTCAAGGAGGGCTTGCGGCGTTTGCTGGCGGCCGGCGCAGTGACGTCCGAGGAAGCTGGGGATTTGGTGTCGCGGATTGCGCGGATTGCCCGCTTCGGCAACAAGCTCGAGGTGGAGACGATGAAAGTATGGCCGGACAAGGCGGCGGCGCGCCCGGCGTCGGAGTTCTTTGTCAATGAGCGGACTGACTTGTTGGTGCGGGAGGCCGAGACGTTCCGCAACGACTACCGCAACAAGGGCTATCGCAACATCTTCCTGGCACTGCAAAAGCCGCTGCCATTTGCCGGTGCCAAACAGGAGGAGGCCAGCGGAGAGGCTGGCAAGGCGGCCCGCGTGGGCGAATCGAAATGGGAGATCGAAACCAAGAAATACTGCAGTTTGGTACTGGTGGGACTGGTGTTCGTGTGCTGGATCCTGGCCAGTTTCATCCTGTCCTATCAGAACCGCCGGACCAGTTAGGTTGGCGCGGGGGCGGGATGGAGCGCTGGCTTCAGATGGCGTGGGTGGAGGCGATGGTTGGCGTCGTACGGTGCTTGTATTGGGTAGAGAGACTGGCGGCGAGACGCCGCCACCACGGCCTGCGCCGAGACGGCGCAGCCACGCGTTGTGACCGACGTGCCTGCAAGGTGCGGCTGCTAGCCGAGGATGGCGGGGAGGGCGGCGTGGTGTTCGAGCTTTGCGGCGATTTCGTTGCGTAGCGCATCAAACACCGCCTGTACGGCGGCGCCTTCCGCCAGCAGGCCGATCGGCAACCCGCGGGCACTGGCGCGAACAAACAGCGGGTCGCGTGGGACTTGCGTCTGGAAAACCCATTCGGGTGGCAGCAACTGGCGCAGCGCAGCGGCGGCGCCGCGGCTTTCCGCGAGGTCGGGCTGGACCATCGACAGGCACACGCCCAGCACGTTGAGACGCGGATTGCTGATGCGCAGGCGTTTGAGTTCCTCCAGCAGCTTGGGCACGGAGCGAATGCCCAGCGGCTCTGCCTGTTGCGGCATCAGGATGGCATCGCAGGCGGCGACGACATCGCCGGTGATGCCGAAGAGCCCGGCGGCGGTATCGATGAGGCAGAGCTGGAAGCCGTGCGCGGAGGCGACGCGCAGAAAGGCCCGCACGCGCTCCAGATGGGTGCCCGCGCCGCCGCCGGCGTCGTCATCGCTGGCGCGGCCGCTGGCCACCAGCGAGAAGCAGGCCAGGCGGGTGGCCACCAGCAGACGGTTGAGCGGCAGGCTGGGGTCGGCCAGGAAATCGTAAAAGCCGGTGAGCAGGTGCGATTGGCGGGTGAGGGAATGGCCGACGGAGCCTTGGGGGTCGGCATCCACCAGCAGGGTTTTGACACCGGCCCGCGCGAAGGCATGGGCCAAATTGATCGATAGAGTGGTCTTACCCACTCCGCCCTTTTGACTGGAAACAGCAATACTGGTCACGCTTTGGAGGAAATTGTGGCGGCAGGCTAGCTTGTGCTTGCCATAGGGGAAGTTTTTTCTTTAGAGTGGGGTTGCGGCGAGTCCTAGCACGCTGTTTCCAATACATCATGAAATCCAGGATTTTTTTCAGGCGGGTTTGTGCTGCAGCCATTGGCGGCCTGGTGCTGATGACGGGAAATTCCTGCCGCAGGCGCCCGCCCCTTGCCACGGTGGAAGTTCCCACAGTGGTGGCGTCCGAGTTGCGGACTATTGGCGTGTCGGGACTGCCAGGCATGGCGTATCAAAGCCAGGCGAAGTCGCCGATTCATTGGCAGCCGTGGGCCACCGCGACGTTTGAGCGTGCCAAGGCGGCGAAACGCCTGGTTTTCCTGGTGATCGCCATGCCGCAGCAGGCCGCCTTCCACAAGGTTTTGGGCGAAATGGCCGGCGATCCCGGGTTGGTCGCGCAGGTGAACGACAATTATGTTCCCATCTTGCTGGATGCCGATGCGGCACGCGAGATCGGGTTGCTCGGAGAGGAACTGGCGACCGAAATCAAGGTTTCGGCGCAGTTTCCGATGTTCGTGTGGCTGACGCCTGAGGCCAGCCCGGTGGCGTGGATGCCGGTGACGGGGAGCACGCCGGACAGCGTGCGCGATTTGTTTGACAAATCCCATGCCCTGGTCAGCCGCAACTGGTCGGGTGATAATGAGTACATCGAAACCAACAGCATCTCGGACAATGCGGGGCGGCGCGACCGGCTGGTAAAGCGCCGCAACGACGACAAGCCGAGCAAGGAGCCGGCGCCCGATGTGCTCAAGGCGATTCGCCAACTCACCTCGCTTTACGATCCGGTATCGCGATCCTTCGACGAGGCCGGCGGGTTGTTCCCCTCCGGCGCGCTGGATTTGCTGGCAAGTGTGGTGATCAACCCCTCTGTGCCTAAGGACATCCGCGCCCGCAGTTTGAGCACGCTTCAGGAGTTGCTGAAGGACCTGTTGCCCAGCGCCATGTTTGACCCACTCGATGGTGGGCTATTCTCGTCAGGGCGTTCGGGCACTTGGGCCTTCCCGGTGTTTGACCGGGAATGCGGCGGTCAGGCACGGGCGATCGTGGCCTTGTTGCGGGCCTATCAGGCGACCCAGGATCCGCAGGTGCTCGAGCGCGCTCTCGGCGTGCTGGCTTACGCAGAGAAGGCGTTTGCGGCCCGCGGCGGGGTGTTTGCCTTGGGCAACTCCGCCGACACGCACACCAAGTCCTGGCTATGGACGATTGAGGAAATCCAGAAGATCCTGCCGCCTGAGGACGCCAAGTGGTGGATCGCTGCCACCGGCATGCGCGGCCTGGGCAATCTGCCCTCGGAGGTCGATCCGACCCGCGAATTTTTCCGTGGCAACACTCTCGGGTTGGTCACGCCGATGAAAGAGATCGCCGCCGGGCTGTCGCTTACGCCGGAGGCTTTCAAGCCGCGGTTTGAGGCGGCGCGCAAGATTCTGCTCAAAGCCCGCGACGAGCGTTTTGGGGCGATCAGCCGCGATGAAACCGAGCATGCGGCCACCACCTTTCGGATGGTTTCGGCCTATGCGATGGCGTTTGGGGCGACCGGCAACCCCGCGTTTCGCGACAAGGCGGTCAGCCTGCTCGAGCGCGCCCGCAAGACCTTTGTGGACGGCCAGCAACTCTGGATGTACGCGAGCAAGACCCTGCCGTCGATTTCCGCCGGACGCGCGTTTCTATACGGTCTCGCCATGCAAGCCACCCTCGATGTGGCCGACGTGACGGGCGATGAAAAGGCGCTCACCTGGGCGGACGATTTGGCCAGCACCGCCGCCGAGCGCTTCACTGCGGCGGATTACCTCAAGGAATGTCCGGACAATGCCAAAGTCATCGACCTGCCGATCTCCGACTTGTCGATGATGTTCGACGAGTCCACCGTCGGCCTGATTTCCATGGCGGAGTGCCGCTTGGCGGCTCGCGGCAGGCCCTTGGTGGAATCGTTCAGCCATTTGGCCACACCATTGCCGATGTCTGCCTTGGAGAAGCCGGTGCTGCACACGGACTTGATTCAAGCCACGCTGGTGCGCCATTACGCGCCCCTGGTGCTCAACGGCAAGGAACTGCCTGAAGCCATGCAAACCGCCGTGGCGCGCCTGCCGCTGCGGTTGGTCAAGCGCCGGGCCGCCACGGCTGGCGATGCCGTGCCCGACGGTTCGGTGAAAATCGTCCTATCCGATGGCAGCAGCCAATTGGCGGCAACTCCGCAAGCATTGCAAGATGCCCTCTTGCCTTTGGGCGCAAACCAGTGAATACTCCGTCGGCACCCATGCACTACGTTTCATGAAATTCCCATCTGTTATCTCATCGTTGGTTCTCGTCGTCGGTTTCGCTTCTTCCGGTCTGGCCCCTGCTGCCGCCCTCACCCTCAAGGACGGCACGGTCTTGCGCGGTGAATTCACCCTCAAGGACGGCACTGTCCTGAGAGGCGAGGTCACTCGCATCGTCGGCGATTCCTACTTCATCGAGAGTCCGAATCAGAAGACCCCTGGCATCAAGGATCAAAAGATCGTGAACAAGGCGGACATAGCGAAAATGGTCCTCGACAAACCTGACGAAAAGCCCTTTCTGGAGGAGATTGCCAAGCTGGTCCCCACGCCCGACTTCCTAACAGTCGAGGAGTACAAGCAGCGGATCCAGGCGGTGAAGGCCTTTCTGGCCAAGTATCCCAAGGGTTCGAGGTTCAAGGATGCCACTGAGATTCTCAAGACCCTCACTGATGAATGCGCCGATGTTGAGGCCGGTGGCCGGAAAGTGGGGGCACTGATGATCAAACCGGCGGAGTACAAGGCCAATGCCTTTGATCTGGACGCCCGCGTGCTCGAAACGAAAATTCGCACTGCGGCGACCAATGGGCAACCGCTCGCGGCACTCAGGGCCTTTGCGGACCTGGACAAGGACTACCAAACCGCCACTTGCTATCGTGATGTTTTGCCGGTGGTGCGCAATGTCTTGAGATCGGTTCTCACCACAATCAAGCCCTTGGTAGAAAGCTACGATGCCCGCATGGAAAAACGCGAGGCTGACCTCGCAGCGAAGGCGCCAGAGGAGCGCGAGGCCACCAAGCGGGCTTTCGCCATGGACGCCGCCAAGTTCGAAAAGACCTATCAACAGGAGAAAAGCTCCGGACAGACGTGGTTCTCGTGGAATCCGGACTACAAGCAGGCGATGGATGACGACCTCAGCCTGGCCGAATCGGAATTGCAGCGACTGGCCACCCCGCCCCCCGCTGCCGATGGCGGCAAGGTGTACCGCAGCACTTGGAAAACCATTCACAGCGATGCGAATGCCGAAGCGATGGACAAGGCGCTCGCCGAGGCGGAAGCCGCCACGCTGCCCGAGCGCTACCTCAAAACACTTCAGGATGCCGCCGCAGCCACGGGCGTCAAACGCAAAGAGGACTAGTAACCTGCCCGGATTCATGGCCAAGCCGCGCACCGCCAATCGTTCCCGCAAAACTGCGGAGACGGCCATCGACCTCGCGCTCGACCTCGATGGGTCGGGTGTCGCCTCGATTACCACCGGCATTCCGTTTTTCGATCACATGCTCACCTTGTTCGCACGCCACGGGTTGTTTGATCTAACGGTGGCGGCGGTCGGCGATCTGACGGTTGATTTCCATCACACCGTCGAGGACACCGGTATCGTGCTAGGGGATGGTCTGCGCGAGGCGCTTGGCAGCAAGGAGGGGATCCGCCGCTACGGGTGTTGTTATCTGCCGATGGACGAGACGCTGGCCCGCGTCGTCATCGATTTGAGCAACCGCCCGCACCTGGAATTTCGCGCGCCCGCCGGCACGCCCTCCGCTCCGAATTTTCCGTTCACGCTGGTCGAGGAATTCTGTCGCGCCCTCGCCTCGAACTTGCGCGCCAACATTCATGTGGAGTTGTTGTATGGGCGCGACGGTCATCACATCGCGGAAGCCATTTTCAAAGGCTTGGCCCGCGCCCTGCGGGATGCCTGCGAACGCGACCCGCGGGTGAAAGGAATCCCCAGCACCAAGGAAGCGCTGTGAAGGTCTCGCTCGTCGATTATGGCGCGGGCAATCTCCGCAGTGTGGCCAACGCGCTGGCGGCCCTGGGCATCGAGCCGCGCATCGCCGGCGCGGCCCAGGATCTAATCGACGCGACGCACCTGGTGCTGCCCGGCGTCGGCTCGTTTGGCGATTGCATGGCCCAGTTGGCAGGCCGCGGGTTGATCGATCCGATCCGCCGGTGGGTGCAGGCGGGCAAACCCTATCTGGGGATCTGTCTGGGCTATCAGATTCTGTTGGACTCCAGCGAGGAGAGCCCCGACGTGGCCGGACTGGGCTTGGTGCGCGGCACCGTGCGGCGCTTTACTGAAACGCCTGGCCTGAAGATCCCCCATATCGGATGGAACTCCGCCGTGCCGCGGCGGCCGGAGGTTGGCAATTGGCATGGCCTGGGCGCCGAGCCATACTTCTATTTCGTGCATTCCTTTTTCCCCGTGCCGGAGGATGCTGCCATCGTCGCCGCGACGACCGATTATGGTGCCGACTCCTTTGCCGCGGCCATCGAGCTGCCGAATCTGTTAGCCTGCCAGTTCCATCCGGAGAAAAGCCAGGAGGCGGGCCTGCGCCTCATCCGCAATTTCCTCGCGCGCTGAGGCGGGCAAGACGTTCTATAAAAGGAGTCTCCTTTTGTAACGCTTTTGTAACGCTAGCGTATCCTCGAATCCGACGACAGGCTGGAAGCCCGTCGTCCATGACAGGCAGGATGCCTGTCCTCCTTGGGGGAAAAAGTGGGGGTGGTGCGGAGCCCACTCGGGCACGCCGCACCACCCCGGTTTCCCTCTCCTGTCAGGAGAATGTTTGCCAGATGTCAGCCGTCGAGTTGGAGGGCGGCTTTTTGGGCGGCGGTGGTGGCTGCGGGTTTGACGTCGCCTTGGGTGAGGCGCATGCCGACGGGTTTGGAGACGCCGAATTCCTCCATGGTCACGCCATACATCACGTCGGCGCGGGCCATGGTGCGCTTGGAGTGGGTGACGATGATGAATTGGCTGTTGTCGATGAAGCGATCCAGGACCTTGACGAAGCGGCCGATGTTGGATTCATCGAGCGGGGCGTCGAGTTCGTCGAGCACGCAGAACGGGCTGGGCTTGATCATGTAGATGGAAAACAGCAAGGCGACGGCCGTCATCGAGCGTTCGCCGCCGGAGAGCAGGGTGATGGACTGGAGTTTTTTGCCGGGCGGCTTGGCGATGACGTCGATGCCCGATTCCAACGGATCGGTGTCATCGAGCAGGAGGAGGTCGGCCTGGCCTTTTTCGCCGAAGAGTTCCTTGAACATGTCTTGGAAGTTGAGGCGGACCTGGGCGAAGGTTTCTGAGAACAGGCGCTGGGTCTCGACGTTGATGCGTTCGATCACTTCGAGCAATTCGGCCTTGGATTTGACGAGGTCGTCGTGCTGGTTGCGGAGGAAGGTGTGGCGCTCTTCGAGTTCCTCGAATTCCTCGATGGCATCGAGGTTGACCGGGCCCATGGCATCGAGGCGACGCTTGATGTCGGTGACGATGGATTCGACGAAGGCCCAGTCGGGCGCGCCGGTCATTTCGCCGGGCAATTCGGCGAGGTCATCACTGCGGGTGGCATCGACGACCATGGTGGGCATTTCGTCGTCATGGTTTTCGTCGGATTCCTCGCCGGTGACGAGGGTTTGGCGGCCGCTGCGGGCTTGCAGGGCCTTTTGCGAGGCGATGCTGTTGAGCAGGGCGTGGGCGTCGGGCTCGAAAGTGGCGAGGTCCGTCTGATGGCGCTCCTGGATCGTGTTGGTGAGGTTTTCGAGGTGGAGATCGAGCTTGGTGGCGGCGATTTCCTCGCGGCCCTTTTGTTCGGAAACGCGGGCGTGATCGCGGCGCAGGGTGGCCAGGGCGATCTCGGCGGCTTCGATGGTTTCCATCAGGGCGGTGCGGCCACCGGAGCGCGACTCGATTTCCTCCTGGAGGTCATCGGCTTCCGCGCGGGGGGTTTCGCATTCCTCGGCGAGGCGGGCGTTTTCGGCGATGGCAGCTTCGATGCGTTGGTCGAAGGAGGAAATTTCGGTTTCGCGGCGGACGGAAATCTCGCGGAGTTCGGCCAGGCGTGCCTCCATCGGTTTTTGTTGTTCTTCGGCCGCCTGTTTGGCGCGGCGCTCCACCGCGAGGACGGTGCGCACTTCGCTGAGGGCATCGGCCAGGTCCTGGTTGCGGCGGGCCGCGTCGTCCGACTCGCTTTGGAGGCGGCGGGTGGCGGTTTCCAGCGCTTCGAGCCGCTCGCGGGCGGCGGCGAGTTCGGATTCGAGGTGCTCGCGGCTGGCGGCGGCGGCGACTTCGCGTTTTTCAAGTTCGCCGCGCTCCCAGCGGACGTTCTCGAGTTTGGTATCGAAGTTTTCCACTTCGCGGGTGGCGAGGCTGAGCTGGCCTTGGAGGGTGGACAGATCGACTTTCTGGCGCTGCAGGCGTTCGCGCGACAGTTCGACTTCCTCCCGCTGCTCTTCGAGGCGGGCTTCAAATTGGGTGACGCGGGCGCGGGCGGCCTCGTCGGCGGCGGTTAGGTCGGCGACCTCGATGTGGAGGGCGCGCACTTCGTTGCCGCGCTCGAGGACGGAGGTGCTGCCTTCGGCGGCGACCCCGCCGCGCAGCATGCCCTCATTGCCTAACAACTCGCCGGTCGGGGTGGCGAAAGTGATGCCGGGCAGCGTCGGACGCAGCCGCAGGGCGGTGCGGAGGTCGGGAACGAGAAGGACTTTTTCAAGCAGACGCGCGATGATGGCGGCGACGAGCGGGTCGGATTTGACGCGGTCGAGGGCCCAGGCGATGGCTTCTGGCGGAAGGGTTTCCATCTGGGTGACGTTGGCGTGGCCGACGAAGGACTCGGGCAGGACGGCGGCGAGGCCGAGTTTTTTCTCGGTCAGGCGCTGGATGATGGCTTCCGCGACATCCTGGTCGCGGACCAGCACGGCTTGGAGGTTGGCGCCAAGGGCGGCCTCAATGGCGCGGGCGCAGGAATTGTCCGCCTCGATGAAGGAGGCGAGGACGCCGTGGATGGCGGGTTGGAATTGCGCGGGTTGGTCGAGGCCGGCGAGCACGCTTTGGGTGCCTTTGGCAAAGCCCTCGCCGCTTTCGACGAGTTGGCGGACCGCGTCGAGGCGGGCGGCGCGCTGGGCGAGGACTTTTTGGCTTTCGGTGGCGGCGCTGCGGGCGGCATCGAGGTCGCCGCGGGTGTGTTGGTAGGCGCGCTCGGCGCTGTGGAAGACTTCTTCGAGGGTGGCGAGCTGGGCACCGGTGGCCTCGACCTCGCCGGCGATGCGGGCTTGTTCGGAGCGGAATTCCTCGAGTTCGAGGTTGAGGCGTTGTTCTTCGTCGGCGAGTTGGCGGGCGCGTTCGCGGGTGCCTTCGAGTTGGGCGAGGGCGCTTTCGATTTTCGCCTGCATGGAGGCGATGAGGGTTTGGCAGCGGGTGGCTTCGCCGCGATTTTCGCGGAGGGTGGCTTCGATGGCGTCGCGTTCTTCGCGGGTCGAGCGGGTGCGGGTTTCCTGATCGGCGAGGAGCAATTCCTGCTCGGCGATGCGGCGGTTGAGTTGGTCGAGCGCCTCGGTGGCGGCGTTGACCTCGCATTCCTGTTGGGCGAGTTTTTCGCGGGTGGCGTGGATTTCCTCGTGGTTTTGGCGGATGCGGGATTCGAGTTCGGATTTGCGTTCCTCGTTGAAGGCGGCGCGGCCGGCGGCGGAGTTGAGGGCGTTGCGGTGTTCGTTGAGGTGTTGGCGCAGTTCGGCGAGTTCGCCTTCGAAGGCGCGTGCGGCGGCGCGGGCCTCGGCCACGGCCTCTTCCCTGGCGGGGAGTTGGCGTTCCAACTCGGTGTCGCGCACTTCCAGGCTGCGGATCGAGACGGTGAGTTCGGCGCGCTCGGCGCTCAGTTCGGTGAACCGTTTGTGGCCCAGATGGGTGTCGAGCACCCGCACGTCCGCTGCCAGCGCCTGATAGCGGCGGGCTTTGGCGACCTGGCGGCGCAACGAATTCATACGCCGCTCCTGTTCGGCGAGCACGTCGGACACGCGCAGCAGATTGGCCTCGGTGTACTCGAGTTTGCGCAGGGCTTCCTTTTTCTCGCGTTTGAACTTGGTGATGCCTGCGGCTTCCTCGAACACGGCGCGGCGTTCCTCGGGTTTGGACGAGAGGATTTGGTCGATTTGGCCCTGGGCCATGATCGAGTAGGCGGTGCGGCCGATGCCGGTGTCCATGAACATGTCGTTGATGTCCTTGAGGCGGCAAAGCGTGCCATTGATGCGGTATTCCGAGCGGCCATCGCGGAACACGCGGCGGGTAATGGCGATTTCGTTGTAGGCCACTTTCAAGGCCGTTTCGCAATCCGCCATGGTGAGGGTGACTTCCGCCATGCCCAGCGGCTTGCGTTTTTCCGTGCCATTGAAAATGACGTCGGCCATTTCGCCCCCGCGCAGGGCTTTGGCGGACGTTTCGCCCAGCACCCAGCGAATGGCATCCACTACGTTGGATTTGCCGCAGCCATTGGGGCCGACGATGCCGGTGACCCCTTGGGCGAATTCAAGCACGGTCTTGTCGGCGAACGACTTGAAGCCGTGGATTTCCAGAGTTTTCAGATACATGATGACAGGAGGGGTTGGAGGTGAAGCCCGAGAGGGAATGGGCGGCCCCAGACTAGGCTGCGGTTCCGGGTTTCGCAACCCAGGAAGATTGAATCAACCAAATATGGCGGATTATTGGCTTTCTTGGTACAAGATGTGGTGGAGTGCGGTATTTCGGAAAGGTGAAGGATGTTGCGCATGGTGGGGCTCGGCTTAAGGGAAAGAGGGGCGAGAAACGGGGTTGTTCTGGAGAATCGGGCCAAAGAAGACCACTGAGACACTGAGTTCCACTGAGGTGCTGAGAAGAAATATGGAATTATTTCAGTGGTTTCAGTGGTCCTCAGTGCCTCAGTGGTAAGAATTGCCCCGAGCAACCGGAAAACGTCACCAACTTGACGAGCACGCCGGAAAAAAGGAATCGACCTTGCAACCGGATGCGGCAGAATCCGGGCATGCCCGCGCGTGAGGATCTGAAGAATTTGTCGTTGTTAGGAACGTCGGTGAGCCGTCTGCCGGCCAGCCCGGATGAGGCGCGGTTAGAGACGTTTGAGAACCAGCGGGTGGGGCGGCGTTATTGGATCACGCTGAATTGCCCGGAGTTTTCCTCGCTGTGTCCGGTGACCGGGCAGCCGGACAGTGCGCGCCTGGTGATCCGCTACGTGCCTGGCGCGCGTTGCGTGGAAACCAAGAGCCTGAAATTTTACCTGGCGTCGTTTCGCAACCAACCGGCCTTCAACGAGGAAATCGTCAACCGGATTCTCGACGACCTGGTGGAGGCCTTGCAGCCGGTGGAAATGATTGTCCGCGGGGAGTTTGCGCCTCGCGGCGGGATTCAACTGACCACGGAAGCGACCTTTCCTGATTCCCCCAGTGTTGCGCCATGAAAGTTTGCGTGTTGCTCAGTGGCGGGATGGATTCGGTGACGGCATTTTACGAGGCCCTGCGCAAGCATCAGGTGGTGGCCGCGCTGTCGTTCGATTATGGTGCCAAGCACAACGCCAGCGAGCTAGGCTTCGCGCGCCTGCATGCGGCGAGGTCTGGCGTGCGGCATCAGGTGGTGGCGCTGGATTTCGTCAACGAACTTTTCAACTCGGCGTTGTTGCGTTCCGGCGGTGAGATTCCCGACGGGCATTATGCGGAGGAAACCATGAAACAAACCGTGGTGCCATTCCGCAACGGCATCATGCTGGCCATCGCCACCGGCTTTGCCGAAAGCATCGGCGCGGACGGCTTGGTGATTGCCGCGCACGCCGGGGATCATGCGATCTATCCGGATTGCCGGGAGTCGTTCATGCAAGCGATGGCCGCGGCGATGGGTGAGGGGACTTATGCCAACATTCGACTGTTGCGGCCGTTTATCACAGCGGACAAGGTGGGCATAGCCCGGCGCGGGGTGGAGTTGGGGATCAATTATGCGGAGACCTGGTCGTGTTACAAAGGCGGGCGGATCCATTGCGGGGTTTGCGGCACCTGCGTCGAGCGGCGCGAGGCGTTCCTGGTGGCGGGTCTGCCCGATCCGACCGACTACGAGCAAACCCCGCCCTTGCCGCCGAGTCCGCTGAGGGCCTAACATCATGCTGATTTCCGAGATTTTCCATTCCATCCAGGGCGAGGGCGAACTGACCGGCGTGCCCTCGGTGTTCGTGCGCACCAGCGGCTGCAACCTGCGCTGCGCATGGTGTGATACGCCGTATGCCTCGTGGCAGGCCGAAGGGGAGGAATTGAGTGTGGAAAAGATTGTCAAGCGGGTCCGGGCGTTCCGCTGCAAGCATGTGGTTCTAACGGGAGGTGAGCCGGTGTTGGCCAGATATATTCATGATTTGGCCTCGCGGCTGAAAAAGCTGGGGATGCATATTACCATCGAGACGGCCGGCACCATGTCGCCCGATGAGATCTGCTGCGATCTGGCCTCAATCAGTCCGAAACTGGCCAATTCCACGCCGCGGGTGGAGGATGTTGGGGCGGCCTGGGTGGAGCGGCACGAGAGAAGCCGGCTTGATTTGGATCGCCTGCGCGATTGGCTGGACAGCTATCCTTATCAACTCAAGTTCGTGGTTTCCAACGGGTCGCAGATCGATGAGATCCGGCACTTGTTGAAATCACTGGGGCGCAATGTGCCGGCGGAAAAAGTCCTGTTGATGCCCGAAGGGGTCACCGCGGAAGTGCTGGCGGCGCGGCGCGCCTTTGTGGTGGCCGCCTGCAAGCAATACGGCTACCGTTATTGCCACCGCTTGCAGATCGAGCTGTTCGGCAACACCCGCGGCACCTGACCTGTCTAACGAAACACTCGCCCATGTCCTATCGCATCTGCAAATCCATTGAAATTGAAAATGGCCACCTGCTCACCAAACATCCGGACAAGTGTCGGTTTCCCCACGGGCACACGCGCAAGGTCGAGTTCGTGCTGGAGGCCGACGACCTCGATGCGAACCAGATGGTGTGTGATTTCAAGATCATCAAGGATGTGGTGGGTGATTGGTTGGACGGGTTTGATCATGCCCTGTGCATGAACACGGCCGACCCTGCCTACGCGGATTTCAAGGCGCGCTATGGCGAGCGGGTCATCGGTTTTGAAAACCTGGATCCGACCACCGAAGTGATGGCCCGGACGATTTTCGATCACGCGCAGGAAGCCCTCGCCGCCTACGCCGCGCGTCGCGACGGCAGCTACCCTTTGGCTCCGTCGGTGCGCCTGGTGCGGGTGCGGGTTTGGGAGACGAGCTCGTCATGGGCGGAGTATGAGAAAAACGAGCGATGACAGTGGCCCTCCCAGGTAGGCGCTTTCGTCAGAATGCGGGCGGAGCCCGACCCGGCTCGTCCTACGTTCCGGCACCACCTGCGACACGCGCTGTGACCAGCGCGCCTATGATGAGGATGATGCCTACGGAGTGAATCTGGATCTCGACAAAGTTCCCAATCTGAAGTAGGTTATTGCCATGCGATATGCAGTCATGCTTGAACGCCTGCCCGCTGAGGAAGGGATGCCCGGCTTCTTTTACGCCCATGTTCCTTCGCTCGGTCTGACCACGCACGGCCTCGGCGTGGAAGGGGCGCTGGAAGCCGCCCGCGATTTGGTGACCCTGTGGAACGAGGAAAAGCGCATGCAAGGGGAACCCGTATCCGCCCAGGCAGAAGCGATTCTAGCAAGCGTGGAGGTGTCGTGATGCCTCACAAGACGAACGAGGTGCTGCGCAAGCTGCGGCGGGCGGGCTTCGAGGAGCGGCGGCAAAGTGGTTCTCATTTGGTGCTGCGCCATCCGGACGGGCGGCAGACGTATTTGCCGATGCACACGGGAGACGTTCCTACGGGCACCTTTCGTTCCATCCTCAAACAGGCAGGCATTACGGAGAATGAGTTTCGGGATCTGTAGCAGCCCGTGCCCCGCGCTGTGACCAGCGCGCCTACGAAGATATCTTCCTCTTCTTCTCTCCCAATTCTCCCGAAAAAACTCCTTGCCCCGGCGGGCGATGGGTGATAGATACTGGCCATGAATCGGGAACCGGATCTATCAACGCAACACCAAAAGGAGATATATAGATGAAAGAAAACGAAACAGAGACCGCAGGCAAGTGCCCGGTGATACACGGAACTCGCACGAAAACGGGCGATAGGGGCACGGCAAACCACGAGTGGTGGCCTAACCAGTTGAACCTCAAGATCCTCCACCAGCACTCCCCGCAATCCAATCCCATGGATGAGGGATTCAACTACGCTGAGGAGTTCAAGAAGCTCGACCTGACGGCCGTGAAAAAAGACCTCGTTGCATTGATGACCGACTCGCAGGACTGGTGGCCGGCGGACTTCGGTCATTACGGGCCGTTTTTCATTCGCATGGCATGGCACAGTGCCGGCACCTATCGCACCGGCGACGGTCGCGGCGGCGCCGGGAGCGGCAGCCAGCGCTTTGCCCCCCTCAACAGTTGGCCGGACAACGTCAACCTCGACAAGGCGCGCAGGCTGCTGTGGCCGATCAAGCAGAAGTACGGCAACAAGATCTCCTGGGCGGATCTCATGGTCCTGACCGGCAACTGTGCTCTGGAGTCGATGGGATTCAAGACCTTCGGTTTCGGCGGCGGACGTGAGGACATCTGGGAGCCGGAAGAGGATATCTACTGGGGTTCCGAGAAAACCTGGCTGGATGACAAACGCTACTCCGGAGACCGGGAACTGGAAAATCCGCTCGCAGCCGTGCAGATGGGTCTGATTTACGTCAACCCGGAAGGCCCGAACGGCAACCCCGATCCTCTCGCGGCGGCCGTGGATATTCGCGAAACCTTCGCCCGCATGGCAATGAACGACGAGGAAACCGTCGCGCTGATCGCTGGCGGTCACTCCTTTGGAAAAACCCACGGTGCCGGCGATGCCGCCCACGTCGGCCCCGACCCGGAAGCCGCCGGCATCGAGGAGCAAGGCCTCGGCTGGAAAAGCAGCTATGGCACTGGCAAAGGCGCGGACACGATCTCCAGCGGCTTGGAAGTCATCTGGTCCACCACGCCCACCCGGTGGAGCAACAGCTTTTTCTCGAACCTGTTCGATTACGAATGGGAACTGACCAAGAGCCCGGCCGGTGCCCAGCAGTGGCGACCGAAGAATGGCGCGGGTGCCGGTGCAGTGCCGGATGCCCACGACCCGTCAAAGCGGCACGCCCCATCCCTGCTGACCACGGACCTCGCCTTGCGCTTCGACCCTGCATACGAGAAGATCTCAAGGCGCTTCCATGAGAATCCGGATCAGTTCGCAGACGCGTTCGCCAGGGCATGGTTCAAGCTGACGCATCGCGACATGGGCCCGCGCGTGCGCTATCTCGGCGCGGAAGTCCCGGCGGAGGAGTTGATTTGGCAGGACCCAGTGCCGGCTGTCGAGCATGAGTTGATCAACCAGCGGGACATCGCCGATCTCAAGGGCAAGATCCTTGCCTCCGGGCGGTCCATCTCCCAACTGGTCGCAACCGCCTGGGCGTCTGCGTCCACCTTCCGCGGTTCTGACAAGCGCGGCGGGGCGAACGGAGCGCGCATCCGTCTCGCGCCGCAGAAGAACTGGGATGTCAACCAGCCTGAGCAACTGGCGATCGTGCTGACAACGCTCGAGGGCATCCGGAACGAGTTCAACAGCGCGCAGTCTGGAAACAAGCGGGTGTCGCTGGCTGACCTCATCGTCCTTGGTGGCTGCACTGCGATCGAAAAGGCCGCCAAGGACGCCGGACGCGACATTGTGATTCCGTTCGCTCCGGGCCGCAGCGATGCGTCGCAGGAGCAAACGGATTTGGCCTCCTTCGCCCCGCTCGAGCCGGTCGCCGACGGATTCCGCAACTACCTCAAGAAACGATATAGCGTATCCGCAGAGGAG
>Ga0073936_10006448_pt1 | contig 15473 bp, 9 predicted proteins | sample AliMusrvi5mmetaG_FD_87041 | JGI IMG/M metagenome (GOLD analysis project Ga0073936, IMG submission 87041) | Freshwater lake bacterial and archeal communities from Alinen Mustajarvi, Finland, to study Microbial Dark Matter (Phase II) - Alinen... | ecosystem: Environmental > Aquatic > Freshwater >... | reverse complement strand
CCTCCAAAAGTCTTAAAAGAATCAAAGTTAACTTTAGAAAGAATAAATCAAACAAAAGTTTTTAGAACTGCAAGCGGAAGAAAGGAAACAAAAAAACTTGCGGATACCCCTCAATTGTTTGGTGAAATTCGTCAACCGGTTACTAATTATCTTATTATCCCAAAAGTTTCTTCAGAAAATCGGAAATATATCCCTGTTGGGTTATTGACATCTGACATTATTGCAAATGGCAGCGCATTGATAGTTCCAAATGCTTCTCTCTTTCATTTTGGCGTTCTAACATCGGATGTACATATGGCTTGGATGAGAGCAGTTGGCGGTCGATTAGAACTGCGTTATCAATATTCTGCATCAATTGTTTATAATACATTCCCATGGCCAAATCCTACTGACACCCAAAAGCAGGCAATCGAACAAGCGGCGCAGGGTGTTTTGGATGCCCGCGCTTTGTACCCCGAAAGCAGCCTTGCCGATTTGTATGACCCGCTGACCATGCCGCCGGAATTGGTGAAAGCTCACAACGCACTTGATAAAGCCGTGAAAGCCGCTTACGGCGGAAAAAGCTTCGCAACGGAAGCGGAGCGGGTGGCGGATTTGATGGAAAGGTATCAGATGCTGGTAGCGCAAAAGTAGGGGTTCGCATTGTGCGCCCGTTGACATAAAATATTATTTATGGGGAGAGAAAAATATGAAACAGATTTCTAAGCGGCTATTCGGTGCAATTCTTGCAATTGTTATGCTGATTTCCATAGTTCAAAATGGTATCTTTAAAGTTTCTGCCACAAACGCTTCAACTCAAGGCACATATGCCACCGGAGATATCGTCACTTTCGGCTCTTACCCTCAAACTAAGGTAATGGATACGGAAACAATCAACGCGCTAAACTTGCTCACCCGCGATTCAAACGGGGACGCCACTTATAACAGTATGAAATACAGGCGGGTGTATTTCGAACAGTACACGCCCTGCCAAACAAATTTATCCTCCTCAGCTGAAAACAGCTATCAGGACGATAACGGCTACCATACCGGTACGGTTTATTGGTTCAAATACGAACCGATTCAATGGCGTGTTTTATCGAATACAAACGGCGAGCTTTTTGTCGTGGCGGAAAACATTCTGGATTCAAGAGCGTATAATCAGGTCAATTGCGGTGTAACATGGGAAACCTGCACCCTGCGAAATTGGCTTAACAATAGTTTTTACAGCACGGCATTTACAACTGTTGAGCAAACGCAGGTTAAAACGAGTGACATTGTTAATCCGGATAACGCGTCAGTCGGCACAGAAGGCGGCAATAACACAGCCGACAAATTGTTTTTACTTTCCTATGACGAGACTTTAGCAGCGGCCTATGGATTTGACTCGAATCCCACGACCCGACAAGCACAGGGAACCGACTTTTCAAAAAGCAACGGACTATATGTATATTCGGGCAACTATTACAATGGCAACAGTTACTGGTGGAGTCGGTCGCCGGGCAGCAAACCGGAAGAAGCAACCGATGTCAATAACAGCGGCGGCTACTACAACGATAATGTTAATTATTCTTATACCGGTGTCCGCCCTGCTATGAGTTTTTCCCCGGTTTATGAAACACCGTTCAACATAACCTTTGACGCTAACGGCGGCACAGGCGGCACAAGTACTTCTATAGCCTTTGGTTCGGCACTTTATCCTCCAACGGTTGCAAGAGCGGGCTGGACTTTCACCGGCTGGTCTCCCACGGTGCCAGCAACAGTTCCGGCTGAAAATGTAACTTACACAGCTCAATGGGTAAACAACAGGTATGCTGCAGGCGATATTATAAGTTTTGGCTCATACCCACAAAGCAGGGTTAGCAATTCTTACACAATCAATGTCTTGAATTCGCTCACCTACGACACGAACGGTGATGTGACATATGACGGTGCAAAATACAGACGGGTTTATTTTATCACTGCAAATAGCAATCAGCACGCCAATGGGTATTATGCCAACACAGTCTATTGGTTTAAATACGAGCCGATACAATGGCGGGTTTGGTCAAACACTAATGGGGTGTTCGTAATTGCGGATAAAATATTGGATTCAAGAGCGTATAATCAGGTCAATTGCGGTGTAACATGGGAGACCTGCACATTGCGTTCATGGTTAAACAATGATTTTTACAACATTGCTTTTTCATCAACGGAGAAAGATCGGATTTCATCGAGTGAAGTGATTAGTGACAACGATCCGTATTATGGCACTTTTGGCGGCAACAACACAAACGACAATATATTTGTACTTTCTATTAGTGAGGTGAGTAAAGTTGCTTACGGATTCAGCCATCTTGCTGGTTTACGTGCACAGGGAAGCGACTTTTCGAAAAGCAATGGATTAACTGTCTTTTCGACCAATAGCCGTTGGTGGCTGCGGACGCCCGGTGGCGATCAGAGTTGTGTGTGCGGTATTGACGGTAACGGCAACATCATCCCCAATTTTGACGATTTTGGCTATGGTGTAAATGACGCGGGTATTGGCACACGTCCCGCTTTTAACTATAATCCTGACTCTGAGATTTTCGCATCTGCAACAGTCACATTTGACGCGAACGGCGGCACAGGTGGCACGAGCGGCTCAATGAATTGCGGAGCGGCACTCAGCGCACCGACAGTTACCAGAACGGGCTACACCTTCACCGGTTGGTCCCCGTCGGTGCCTTCAACGGTTCCCGAAGCGGATACAACCTACACAGCCCAATGGAGCCAAAACACATACAATATAATTTTTAACGCAAACGGCGGGGAAAGTGGTACAAGCGTTTCCATGTTATACGGAACAGCGCTTTCTGCGCCGACAGTCACGAGAGCGGGCTACATCTTCATGGGCTGGTCACCTGCAGTGCCGGCAACCGTTCCCGCCGAGGATGCAACATTTACGGCTCAGTGGATAACCGAAAACAGCAGCACCATAACCTTTGACGCGAACGGCGGCACGGGCGGTACTTCAAAAACAATAGAAATAGGGTCGGAACTGACTGCGCCGGCGGTTGCAAGAACAGGCTACACATTCGTAGGCTGGTTGCCGCAAGTACCCACAACCGTGCCTGAGACAGATAAAACTTATACCGCGCAATGGACCACAAATACTTACACCATAACTTATAACAACAATTCCGGAACAGGCGGCACCACCGCTGACTCAATTCATACATATGATGTGGTAGCAAACCTGACCACCAATGGCTTTACGAAGACCGGTTTTACTTTCCTTGGTTGGTCAACGTCATCATCAGCAACAACGCCGACCTTTGGGGATGCGCAAAGTATGTTAAACCTGACTTCAACAAATGGTGAAATGATAACCTTCTATGCGGTTTGGCAGGTAAATAACTATTTAATAACCTTTGACGCGAACGGCGGCACAGGCGGAACAAGCGCCTTGAAACCCTATGGGGCGGCGCTTTCAGCACCGGCAGTCACAAGAAGAGGCTATACTTTCGCAGGCTGGTCGCCGAATGTTCCCGCAACCGTACCGGCAGAAAATGTGACATATACGGCGCAATGGCGCGGCAACGGCTATATCGTCGGCGATAGTATAACTTTCGGTTCTTATCCGCAGGCAAAGGTCACCTCATCGGCAACCGTCAATGCGCTCAACTCACTCGTTTGCGACGCAAACGGAGATGTGACCTATGGCGGTGCGAAATACAAAAAAGAATGCTTTACCCGCTACACATCATACAATACAAGCGGCGTTCAAAACGCGGCAAACAGTTATCAGGATGATAACGGGTACTACACGAACACCGTATACTGGTTTAAATATGAACCGATTAGATGGCGGGTTCTGTCAAGCGGTGACGATGACGTTTTTATGGTTGCTGAGAAGGTTTTAGATTCAAAAGCTTACAATCAAACGGATTCCGCCACAACATGGGAAAGTTGCTCGCTGCGTTCATGGCTGAACAACGATTTTTTCAACACTGCTTTTTCATCAACGGAGAAAGTTCAGATAGTACCGAATGAAGTTGCTAATAATGATAATCCGTATTTCGGTACCGAGGGCGGAAATAATACAACAGACAATTTGTTTTTAATTTCTTTCAATGAGGTGTCAAATCCGGCATACGGCTTTGATTCAAGCTTCAGTACTTATGATTCAGCCAGGCAAACACAGGGAACAGACTTTGCGAAAAGCCATGGATTGATGGTATATCCAACCGGCTCTTATGCAGGCAACTGCCTTTGGCGGCTTCGTTCACCGGGCTGTGAACCCAATTATACCGGTGATGTTTACAGTAACGGCGTTGTGGGCAGCGGAGATTTCGACTATGCCACCGGAACTTATACGGGTGTACGCCCCGCATTAAAACTGAAAATAATTGTGTTTAATCAAAAATGCACAGCGCAGGTTGACACCGAAAGTGGCTTTATTACAAACCTAACCGCCGGTGGAACTACCGTATCAAAGATTAAACGCAATATTGTGAGCAGCAATATTAGGTTGGTCGATAAAAATGGCATTGTTTTACCGGATAGCAGCATTATTGGCACAGGCTCAAAGGTCCAACTGTTTATTAACAGCAATACAGTTATCGACGAATTAACAACAGTTATTTACGGCGATGTAACTGGCGACGGCAACATAGACAGCATCGATGCTGGTAATTTAGTCGACTATGAAAACTATATGATTAATTGGGATCCTGCCACAGATGCGGCACAAATCAAAGCTGGTGATTTGAATGGTGATGGAAATGTGGACAGTATCGACGCAGGTATCGCGGTTGATTCGGAAAATTATATGCTGACCATTGACCAAAGCACGGGGTTGGCGACATAAATCCGAGAAAGCCGCCTACGGCGGGAAAAGCTTTGCGACGGAAGCGGAGCGGGTTACGGATTTGATGGAAAGGTATCCGGCGCTGGTAGCGCAAAAGGGGCGAACTTGTGTCCAAAATAATAAAAGTAAGGGGGAGAAAGACATGAAACAAATTTCTAAAAGGTTGCTCGGCGCATTTCTGGCGATTATTATGGTTGTAACCATGGTGCCAAACAGCATAAAAGCCTCTGCCACAAACGCTTCAACTCAAGGCACCATAACAACCGGCAGCATCATCACCTATGGCTCATACCCGCAGACAAATGTAACGGACGCCGGTCTGCTTACCGCGCTGAACGCGCAAACGCTTTGCGCCGACAACACCGTTACTTACAACGGCAGCAAGTACCTGAAACAAACTGATTGGTTCAAATATGAGCCTATACAGTGGCGTGTTTTGTCCAACACAAACGGAGAGCTTTTTGTTATGGCGGAGAAAATCTTGGATTCAAGGGCATATAATCAGGTTGATACGAATGTCACATGGGAAACCTGTACCTTACGTACTTGGTTAAATAATGATTTTTATAATACCGCCTTCAATGCGACGGAACGGGCAAAGATAAAAACAACTAATGTGGTCAATGAGAATAATCCATGGTGGGGCACTTCCGGTGGCAACAATACAAGCGACAAGCTGTTTTTGCTTTCATACAGCGAGGCAATGAATCCTGCCTATGGCTTCATTGCAAGCACCGGTTCTGATACTGCCCGCATTGCACAGGGAACAGATTATGCAAAAAGCCAAGGACTTAATGTCAGTGATGAAAACAGCTACTGGTGGTTGCGGTCGCCCATCTATTATCTGTTCGATGCCGGCTACGTCGTCTATGGTGGCGGTATCGGCAACGACTGCTGCGAGGGCAATGTCAGCCATGCTAATTTCGGTGCTCGTCCAGCTTTTAAAATTAATCTGTCATCTGACATCTTCACATCTAAAGCCGGGTCAAGCTGCATAATTAACTGTTTAGACAATTTCGTTTACGGTTTAACCCCCGGAATACCCTCGTTGGAAAATTATGCCGAAACTGCGCCCGGATATAATTTGGAGTATGTTACTACAGTTAACGGTTTCGGAACAGGTACGGTCTTAAATGTAACTTTAAACGAGGCAACAATCGAAAGTTACACAATCGTTATATACGGCGATGTCAACGGCGACGGCAACATAGACAGCATTGATGCCGGCAATATTGTTGACTATCAAAATTATATGATTACTTGGGACCCGTTGACCGATGCGGCTAAAATAAAAGCCGCCGACCTCAACGGCGACGGCAATGTGGACAGTATCGATGCAGGTATAGCAGTCGATTCGCAGAACTATATGTCGTTCATTAACCAGAGTACAGGGATAGGAGCGCCAATAGAACCAATTGACGGCACAGTTGTTATTACAGGCTTGCCGAAATTTGGCAACACCTTAACGGCGGATACTTCAAACATAACCCCGAGCGGTGCAACACTTACCTATGTGTGGAAGAGCAGCGGTGTGGTTATTGGCACGGATAAGACTTATATCGTCACTGCCAATGATATTGGCAAATCTATTACCGTAACCGTTACAGGTTTCGGAGGTTTTTCGGGCGGTGTCCGAAGTGCGGCGGTAACAGCTACGCCGGCAATTATAAGCGGTACGGTTACGGCAACCGGTACAGCAAAATTCGGAGAAATGCTGACGGCTGACACAACGAATATAGACCCAACCGCAGCAACCCTTACCTATCAATGGAAACGCGGCGAAGTGAATATCGGAAGCGGAAGTACTTACACGATTGCCGCTGATGATATTGGGCAGCCGATTACCGTAACGGTAACAGGCACTGGCGTATACGAGGGCAGCATTGCCAGCACGGCGGTTACTCCGGCAAAAGCGGATGCCGCAGCGCCTTCTCCACCAACGCTAAAAACTAAAACTTTTAATTCGGTTACACTTAATGCCGTTGCCGGGCAGGAATATAAAATTGAAAGCGGAGCATGGCAGACAAGTGCTGTGTTTACAGGGTTAAATAAAAACACAGCATACAATTTTTATACAAGAATTGCCGAAACCGCTACGCACAACGCTAGTGGCAGCAGTACTGCATTGAGTGTGACAACAAATAAAGCAACAATATCCGGAACGGTTTCAATTGCCGGTAACGCAAATGTCGGTGCAACATTAAATGCAGATATTACCTGTGTTTTACCAAACGGCGCAACGCTTACATATGTATGGAAAGAGGGCAGCATTGTAATTGGCACAGGAAGCACATATACAATAATTGATGATGATATCGGGGAGGCAATTACAGTTACGGTGACAGGAACCGGAGATTATATGGGCAGTTTAACAAGTGCGTCGACTGGAATTGTCAGTTAGAGGGTCGGCTCATGATATTCTTCAAAGAATGGGCAATATAAAATCCATAATTAATAAACAATACATGTTAAAAGCGGAAGGCTGATGAAAATCAACTTTCCGCTTTAATTTTTATTTGATATGATATTGACCTGCGGCAGCAAGCCACCGCCCTACCTGAGGGACTACCTCTCAGCCAATATAGATATTAGATTTTAGATGTTAGATATTAGACTAATTTAGCATGAGCTTTTACTAAATAAATGAGGCTTTTATAAAAGCGTTCTTGGCTCGCTTATGTAGGCGAGCTGGCGCCGAACGGCGACTGAGAGGTAGGTTTTATCAGTTCTCCACCCTGCCGAGCAAAATTTTTGTTTCTTCCGGTGGTTCGTCGCCAATTTCTATCGCCCCGAGGAACTCCTCAATTGCCGCGTCAAAAACATCTTCCCGCTCGGCATACATTGTCGCAAGGGTTTCGCCGCGCTCAACCTTGGCGCCTATCTTGTTTTCCAGCATGATGCCTGCGGCGTAATCAATCGTATCTTCTTTCGTTGCCCTGCCCGCGCCCAGCATGACCGAAGCAATACCGCAGCTTTCAGTATCCATTTTAACAATATATCCGTCTTTACGGGCTGTAACAGTACGGTAATACCTTGCGGTGCTGAATTTATTTGTGTCCGTAATATAAGAAGCGTCGCCGCCCTGCGCAGTTACCATTTTCTTTAAACATTCGAGCGCCGCGCCGCTGTAAAGTGCCTGCTTCGCGAGTGATTTGCATTCGTCCATCGTACCTTTGTCGGCAATGTAAAGCATATTCGCGGCAAGGATGATGCAGATTTCTGTCAAGTCCTCCGGGCCTATGCCTTTTAGCGTATTAACGGCTTCAACAACCTCCAGCGAGTTGCCTATTGCATAGCCCAAGGGTACATCCATGTTGGTTATCAGCGCGACTGTTCTGCGCCCGACGCTTTCGCCGATGGAAACCATTGTTTTTGCCAAAGTCTTCGCGTCATCATAGGTTTTCATAAAAGAACCACTGCCCATTTTGACATCCAGCAAAATCCTGTCCGACCCGGCTGCTATTTTTTTGCTCATGATGCTTGAGGCAATAAGCGGAATTGATTCAATTGTGGCTGTAACATCACGCAAAGCGTAGAGCTTTTTATCCGCCGGGGCAAAGTTGCCGGACTGCCCGATTAAACACAACCCCGTCCGGTTGACGATTTCAATGAATTCGTCCCGCTCGATGCTTGTCTGCATACCGGGGATTGATTCCAATTTATCCACCGTTCCGCCCGTATGACCAAGGCCTCTGCCGGACATTTTCGCGACCTTCACTCCGCAGGCGGCAACAATAGGAGCGATTACCAGCGTGGTTTTATCCCCTACCCCGCCCGTGGAATGCTTGTCAACCTTGATGCCTTCAATGGACGAAAGGTCGGCTCTCTCGCCGGAATTTGCCATCGCCATGGTTAAGTCCGCCGTTTCCCTGCTGTTCATGCCTTTAAAATAAATTGCCATGAGCAGAGCCGAAGCCTGATAATCCGGAATATCGCCCGCGGTATAGCCTTCTATGAAATGGTTGATTTCTTCCGTGGCGAGAAAACCGCCGTCGCGCTTTGCCTTGATAATGTCATACATCCTCATCTAAATCACTCCTAAAATAAAATCATATTTCGATTAAAAATAATTGTGTTTTAATTATTATAAAGAGATTCCATTATTTTTGCAACCTTTCGGGCCTGAAGCTCTTGGGTAAAAGTTCTTCAAGTGTTTTAACAATATACTCACTCTCGGATTTCGCGATTATTATCTTAAATTTCTCCGGTTCGCAGAACTCGGCGAGCATTTGCCTGCAAACTCCGCAGGGCGCGCAATAGTCCAGCTCGATTTCGCCTGCTTTGCCGCCGACAACGGCAATGGCAGTGAAATTCTTTACCCCTTTTGCTACCGCCGTAAATAGAGCGGTTCTTTCGGCGCAGTTTGTGGGCGAAAAGGAAGCGGATTCAATGTTGCAGCCGTCAAATATTTGGCCGTCTTCCGCAAGCAAAGCCGCGCCCACAGTAAAATTCGAGTACGGAGCATAAGCCATTTTGCGGGCCTCAAGGGCTTTTTTTATAAGAAGTTCAACATTCATTTCAGCACCTCGTTTTTAAAACTTTCTCCGCTGATTTCGCTGCGGTAAACACCGAAAATATCAAGAACGGTCGCGGCAATATCCGCATGGCTTGTTCTTGTGCCTAAGTTAATGCCTTGCTTCAACTGCGCGCCGGATATCAGCATCGGCACATATTCGCGGGAATGGTCCGTGCTTACCGTCGCCGGGTCGCAGCCGTGGTCTGCTGTCACAATCAGTACATCCTCCGGTTTCATCCTGCCCATAAATTCGCCCAGCTGGGCATCCACCTCTGTTATGGCATTCGCGTAACCGTCAATGTCATTGCGGTGGCCGTAAAGCATATCGAAGTCAACCAAATTGACAAAGCACAGGCCTTTAAAATCTCTGTCCTGGAGTTCGATGGTCTTTATCATTCCGTCGGTGTTGTTCTGAATCCTGACAGTCCAGGAAATTCCCCTGCCCGCAAAAATATCATTTATTTTGCCCACGCCAAGCGTTTCATAGCCGTTTGCAGCCAATAAATCAAGCATCGTTGTTTTCGGCGGAGGCAGTGAAAAATCATGGCGGTTTGAAGTGCGCTTGAAATCAGGGTATTTCCCGATGAACGGCCGCGCGATTATTCTGCCGACGCCATATTCGCCAACCATAATATTCCGGGCTATCCGGCAGTATTCATAAAGCTGCTCCAACGGCACTACCTCTTCATGGGCGGCAATCTGAAAAACACTGTCCGCTGAGGTGTAGACAATCAGCGCGCCGGTTTTGATATGCTCCAAACCGTATTTTTCAATCACCTCTGTGCCCGAATAGGTCTTATTGCAAAGAACTTTACGCCCCGTTGCCTGTTCAAACTTTTTAATTATCTCTTCCGGGAAGCCATGCGGAAAAGTCGGCAAAGGTTTTTCTGAAATTATTCCCGCAATTTCCCAATGGCCTATGGTGGTATCCTTGCCTTTTGAAAGTTCATCCATGCGCGCAAAGCATCCCTCGGGATTCTTACAGGGCTCCCCAGCCGTTACACCGTCAATATTGAACAGCCCAAGCCGGCGAAGATTCGGCGCGTTAAATTTAGGCGATTTTGAAATTGATAACAGCGTGTTGCTGCCGGCATCGCCGTATTCGGCGGCATCCGGCAGTTCGCCGATGCCGAAACTGTCGAGAACGATGATAAAAACACGGTTAATCACTTAGTACCACTATCCTTTAAACTTAGTTTATTGCTCAGTGGTTAGAAAATTCCCCATCATATTACGGTATGCACCTGATACAATCCCTCCACCGCCGCAGGCGGTCCCCCTCCCTTTAACAAAGGAGGTAAAAAGGAGGCAAATCCTAATCACTGACCACTGATACTATTAATACTCCGCCGCTTCCTGATTTTTCAGGATTTTCACGATGGAGCTTGTGCCGAGCCTGGAACAGCCGAGGTCAATAAATTCCTGCGCGTCATTGAGGCTTTTTATTCCGCCGGCCGCTTTTATTCTGACATTTTTGCCGATGTGCGCGGCGAAAAGCCTGATATCATCTTTCGTGGCGCCTCCGGTTGAAAAGCCTGTGGATGTTTTGATGAAATCCGCGCCTGCTTCGGTGACGATTTCGCACATCTTTATTTTTTCCCCGTCTGTCAGGAGGCATGTTTCAATAATGACTTTCAGGATATTTTTGCCGCAGGCTGCCTTGAGCGTTTTGATTTCGTTTAAAATAAAATCATAATGTTTTGCCTTTAAAGCGCCGATGTTGATGACCATATCGATTTCATCCGCGCCGTTCTTCAGCGCGTCTTCGGTTTCGAAAAGTTTTGCTGCGGTTGTGCTGTAACCGTTGGGGAAGCCGATTACGGTGCAAATTGCCATCTTATCGCCGACATATTCCTTGGCTATTTTAACAAACGAGGGCGGTATGCAAACGGACGCGGTTTTATATTTTAAACCGTCATCACAAATACCCTTTATATCGTCCCATGTAGCTGTTACAGAAAGCAGCGTGTGGTCCACGCAGCTTAGAATTTTTTCAGTATCCATAAACGTTTTCTCCTGTTGTTTGCCAATGTTTTCCAATTTGATTTCTATTTTACCACTTTTTAATTGGTAAGTAAACTTATTTGAATGCTGATGAAATCCCGTTCCGATAAATCAGCGAATCAAACAGACATTAAAAGGCCTTTGCTTGCATTTTGGGGTTTTGCGTGTTATATTATTTCAAAGATTATTCGGTTGACGCTTAAGGAGCTGAGCTTATGAACCATCAAAAACGGGTAGCGGCAATCCATGACATTTCCGGCTTCGGGAAATGCTCTTTAACTGTTGCTTTGCCGATTATTTCCGCCGCGGGCATTGAGGTTGCGGTGATGCCGACGGCTGTGCTTTCCACCCATACGGGCGGATTTGAAGGTTACACCTACAGGGATTTGACCGGGGATATGCGCCCGATTGCCAAGCATTGGAAATCGCTCGGCATAGAATTTGACGCTGTCTACAGCGGATTTTTAGGCTCCTTTGAGCAAATCGCCATCGTTAAGGAATTTATTGACAGCTTTCGCAGAGAAGGCACTGTCGTTTTGGTGGACCCGGCCATGGCTGACAACGGCAAAATGTACCCTGTGTTTGATATGGATTTTGCCAAGGAGATGGCGGGGCTTTGCGCCAAAGCCGATATCATTGTGCCGAACATGACCGAGGCGGCATTTTTGCTGGGTGAAGAATATATAGAGAGACCTTATACAAAGGAATATATTGAGGGCCTGCTGCATAAATTAAGCGGTTTAGGGCCATCCAAAGCAGTTTTAACAGGGGTTATGTTTGATGAGGATAAGCTCGGCGCAGCCGCTTATGATAAAATGACGGGTAAAATAAGCTATGCCTTTTCAGAAACGATTGCCGGCAATTTTCACGGTACAGGCGACATCTTTGCCAGCGCAATGCTCGCGGCTTATCTAAACGGAAAATCAATCGCGCAGGCTGCGCAAATAGCGGTGGACTTTACCTGTGCAAGCATACAGCGGACAAAGGATGCGGGTACGGACGTCCGCTTCGGTGTGAATTTTGAAGCGGGATTGCCCGAATTAATGAAAGTTATACTGGCTTAATTTATATGATTTGAAGAGATATTTTATCGCGAAGCGGCAATGAGAAGGTGTTTTATGAAGCCCAAGCCAAATATTTTATTTGTTTTAGCCGACGATATGGGTGCGTGGGCCATGAAAAATGCCGGCAATGACGATATTATCACACCCAATTTAGACATGCTTGCAGACAACGGCGTTAAATTTGATAATTTCTTCTGCGCGAGTCCTGTCTGTTCGCCCGCGAGAGCTTCGATTCTCACCGGAACAATCCCATCACGCCACGGCGTGCACGACTGGCTGGCAAGGGGCAATATAGAGGGTGAAGAAAAAGATAAGAAGAAGTTTTACGAAACAAAAATATATAATTATAAATCAAACTGCCTTGAAATTGAACCGCAGCAATACCTCAATAATATCACTACCTACACTTCCCTTCTGGCGGAAGAAGGATACAAATGCTGTTTAAGCGGCAAATGGCATTTGGGCGACAGCTGCAAAGCGCAGCAGGGCTTTGAGAGCTGGTACACAATCGCTACAGGCGGCGGGAGTTACATGGAGCCGAGAATAGTTGAAAACGGCAGGATTACATACCCTAAAAAATATATCACGGATTTAATAACCGAAAACGCAATCGGTAACCTTAAAGAATGTTTAGGGAAAGACAATCCGTTCTATTTAAGCGTCCATTATACGGCACCGCATTCGCCCTGGGATAAACACGAACACCCAGAAGATATTTGGAATCTGTACGAAAACACAAAATTTGACTGCACACCCGAAGAAAACGAATTTCATCCCTGCTTTTCGTTCTCCGCTCCGTTCGGGCAGGGTGAGAAAAGAAAAGAACTTTTAAGAGGCTATTATTCCGCTATAACGGCTATGGACAGAGGAATCGGAAAAATCATTGACACGCTCAAAGAAAACGGGCTTTATGATGATACGATTATCATTTTCACATCGGATAACGGAATGAATATGGGCCATCACGGCCTCTTCGGAAAGGGAAATTCAACTTTTCCTCAGAATATGTATGACACCTCGGTAAAAGTTCCGTTCATTATATCCTATCCGAAAGCAATTCCATGCGGCATCGTTACCGAAAACCTATTCAGCCATTACGATTTTATGCCGACGCTTATTGAATATCTCGGGCTTTCCGGCAAAGTCATTCAAAAGCTGCCCGGGAGAAGCTTTGCGGATATATTGAACGGCAAGGAAATAGCCGAAGCCGGCAGCATTATTACTTTCAGCGAATACGGCTATTCAAGAATGATCAGAAACAAGAATTTTAAACTGATTACCCGGGGCGGCAGATATTACGATGAATTTTATGATTTGCGAAATGACCCTGATGAAAAAATCAACCTTATAAAAGATAAAAAGCAACTCAAAAATATAAAGAGCTTAAAAAAAGAGCTTGACGACTTGTTCAAAGAATACGGAACCAGGCATTATGACGGCAGAAAATACAAGGTCTTGGGCCAAGGCCAGCTGTATAACTTCGACTGCGGTAAAAAGGCCCGGTTTACGGGAACCGTAAAGTATAAGGACCCGCTTAAAGCAAGGCTCTATATAGCAAAAAATATGACGTTCCGGCAGTTTCTGAAATAAAAAGCCATTCTGTCATAATCCCTGAAAGGAAGCAAATTATTCAATGAGAATACTGATTGACGCGGACGGCTGCCCGGTTGTGGATATTGCCGCTGCTATTGCAAAAGAGAATAAGATTGAATGCATTATTCTCTGCGACACTTCCCATGTTTTTGAAAAGGAAGGCGCGCTGACCCTTACCGTTTCAAAAGGCGCGGACAGTGTTGATTTCGCGCTTGTTAATATGGTTCAGAGCGGCGATATTGTCGTTACGCAGGATTATGGGCTTGCGGCCATGTGCCTGGCAAGAAAAGCGGTTACAATCAGCCAGGACGGCAAAGTATACGATGACACGAACATTGACGGGCTCCTGCTTGCCCGGCACACATCAAAAAAAATCCGCATGGCAGGCGGCAGAACCAAAGGGCCGTCCAAACGGACAGCCGGGCAGGACGGGCATTTTAGAGAAACACTGAACAGGCTTATCCATCAAGGATGATTCACAACAAAAAACAGCACGAAAAAGCCGGCAGGATTTATTCCCCGCCGGCTGAAATTTTACCTTTTCGTTTTACCAAACAAAGCTGACCGCGTTCCCGTCAACCGTATAAGCAATTTTATCAAGCGGCATTTTATCTATCGCCTGGGTAAACGCGTCTCTCATTACCCCATTGGGGAAAACGATGGTGCCTTTTAATGTTAAAAGTTCGGGTAAGTAAAACGGACGGAAAGCGAAGCCTGTCTGCCACCAGCAATTCTCCATTTTCTTTGTGAGTATAACATCGTCGCCCTTCAGAACAGTCATCGAAATCGGCATCAGATATTTATCCCCCGCGCAATCGTAAAACTCAACAGTTCTGTCCTCCGGTTTGTTATAAAGGCCGATTTCCCCGCCCATGGTAATCATATATCTGCCCTTCCAGATTTGAATCATCCAGTCGAGACCGTCATATTGGAATTTGATTCTTTTTGTCAATAAATCATAGTTGAGCATCGGGCCAAGGATGTCATAAAGCTTACAGAAGCCAAGGTTTCTCTGCCATGTATCAGCAGGGGCATAAAGCATAAGTTGCTTGATATCAAAGTCGTAGCCGAAAGCAAACAAACCGGTACCGTCTTTCCCGTAAAAAAGCAGGTTTGCTTTGTCATAATACATGCCGGATCTAAACGACAGGTGTTCGCCTGCGTTGTTTGTATAATTGAAAACGACTTCCTGAATTCCGCTGCCGACATCTTCCATATGGGCGGTGACATCTTTAATACCTTTTTGGGCGCTTCCAAAAAATGCCTCAATGGAATCGAGAGGGTTGTTGTAAGCATTATCGCTTGCCGCAGCCTTTACAGTGCTGCCATTTGTTTTATCAAAAAATTCTTTTTGGGGCGATAATACAGGATCGTTATCTTTCGCCTGTATATTAACCGTGGGCGTATTGGCTTTAGCCAAAATATCCAATGCTTTTGAGGCCGGGATTTGCTTTATAACCGTATATTTTTCAGCAGGCTCCTCACT
>Ga0073936_10006442_pt1 | contig 15483 bp, 11 predicted proteins | sample AliMusrvi5mmetaG_FD_87041 | JGI IMG/M metagenome (GOLD analysis project Ga0073936, IMG submission 87041) | Freshwater lake bacterial and archeal communities from Alinen Mustajarvi, Finland, to study Microbial Dark Matter (Phase II) - Alinen... | ecosystem: Environmental > Aquatic > Freshwater >... | reverse complement strand
GGGCCGGGGCCGGGGCCGGTGACACGCCAACGAAACGTATTAATCATGTGCTCCATGTCTTTTTTTAAAAAATCAATGACGGGGGCTAGCGAATCGTTGTTTGGGATATGATTGAAATAGAGGGCTGCCCTGACAAATTCGGAGATGCTGTCGGTCAGGTAGAACTGGTATGGCGAGGCGGCATCGGCTCCCCTGATATCGAAAACCAGTCCGAATACCCGGTGGGAAGGATCGATGAACTCGCGCTGGCTGATCGCGTTTGCCTTTGGTATGTGCTTGTTAACCAGGACATGTGCATCGTTCAGATATTGGGGAAGGTTTCCTTCAATAACCTTGTAACTGATATGCAGGGTCGCGTTAAACGGTTTATACCTGATGTTGATCCAGTAAGGCTCGGCCATTCTGCTGCTGTCGGCAGAAATGTCGGCATAGGAAGGATATTCAAAGCTATACGGAAAAGTGGAATCGAAAACCCGGTACGACCGTTGAGGCAGGTCGATCCGGAAATAACCCCTTGGTTTTGGGGTATAGCTGTCCCTGCAGGATGAAACCAGCAGGAAGACAAAAATAAATAACGGGAATAGCCTCATATGTAAATGGTGACACGGCTAAACGGCGACGTTTTGCCATTTAGCCGTATCACCGTTTTTTCAGAATGGCAGATCATCCTCCGGTGCGCTTACAATGGGAGACATGCTGGTCGTCTCCCCGGTTTGGGGAGCACCATTGCCCTCTTCCCTACGGGGACCTCCACCCAGCATTTGCATGGAATCGCCGAGAATTTCATAAATGAATTTTTTCTGTCCCTCCTTGTCGTCGTATTCCCGTCTGCGAATCCGCCCCTCAACATAAATTGTGCTCCCCTTTTTCAGGAAACGTTCGGCCACATCCGCAAGGCCCCGCCACATGACGATATTATGCCACTCGGTATGGGTTGTTTTTTCCCCGTCTTTGCCTTTGTAGGCTTCGGTAGTGGCCAAGGTGAACGCAGCTTTCTTGACACCATTTTCGAAATTTTGAACTTCCGGATCCTTTCCCAGATTGCCAATCAAAATTACCTTGTTAACTCCAGTTGCCATGATGAATAATTTTAAGTTAAAAACTCCGTGAACAAAAGTACTCATTTTATATGCTTAATCGGTTTAGGGGTCAAAAGGTAATACGCAAAACGGAAGTTTTTTTCATTTTTATCAATAATTTTCTCAATTTTGCATGAACCTGATCCTGTCAAAGATCAGTTCAGCGTATGATTTTTTAATATATCGATCTGTATTTTAAACAACTACTCTTAAAAATGAGTCAAACCACCCGTAGGATAGCCGGAGTTCTCTTTTTGCTTTTTTCAATAACAGTCATCACCCTGATCAGGATCAATCCTGCCGCCACCGCACCAACCCGCTCCACCCAGGCACGTACTGCCGGCATCATGGAACGTCTCCTACCGGGGGTGATCATTACCCAGGATCTAACTGCCATGAAGGATTATATGAGCGGGGTAGCTTTCATCTTCACCCATGGCGGAAGGAACAACAACAATGAAAACACCCTGCTGCTGCTGGACGCAAATTACAAAACACTCTATAAACAAAGTTTTTCTTCTGCCATCGTCAAGGAGGGCGACCTGACCTCCATCCTGTTCGAAAAATCCATCTTTATCGGAACAGGAAACCTGTTGCATCTCTGCCTGTTTTCAAATGATGCATCCAGGGACAACTCTGTTTCGCTGTTGTTCAACCAGGCTGATTCCATCGGCGCCCTCTATGCATCGCCTGTGATTGAAAACGACCTGGCCGGTTCGGTGAAAAACAAGGTACGGCAATATCATGGCAGCCTCATGCTCAGAACCTATGAAACCGACTCCAGCCAGTTCTGGCTCATGAAGATCTTCCTCTATCTCCTGGCAACAATCATCTCCTGCCTTGTCTTCTGGTTCGACTGGATCAGGTCGACCCTTGCAGGGATCACGATTATTCCGGAATGGGTCTTCGTGGTCATAGCCATCCCCGCAGCAACGATATTCGCTTTTATCACGCCTCCGCTTCAGGTTCCCGATGAAGGAAGTCATTTTTTAAGATCCAATGAAATAGCGGAATTCAACATTTTCAACCAGGTAAAAACGGGTCCTGCCTCAATTGTAAAACTCGATTCTACCTTTGGGCATTTGCATTTTCTGGCAGGTGAAAAAACCAGCATGGCTGAAATTAAAAGTCATTTTGGCGATAAGCTGTCGTCGGAGAAAAGGGCCCCTACATCGTCGCCCGGTTACACGCTTCCCTATTTACCGCAGGCCCTGGGAGTGTTCATTGGAAAGATATTTGATGTTTCACCGCTTGGGCTGATGTATTTTGGAAGAATATTCAACCTGCTCATTTCAATTCTCATCATGTTCTTCGCAATCAGGATCATCCCCCAGTTTAAATGGATTTTCCTGCTCCTGGCACTCATGCCCAAAACATTGTTTCTCTTTGGCTCCCTTTCATACGACAGCTTTACAATCAGCCTCTCCTTCCTGACCATTGCCGTTTTCTTTCATTATGCTTTCGACTGCGCGAGAAACCTTACCCTGAAAGATCTCGGGCTGATCGCTCTTCTTGTATTGCTGCTGCTGTTTTGCAAACCGCCCTATTTTATCCTGGGACTTCTTTTCTTTTTCATCCCCCGTCAAAAATTCGGGAATCTTTATAAGTATATCATGATTTCTATAGGTGTGGCGGCTTTTGCATTGGTCATTTTTAAAGCGGGCCCTGCTGTTGTAAGCTACTTTTCCGCATCAAATTCCGGCCGCCCGGCAACCATTGCGGAACTTTCCGCTTCATCTCCCGACCTGCCACTGTTCAGACCGGCCGACCAGGTTAAGATTATCATGAACGATATCCCCGCATATTTGTCACTCATTGTCAGAAGTGGTTTCAACTATGAGCGATCCTACATCCTCGACAGCTTTGTAGGTCTGCTCGGATGGATCGATGTTGAACTGCCCAATATGCTCACCGTTTCATACCTGGTCCTGATTTTACTCTCTGCGCTGGTCCTTTCCGGCAAAAACGTCACCCTTGGGATGATGAAAAAAACCCTGATCTTCATGCTCGTGGTTGCCACATTTATAGCGGTCGAAACCGCCATGTATGTTTATGCGACAGCCCCTGGAAGAGACCGGGTATTCGGGGTTCAGGGGAGGTATTTCATCCCCATGGCGCCCCTCTTCTTCATGCTGTTTTACAACCGGTACTTTAATCCAATGCTCAATGTGCTTTTCAGCATGCGCCGAACGGAGTACAACAAGGCAAAAGTGAAGGCAAAACCTGTCATTTATCAGGAAATAGTGGAGAATGAGCAGCTTTTCGACAAATACTGGTATCTTTTACTCATTTGTTTCTGCGTATTTACACTGCTTTATTCGATTTACATCACGTTGATTAGATATTATAATATCTGACCCAAATTAATGATATGCATCCTGAATCCCAGCTAACGGTTATTATTCCTGCATTCAACGAGGCTGAAAACCTTGGCGTTTTCCTCCCTCCCCTGGTTGATCATTGCAGGGAAAACAACTGGCGTATCATCCTGGTCAATGACGGTTCCCGCGACCAGACCAAAGAGTTCCTGAAGAATTTCGAGAAGGAACCACTTCTCACGGTCATCCATCATAAGCTGAATAAAGGCTATGGCGCTGCAATTAAATCGGGGATCAGGGCCTGTAAGACCGAATACCTGATCACCTATGATGCAGACGGACAGCATTACCTGGAGGACATCGACAGGTTGCGCCTCTGCCTGCTGAAGAACGATGCCGACATGGTGGTTGGCTCGCGCAAAGGGCTCAAATCTTCCTCCCATTTCAGGGGATTCGGCAAAAGCATCATCCGGCTGATTGCACGCATCATGATGACGGTTCCGGTTCACGACATCAATTCCGGGATGAAGATCTACCGCACCGATCTGGCAAAAAAATACCTCTACCTCACCACCGATACCATGTCGTTCAGTGATGTCATTACGCTTGTATTCATCAACAACCGCCACCTGGTTCTTGAAGAACCCATCAGCATTAAGGAAAGAACCAACGGGGAGAGCACCATCGGGTTCCAGACTGCCTTTCAAACGGTAATGGAGATCCTCCACATTGTAATCCTCTTCAACCCCATGAAGATTTTCCTGCCATTGTCGCTTGTTTGTCTGTTCATTACAGGCGGATGGGCGATCCCGTTGCTGTTTGAAGGCAGGGGACTCAGCATCGGAAGCCTCCTTGGACTGATCATGGGGATTTTACTGTTTCTCCTGGGATTGATCGCGGAACAACTCTCCCTGATCCGGAGAAACCAGCATGCGTGAAAAAGGTTGCTATTTTCCTCCCCTGAAAAGGGATCGACCAGCTTCAAACAGGGAATAGACAAAAACAATAAGACTGATTTTCACACGGTGTTTCAGAAGCCGCCCGCGGTTTTGATCATATCTAAGGTGTATCTGGTACTGTTCTTCAAACTGTTTCCGGTAATTTCTGGAACTGATCGATTGGTTGTGTACCCTGAAACAGGCAAGGTCGTCGTTGATATACCCGGGCTTACCCAGTCTTGCCAGCCTGAGCCACAAGTCATAGTCCATGGCGGTGGGCAGTGCCAGGTCGATCTTACCGGCTGACTGCAGCGCCGTTCTTCGCATAAATACCGCCGGCTGGGAGATGAAATTTTCAGTCAGCAGCCTGTCATAGCTGTATTTACCTGATAACCTGTTCTTATATGCGGTAATCCATTTCCTGATCTCGTGATCCTGCTCGTCAACAATGCGGCAGTTCCCGTAAAGCCATAGACAATCGGGATGGCGGTCGAAATAAGAAGCCGCCTTTTGCAATGCCCCGGGAAGGTAAGTATCATCAGAGTTAATCCATCCGATAATCTCCCCGGTCGCCATGGCAAATCCTTTGTTGAGGGCATCCGACATTCCTTTGTCAGGTTCTGAAACATACCTGATGGTGCCGGCATGTTTTTCCAGGATCTCCAGCGTGCCATCTGTTGAGCCACCGTCGATCACGAGGTGTTCCACCGGAATATCAACCTGCTGTTCCGACACGCTCAGCAGGGTCCGCCCGATAAACCCCGCCTGGTTGAAGGAGGGGGTGACGACAGAGATTTTGTTACTTGTTTGCATCGATCGCCTCCTGGTAAAGGTTTATCATCGCACCGGCCACAACAGAAGCATCAAAATTCGCCACCGTTCGCGCCCGGGCAGCCGCGCCCATCTGCAGGCGCCGGGGCTCATCCAGCAGCACCCATTCGATCCCTTTGGCAAGGTCTTCTGCATTAAACGGTTCTGCCAGATACCCGGTCTCCCTGTGTATGACAATGTCAAGCAACCCGGTAGCGGCAAATGCGACAACCGGCGTACTGCAGGCCATGGCTTCTGTGGCTACCTGGCCGAACACCTCCTGCAGGGAAGGAACCGCAACCACATCCGAAGCCGTGTTGAGGTCGATCAGCATCTCCTGGCTGGTTACCTGGCCGACAAACCTGACATCCAGCCCTGAAATATCGGTCTTTCCTGCCGAAGAGGAGCCGAACACGACCAGTTGCAGGTCGGTCCGGTTCAATATTTTCAGGGCCGCCACCAAATAGGAGAATCCTTTCAGCGGGGTCTCCGTGGCCCTGATGGCTCCAAACAAAACGATCCTTTTCCCGGTTGGATAATTTAACCGTTTTCTTGCCTCACTCCTGTCTGATGCGTGAAAGTCAGTCGTGTTCAAACCGTTCGGCACCACAACCACCCGGCGGTCACCCATGAGGCTGCTCTCCGAGACCATCTGCGCCAGCCACTTGCTGGGCGCGGTAATGGTCAGGTTTTTTATCGCCCGGTAACTCTGTTGTTTCCTCAGAAAAACCTTGCGGCTCAGGTCATTTTCACCCGAAGAGTGGAGCACCGGGCAGCGCCCGCATTCCTGGAGAAACCTGGCGCAATCATTCGTATAATGGCATCCACCTGTGAAAGCCCACATGTCCTGGAGGGTCCAGATCAAAGGCTTGCTGATCTTAGCCAGTGATTCGATCCGGATAAATCCCCCCGTGATCCAGTTCAAATGAACCACATCGGGGTTCAGCCTGTCGATCACCCTGAGCAAATGGTCGGGGATCATAGCGGTGGAAAACAGCACCCGCCGGCGCGTCCTTATCAACGGGATCGCAAAATCAAGATAGGGCCTGAACGGGTTTAAAAACCTTGAGCCGGGCGAAGCTGCAAGAACCACATCCGGGTCGTCCGATCGCTTTTCCTGGACCAGCAGGGTTGTAAGATTTCCGGTTCCCTTCAATCCTTCAAAAAGCCGCCAGGTCGCCCTGGCTGCGCCTCCACGGAGATCATAGGTGTTGATGAGCAATATTTTCATTATTTCTGTTGGAATTTGTGCACAAAATTACTGATCCTGTGCATCACTTTCACCGGGAAAATCCGGTAACCAAAGGAGACCAATTTAACCCGGGAAATGAAGCCATGATGATGCATTCTTTCGGCAAAATTCAGTTTCCGGTATTTTCGGGTGATTGCAAAATGTTCCCTTGCCGACTGCACCATCTTCCTGTTTGACAACCCGGAAACATCAATGACCGCAACAGGGAAATTAACCTGTTTGAACCTGCACCCGGCTGAAAACAAGCCGAACATCATGTTGAAGTCGGCTCCCAGCGGGTATTGCAGGTCAAAACCCTGCTCCCTGGCCAGGCTGGTTCTTACGAAGGCGGCCTGGTGGCAAAAAATCATCCCTTTCACCAGTTCTTCCGGCTTCCCGGCTTTTTTCAATACCTGTGCCGTTGAATAACCGGCAACCACATCGCCATAAACGACCCCATAACCGGTCAAATCATTTGCAAAGACCCTTGAAACCGCATCAGTTCCGGCAAAAGTATCGCCCGCATTCATAAAGATTACCCAGTCGCCGGTGGCCATGTGCAGCCCCTTGTTCATGGCATCGTACAGCCCACGGTCGGGCTCGCTTACCCAAAGTGAAATCCGGTTTTTATAATTCGCTATTTCCGCTGATATTCCATCGGTCGAGCCCCCGTCGATCACGATCCATTGCAGCCGTGAATAGTCCTGCTCCACAACGCTTTGGGCTGTTTTTACAAAGCCGGCCCGGTCGTTCAGCACAATGGTAATGATGGATACGGTCATAATAACGACAATATTAATACTTTTCCGATGGCTGGATAAGGAAAAAGAGGTTCCTGCCCGGATAACAGTTTCTGCTCATAAGGATTGGTAGATTGAGGAGGATAACAGGCTTTGCCTGAAATAATCACCGGTAAGCCGTGATTTGACAGGAAGGTTCACCAGGTAGTGATGTGCCCGGAGGACCAGGGCGGTATCTGCTGCTTTTCCGGCGGCTTCCTCCAGCGATCCAAAATAAAGCGGGTAGTCCGCACCAAGGTACTCAACAACCGGGGCAATCGGATTTACCAGGATTGGAGTGTTTCGCGCGATGCATTCCACAACGGCATTGTTGGCACTTGCGTCGTACAGGTCGAGGAAGACGATATTTTCCGACAAAAGCTGGTCATATTTCGTGTTGGAGAGGAACTTCATGGTTTTTGTCTGCGCCATGCATTCGGGAGTCAGGAATTCCTTCCCCGGAGTGTGGTCAAATTCCATTTTCATGATCTCCTCCATGTTATCTTCATTCTTGCGCAGGAATACTTTCTGATAGCCGTTGACATTTAGGCGGTATATTGAATAAATTTTCCGCAACCACCATCCAATCTGGACAATTTTTTTCTCCCTGTTCCCAAGGAACAGCTCAGGCGACCAGGTCAGTTCCGGAAATTCGGTAGGATGCAATAAATTATTGACAGGAACCCCGGGAAATGGTTCAAGGTTCATCTTGTGGTATTCGGAGAGGGTAAAGAGTCCTTTGCAAAACGGCAGGCTTTTCTTCCAGGCCTCCGTGTTGAAAATTTCCCTGTTCGACTGGTTCCGTGAAAGATATGGCGGGATGCATGGAGGAACATGGATAAAGCCGATCCAGGGTTCCAGGTGTGGTTTGATTCCCTTGGGATTCCAGGCAAAGGTGCGCTCAATGAAAGGATCGAGAAGGATTCCCACCGGGTTGTGAAGACTGGCGACAGACCTCACAGCATAGTTCCATCCGCTGCGGTGATCGCCGTAAGAGGTTCCCGGTAACCCGGCGATTTTTATTTTGCCTGCGGTTTCCGGATCCCGGTTCCGAAAAGAAAATCTGTCGTTAAACAGGAGGGCCTGCAAATCAGATTGTATTTCATGCCTGAAGGCACGGAACAGGATCCTCTTGTTACCAGATGAAAGAAACGACCGCAAACGCTTGAACATGAATGATATAATTATTACTTCTCCTTGTATTCCGATAACACCTCCCTGATCGCCTCTAAAAACCCCATGCCCCAGCGACGATCCGGTTCCAGGTAATTTCCTTCGGCCCATTCATTCCACGACTTCACGAACACAACCTGTTTGTCATGCGGCTTATTTTTCACGCTCTTTATGGCCGCGCGGAGATGATTTTTAAAAACTCCCGGTGTGGTATTTTCGAAAACCCACCCCCTCCTGCTGCTCCGCGGTGTATTGTCCCAATTGGGGATGATGGCGGGCATTACATTCGTTTCGAGGAACCGGTCGAACTGATAGGTGTTTGCCAGTTTTTCAAAATCAAACCGCTTCGGCGCATGGTTAAAGATGATATCTGTCAACGCGTTCAGCCTCGATTTCCACGGGTGCGCCCTCCTGTAGTCTGCAAGATAATGCGAAGGCTGGTGAAAGGTTGTCCCGTTAAAACCATCCCCCCTGAAATTCCAGGGTTCAAAATGGATTCCGATAAAATAGATTCCTTCAAAACCATGCTCAACTGCCAGTTCATTCCAAAGGGTGGTAAAAAATCCGGCATCGGGCAGCAATTGCGGAGAGAACACGATAAAGACCGGTTTATTCTCTATTCTCAGGTATCTCTGATCGTGGAAAGCCTTCAGAAGATGCTCAAAATGGGCGATGTAGTCATCCTTCCCGGGATAGGTTTGTTCAATCAGGACCTTGTCGCCCAACCCGTGCCACACACCGGTCCACGATTGATTGGCCCAAGCCAGGCAAAAGGGAAAATCGGGTTTCCCGCTCTCCAGGACCTCCGCGAACGGGCGTTCAAGCAGCTGTTTTCCATCGCCGAACCAATAGTGCCAGTAAACAAAACCACCCAGGCCATACTCTTTTGCAAGCGACGCCTGGGCTTCACGGTCATCGGGTAACCGCAGGTCATAATAACCGAGGTCGGCCGGCAGATGGGGCTGGTAATGCCCGGGGAAGAGGGGCCTGGCCTTTGCCGTATTGGTCCATTCGGTAAATCCTTCACCCCACCATTCATTATTTTCAGGGATGGGGTGGTATTGCGGCAAATAAAATGAAAGGATTTTTACCATGTTCGATCTGTACAGTCCGGGACGGCAAAGATATTGGAAATTCAGCGATACTTCATATCCTGCCAGGGATAAAGACCGGATGGATGACCATGAAGATGTTTCAACCGTCAGTCGGCGACGATCACCGGTTTTATTGCAATGATTTTATTATCCTGCACCAGGCGGATAAAATAAACCCCCGGCTCAAGTCCGTTTCGTTGTATTTTTACCTCCTTCCCTGAAATATTGACCATTTCCGTTTTCTCCTGTCCGGAGGCATCAAATATTGTTAAGGTTGCATTTTGAATAAGGGTTTCTGTCTTTAGGGTGGTTTCGACAGAAAAGGGGTTTGGAAACAAGGATACCCTGTTTTCAGGATATGTCTCACTTACCGCAGTAATGGTTTCAAATGCCGGGAATAATGAAGCATTTGGCCCGCCATAAGCGCCCATGTCGTTTCTGGGTAACCCCTTTGAAGGAAACAGGGCGTGCCAGGGATTTCCGGGATCGGTCAAATCGTTATAGATTGTTGCAGGATTTCCTGCATCAATGCAAGGGGAAGTGTTGCTGAGGAAATAGCTCAAATAGGTAAAAACGGGATCCTGATCCATGTTTCCGGCACCCGTGTAGCCACCCTCCACATCGCAGTATGTCACCTGCGGCGCGCAGGAAACGGCTTTAATCTGGGGTGCCGGGTGGTTTGCCCGGATGATGTTATTCCTGATGAACACGTTCCCTGCCGACCAGGCAGAAATACCTCCCGTACCGGCTGCCAGGGCGGAATAGTTTTCTTCGATCGTATTGTTCTCAATGATTTTTGGGGTGGTTGTCAGGTCGTTGTAAATCCAGATGGCTGAACCGCCATAGTATTCCTGTCCGCCGGTATTGTAAATGATGATGTTGTTCCTGATTTTACAGCCGGTATAATTGAGTACAATCCCGGCGCCATATCTTCCCTGGTTGTAACTGATCAGATTCCCGTATATTCCCGGATTTCCGTCCCCGATGCGAATCCCGCCTCCTCCTGCGCTGGTAACACCGGTAACGTCTGTGGCAAAATTATGGGTGATCAGGTTATGGCGGATCGTCGGAGAACATAGTTCGATGAGAATTCCACCACCTTCACGATAAATTCCCGCACCATGAATATCCAGCCATTTTGTTCCATGGCCCCCGGTAATGGTAAATCCCTGAAGAATGGCGGTTGAATCCTCCCCTGAATTGAATATCACACAACTGGCCGTATCCGGATGAACCGGGGTACTCCCGTTGATGATTGTGGATAAAATATATGATGTATCTGAATTCAGGTAATAGAGGCTTGTTACCATAACCTTTTTTCCCCTGAAATTGATATTCTCATGCCAGGTTCCGGGAGAAACGGCAATCGTGTCGCCGTGTAAAGATGCGTTGATGGCCGCTTGGATCGTCGAAAACGAACCGGGGACAGTCAGGATGGTTGCCTGTACATTGAATGCAAATGCCACGGCAACTAAAAGTGAAAATGTGACAGGTTTCATTTTAAACTGGTTTTCAGTTTGTTGATACTTTTTTAGTTGTTTCTCATTTTACTTTCTCCAGTGCGAAACACTCCTTCAGTTTGATTCCCTTATCAGTATTTTCCACTGTGCAGCATTCATGGTAAAGATCGTGCTCAAGGAAAAGCACATACCCGTTTTGTGCCGCTTCGGCCATGAAGAGTTCCTTCTCTTTCAGCGTGATCAGTGGACGGGTATCGTAGCTCATCACCCAGGGCAGGGGAATATGGGCAGCCGAGGGAAGCAGGTCGGCCATGTAAACCACTGTTTTATCTTTGTACCTGATAAATGGGATTACCTGACCGTCGGTATGACCATTGAAAATGCGGACAGACACATTCGGGAAGAGTTCGATGTCGTCTTCGAACAGCTCCAGCCGACCTTTTTCTTTAATCGGAAGGATGTTCTCTTTCAGGAATGACGCCTTCTCACGGTTGTTCGGACTGGTAGCCCACTCCCATTGCCGGCGGCTCGTCCTGTAGGTTGCGTTTTTAAACACAACCTCATAACCGCTCCGGTCGGCATTCCATTGAACCGCACCGCCCGCATGGTCAAAATGGAGATGGGTGAGGATCACATCGGTGATATCATCCGGGGTAAAACCAACTGCTGCCAGCGATTTTTCAAGCGTGTCGTCCCCGTTGAGGTGATAATTTGAAAAGAATTTCTCCGGTTGTTTATTGCCGATCCCGCAATCGATCAGGATCTTCCGGTCACCGTCAACGATCAGCAGGCAACGCATGGACCAGTTGCAAAGATTGTTTTCATCACTGGGGTATGACTTGCCCCATATCACCTTGGGCACCACGCCGAACATGGCCCCGCCATCGAGTTTTAAATTGCCGGTGTTTATCGGGTACAGATCCATAAATCTCTATTTTAAATGCAAAATGCAGATTGCAAAGTCAAAATGCAAACATTTTGTGCATGGCCAGCCAGATCGATCATTTTGCATTTTGCACTTTGCATTTTGACATTTTTAAACATATTCCTGCACCACCATCTCCCCCTTCAGCACCCGCAGTGCATTCCCTGCCATGGCCTGGAGTTCGTTGTCGCCTGCATAGAGGAATATCGGGGCAAATTTTTCAACATGGTCGATGATGTTCCGCACCACGAACTGGCTGTGGGCTATGTCGCCGGTGATGAGAATGGCATCGACATCGCCTTTCAGCACGGCAAACATTTCACCGATGCTTTTGGATACCTGGTATGCCATCGCCTCCATGATCAGTTTGGCATGGGCATCCCCATTATTGATGCGGTTTTCAATGTCGTTGATGTCTCTTGTTCCCAGGAGGGCGTTTACGCCTCCGCAATGGGTGAGCAGGCACAGCATTTCATCGAGGGTTTTTTTTCCGCTGAAACACATCCTTACCACATCGCCCATGGGCAATGACCCGCTTCGCACCATGGAAAAAGGCCCGTCTCCTTCAAATCCCTGGTTTACATCGATCACACGGCCCCTGCGATGGGCGCCGACCGTGGTCCCGTTTCCGATATGTGCCACGATGAGGTTCAACTCCTCATATTTCCGCTTGTGAGTCTCAGCATGCATTTTGGCAACCGCCTTCTGGTTGAGGGCATGGAAAATGGATTTGCGTTTGATCTCGGGGGAACCGGTGATCCGGGCCAGGTCGTGAAACTCATCCACAACCGTGGGGTCGGCAATCAGGGCCGTCGCGCCGGGAACATCGGCTGCAATCGCATCGGCAAGCAACCCGGCGATGTTGATGATATCTTCTCCCACAGGGCTGTGCAACAAATCTTTCTTCAGCAGGTCGTTCACTTTAAAAACACCCGATTGTACCGGCTTGATCAACCCCCCCCGTGAGATGACGATCTTCAGTTCATCCAGGCTGAATTCATTGTTTTTTATCTCCCTGAGAACGCTGGCCTTGCGAAACTGCACCTGGTCGTAAATCGTTTTAAACGGTGCGAGTTCCTCTGCCGAATGCCTGCGGCTGATCATGTAAAGCAGCTTGTGATTCTGGTAGGCAGCAATCTGCGTGAGGTAATCCTTGGGGTTGACAACCAAAATATTAAACAGGGTCATACAATTGGTTTTTAAGATTTTACATGCTACGGCGATACTGGCCCCCGACTTCGAAAAGGGCATCGGTGATCTGCCCGATGGAACAGTATTTGGCGGCTTCCATCAAACTTTCAAAGATATTACTATTTTTAATTGCCGCACGCTTCAGATTTTCGATCATCGTTGCCGCTTTTACGGCGTTCGTTTTATGAAGGTTTTCCAGCATGGCGATCTGGTACTGTTTTTCCTCCTCTGTAGCCCGGATCACTTCGCCCGGAAGAACCGTCGGGGAACCTTTGCTTGAAAGAAATGTGTTTACGCCAATGATCGGGAGTTTGCCGGTGTGCTTGAGCGTTTCGTAGTAGAGACTCTCTTCCTGGATCCTGCTGCGCTGATACATCGTCTCCATGGCACCCAGCACCCCGCCGCGTTCCGAAATCCGTTCGAACTCCAGCATCACGGCCTCTTCAACAAGGTCGGTCAGCTCTTCGATAATGAAAGCCCCCTGTAATGGATTCTGGTTCCTGGCAAGCCCCAGTTCATTGTTGATGATCATCTGGATGGCGATGGCGCGGCGGACTGAGTTTTCCGTGGGGGTGGTTATTGCCTCGTCATACGCGTTGGTATGCAGCGAATTGCAATTGTCGTAGATGGCATAAAGCGCCTGCAGCGTGGTCCGGATATCGTTGAAATCGATCTCCTGCGCATGCAGTGACCTTCCGGAGGTCTGGATGTGATACTTCAGCATCTGAGAGCGTGAATCCGCCTTGTATTTGAATTTCATGGCTTTGGCCCAGATGAGCCTCGCCACGCGGCCGATCACAGAATATTCCGGATCAACCCCGTTGGAGAAGAAAAAAGAGAGGTTCGGCGCAAATTTATTGACATCCATCCCGCGTGAAACATAATACTCCACGTAGGTGAATCCGTTGGCCAGTGTAAATGCAAGCTGGGAAATGGGATTGGCGCCAGCCTCGGCAATGTGGTACCCGGAGATGGAGACAGAATAGAAATTGCGTACGTTGTTGTCGTTGAAATACTGCTGGATGTCGCCCATCATCTTCAGGGCGAAATCGATGGAGAAGATACAGGTATTCTGCGCCTGGTCTTCCTTGAGGATGTCGGCCTGTACCGTTCCGCGAACCTGGCCCAGGGCCTCTTTTTTAATTTTTTCATACACCGCGGGCGGCAATACCTGGTCGCCGGTAACACCCAGCAGCATCAGGCCAAGCCCGTCGTTTCCTTCCGGAAGATCTCCCTGGTAATGCGGGCGCTGCGTTCCGGCCTCCTTGTAGATGGCGGCAATTTTTTTCTCCACCCCGGCCGTAAGGTCATGTTGCCGGATGTACTTCTCACATTGCTGGTCGATGGCGGCATTCATGAAATAGCCCACCATGGTTGGGGCCGGGCCGTTGATTGTCATCGATACCGAAGTGTTCGGGTTGACCAGGTCGAAGCCGGAGTAGAGCTTTTTTGCATCATCCAGGCAGGCGATGGAGACGCCCGCATTGCCTATTTTCCCATAGATGTCGGGCCGCATGCCGGGATCGAAACCGTATAGGGTGACGGAATCATAGGCCGTTGAAAGCCTGACAAAGGGCATGCCGGAAGAGACGTAATGGAAGCGCTTGTTGGTTCGTTCCGGTCCGCCTTCCCCGGCAAACATTCGTGTTGGGTCTTCGCTTTCGCGTTTGAACGGGAATACACCGGCAGCATAAGGAAATTCACCGGGTACGTTTTCGCGGAGATTCCATTTCAGGATGTCGCCCCACGCCTCGTAACGGGGCATGGATATCTTCGGGATCTTCAGATGGGAAAGGGATTCGGTATGGGTCTCCACCCGGATTTCCTTGTCGCGTACTTTATAGATATAGAAATCATCTTTGTAGCTTTTAACCTTTTCATTCCAGTTTTTCAGGATGTCGTGGTTAACCGGCTCAAGCTGCCTGAGGGTTTGTTCGAAAAGCAGGTCGAGTTCAAGCAACATGCCTGTTTTGTTGAAGGTCGCCGCGCCGGGTTTCTCCTTGTCCGCTTCCGGGTTTGCCCGCAGGGTCTCAATGGTCTGCGCGATGCCGTAAAGCTGCTGGGCCACCCTGGCCTGGTCGGTCGTCCAATGATTGTAATTGCGCACGGTTTCGGCAATTTCAGCCAGGTAGCGGGTTCGTGAAGGGGGAATGATGAAAATCTTGTCCGTTACCCCGACTCCTGTTTCAAACTGGCTTGGAAGTGAAATAGCGGTCTTTGTCCGGATGGTCCGGATCAGCGCCCGGTAGAGTTCATTCACGCCCGGGTCGTTGAACTGTGAAGCCACTGTGCCGAAAACCGGCATCTCTTCAACCGGTTTGTCGAAATATTTATGATTCCGCTGGTATTGTTTCTTCACATCGCGCAGTGCATCCAGGGCCCCGCGCTTATCGAATTTGTTGATCGAGACCAGGTCGGCAAAATCAAGCATGTCGATCTTCTCGAGCTGACTGGCTGCGCCATATTCAGGGGTCATCACATAGAG
>Ga0073936_10006437_pt1 | contig 15491 bp, 10 predicted proteins | sample AliMusrvi5mmetaG_FD_87041 | JGI IMG/M metagenome (GOLD analysis project Ga0073936, IMG submission 87041) | Freshwater lake bacterial and archeal communities from Alinen Mustajarvi, Finland, to study Microbial Dark Matter (Phase II) - Alinen... | ecosystem: Environmental > Aquatic > Freshwater >... | reverse complement strand
CTGGCGTCGATCCACGCGAGGTAGGTGGCATCGCCCGGAATGACGGAAAGGCCGGGGCAGCGGCTGCGGATGAAGTCCACGAGGGTGTCGCGGTTTGGTTGTAGATATGCCATGAGCGCCTGGCGCCATGGTTCGCCGTGGCGGTAGGCGGCCTCGGCCGCGTAGTAGGCGAGCGCGTTGATCTCGGTGAGCGTATGGCCGCGCGCTGCGCAGAATTTCCGCCGCAGCGAATCGTCGGGGATCACGGCGTATGCGTATCCGAGGCCCGCGATGTTCCATGTTTTGCTAGGCGAGAGCAGGGTGATGGCGCGCGCGGCAAATCTGTCTGCTAGATCGAGTCCGGAAAAATGCGGCGTGGCGGATTCATCGAAAACCAAGTCGCAGTGGATTTCATCGGATACCAGGACCAACCCGTGGGTCTCACAAAACCCAGCCAACCGCTCGATTTCCTCCTTGGAAAACACCTTGCCTAACGGGTTTTGCGGGTTGCACAGCAGGAACACCTTGGTTGCCGGAGTCACCGCCCGCTCAAGAGCCTCCCAGTCGAAAGCCCACCCAGCTTCCGTTAGAACGTGATCCACCGTGATGAGATCTACCTTTGGGGCATCGTGATGGATGCCGAGAAACGGCGGATAGACCGGGGTGCAGGTGAGCACCGCCTCGCCCGGTTGGCAAAAGGCCCTTGCGGCAAGCGACAATGCCGGCACCAGACCGCCGAGATGCACGATGTGTGCGATGGGCACGGTGACGTTGCGGCGCTGGCGCAGGTAATCGAGGATCGCTTCTATCAGTCCCTCGTGGGCTTGGGCGTAGCCGAAAACCCCGTGGTCTACCCGCCGGTGCAAGGCATCGAGAATCGCAGGTGCCGAGGCGAAATCCATGTCCGCCACCCAGAACGGATCCAACTCCGGTCGGCGGTCAAACTTGATGCTGCCACTGCCGCGGCGCTCGATGGCATGATCGAAGTCGAAATTCATCACGCGCGGGTTGTGGCCGGAACGCGCGGAACATTCAAGCCTCAATCAATCTTCCACGATAACGCGGATGCCGACGTTATAGACTTTCTGCCATGCGGGGAAATTCTGGCGGAAGGCGGAACGGGCGTTTCTGGGGCGGTCGTACCATGATCCGCCGCGCACGGTCTTCTTGGCTTCTGAGGGGGCCTCATCCTTCTCGGGGGCGGCATTGTAAGGGTAGGGGAGATAGGTGCTGCGCGTCCATTCCGCGACATTGCCATGCATGTCCTTGAGTCCCCATGGGTTGGCCTCGTAGTGGCCGCAGGGCGCGAGGTGCAGAACCCCATCGTCGAAGCGTTCTTCCTTGGGCACGAAATCGACATCCTTGCCGGGATTCTTGATCGGTTGCGGATCGACGCCGCTCACCGCGAGTTTTTTGAGGGAAACGTCGCCGAGGTTGGCGAGTTTGGAGAAATCGGTGTCCAGATCACCATACCAGAGCGGTGAGTCGGTGCCGGCGCGGGCAGCCCACTCCCATTGTGCTTCGGTGGGCAGCGTGACTTTTTTGCCGGTCTTTTTCGCCAGCCAGCGGCAGAACTCCATGGCTTCGTTCCACGAGACGCGGATGACAGGGAAATCCGGGGAATCCATCAGATAGCCGGGTCTCACCTGATCCTTGTAATGCTGGTCGTAATAACCATTGGCATGCTGGGGATTGAAACATTGGAATTGTTCCAGCGAGATCTCGGTGGTCGCCATCCAGAACGGCTTGCGGATCGAGACCTTGCTCACCGGATATTCGTCGGGATAACCATTGACATCCCCCATGGCGAAATCACCCGCCGGAATGCGTTTCATCACCAACGATTTGCCATTGCCTAAATCGAGCGACAGATCGCTGGCACCCGCGCTCTGCTGCAGTTGCAGTTGCTTCGCCTTGTCGGGCGGGATCGGCCAATTCGCCACGCGCGGGACCACCGGCTTTGCCGGCATCGGCGGTGGTTGGATGAACTTCGCGGTTTTCACATAGGGATTGAGGATCGCCTCGATGTCCTCGTCGATGCCAGCATATTCCTTGCGCATATCATAGCGGCGTTTCTGATAGTCCTTCGGGATGCCGCCCACTTCGTGCCAGGTGCCCAGCGCCGGCACGTTGAGGTCGATCCAGGTGAACAACCGGTCCCATGCCTCGGCATCCAATTTCACATTGTAATGGTTCTTGCGGAGGATCTGCACCAGGTCGCTGGTGTCGGCGTGGAACTCCAATGGGGTGAGAGTGTGGTAATCGCCTTCCGGCCCGTTGCGGCGCACATAGGGATGCAGCGCGCTGTAGGACTTGGGAAAATGGCCGCCGGCATCATCGAAACGCGGACGGTCCGGTTCCTTGCCGTCGTGGCAGCCGACGCAATACTTGTCGAGCACCGGTTGCACTTCGCGGATGAAACTGAAGCCGCGGGTCTGACCATACCATGGTTTCAGTTTGGCGGCTGGCTGTTGCATGGCGGTGGTGAGTTTCATGGCGACACCGCCGCTGTTCTGATCGTCGTGACAACCGACGCACGAGACGCGTTCACCGGGCATGCCGACCATCCAACTTCGCATGAGCTGCAGGGCCTTGCCTTCGGCGTCGAGCGGTTGCAGCGAAACCGGGGTGTTGGCCGGGATTTCGAAATAACAGGAACCATCGGGTTGGACCGGAGTTGTTCCTAACAGGCGTCGGACGTCCCACGGTCCTTCCATGCCCACGCAGTAATGGCCACCCATGTTGCGGTAGGAATACTCGTATTGATAGACCCGCAGCGACTTGACGGTGCCGCGCGGCACCCCGGGCAGGCCGCGGCCCGTGTAGATATCCTGGATCGCCACGGTGGCCGTTTTGGCGGCCAGGTTGACCTTGTCGGGGATGACGGGCGGTGCGGGTGTCTTGCGCAGCGGGATCGGTTCCAACATCGCGAAGCCCGGTTCCTCGCGCAGCAGCACCCGGTTGTCAAACACATCGACCAGATAGATTCCCCAATTCGGGTTGCCTTTCGGTTGGCAGGAGACCAGGAAATACTTGTCGGCGATGGGAAACGGGTGGAGGAACTTCGGCCATGAATCATTGACCAGTTGATCCTTGATCTTGTCCTCGACGGGGATGCCATAACCCGGAATGCGCTGCACCGCGCCGGAGTTCTCGCGCCGGCCGTTGGTCAGGTCGAACAACACCAGTTCGCCCATGCGGGCCGCGCCGTGGTGGCCGGAAACGATTCCGACAAACCTGGACGTCTGGCCGGGGAGAGGCTTGGCGTAGAACGTGCTGTTAGGCCAGTAGCTGTTGCTGCCGTAATACTCGATCTGGTTGGTGCCGTCTGGGTTCATGGACATCAGGACGCGGCTGAAGTAGTGGGCGCTATCGGTGTATTCCCAGCGCAGATACATCACGCGGCCGTCGGCCATCACCGTGGGATACCAATCGTTGTCCTGCTCGAAACACAGGCGGCGGACGTTTTTGCGGTCGGCGCTCAGCAGGTGGAGGTTGGCAACATAATCGGCACCGCCGACGCAGGGCACTCCCACGAACGTCGATGTCGAATCGAAAATGACACGTCCGTCCGGCAGATAGATGCCGTTGTAATTATCGACGTCCAGATTCTGATCGGGAGTGACCAGGGTAGGCTGGGTCTGGCCGAGGACCAGTTCGAAGACCTGCCAGCGTTGGTTCGGGCCGATGGATGAGAACAGGAAGCGATCGCCGTTGAAATGGAGGTTGAGGTCGCCGACAAACCGCGGTTCCGCAGGTTTATAGACTGTTTGCGCATCGCCCTTGGTTCTGAGATCGAAGCGGATCACCTCGTTGTCCATTTGCGGCTTGATGCTGGAATTGCCCTGCCAGTTTTGTGGCAAGCCGAGGGTTTTGTGATCGCGGCGCACGGCGAGCAACTCCTTGAAGTTGATATACGGGTTGTCGGTCACCAGCGCCTTGAACTGCAGTTCGTTGAAGCGGGCCTGCCAGTCGGCGGTGTTCTTCGCGTGACCCGCCAGCGTCGCATACTCGGTTTCCAGCGGCACGAGCTGGTCCAGATAGGTTTTGCCGGAGGGATACTTGGCACCGAATTTGGTGGTGAGTTCCTGAATCGACAGGCGAAGGGCGTTGACCGGTGTCAGGGTTGACGTTGTGGCCGGTGGCTTGGGTGCCTTGTTTGCATTGGGAGGCTTGGCAATCGCTGCGGGGATGCATGCTGCGGCTAACAAGCCCGCCAGCAGTGCCGGTAGGCAATGAGGTGTGGGTGAGTATTTCAAACGGCTTGGTTACGGGGCGGTCGGCTGGCATCTTTCAAGGATTTCGGGGCGGGGACCGCAGGTTTTTCTCAGGATCGTCGCGATGAACGACCGGCACTGCGGATTCCGATAGAAGCGAAACGCTGAGGCCGCAGAGAAAAACGCTGCTTTGGGATGATTTCCGTGGTCGCAAAAGCAAGGTCCTCCTGAAGGAGGGACTACATACTATTGGGTTCGATGTTCTGGGAGAGGTATATAGTCCCGCCTTGAGGCGGATTCTTAGGTTAGCGCCATTCGTGGCCGGCCCCTGAGCATGAACCCATCCCGGCAAACCGCCGCCTCAAGGCGATAGGATCACGCCGCATCCTGATTGGCGCGTTTGCGGCGGATGCTGGGCGGGCGTTCGCCGAGTACGACCTGGCGGTTGATGGTGACGGCTTCGATGTCGTCGCGGGACGGGACGTCGAACATGACTTCAAGCATCAGGCGTTCGAAGATTGAGCGCAGGGCGCGGGCACCAGTGCCGCGGCGGACGGCTTCTTCGGCGAGGGCGCGCAGGGCGTCGCGGGTGACGCGGAGGGTCACGCCATTCATGGCGAGTTGCTTGCGGTATTGTTTGATCAGGGCGTTTTTCGGCTCGGTGAGGATCGCCATCAATTCGTCCTCGGAGAGTTTGCGCAAGGATGAGATCACGGGCAGGCGGCCGATGAATTCCGGGATCAGTCCGAAATGGAGCAGGTCCTCGGGTTGGACGAGTTCGAGGATATTGAGGGTCGGATTGTCGAGGGTGCTGCTGGCGGCTCCGGCATGGAAGCCGAGCGTGTTGCTGCCGAGGCGGCGGCGGACAAGTTCCTCGAGGCCGATGAACGCGCCGCCGACGATGAAGAGGATCTTTTCGGTGTTGACCTGGATATATTCCTGTTGCGGGTGTTTGCGGCCGCCTTGTGGCGGGACGTTGCAGATGGTGCCCTCGAGGATCTTGAGCAACGCCTGTTGCACGCCCTCGCCCGAAACATCGCGGGTGATCGATACATTTTCGGTCTTGCGGCCGATCTTGTCGATTTCATCCACATAGATGATGCCGCGTTCGGCGCGGGCGACATCGAAATCCGCGGCTTGCAGCAGGCGCAGGATGATATTCTCGACATCCTCGCCGACGTAGCCGGCTTCGGTCAGGGTGGTGGCGTCCACGATGCAGAACGGCACATCGAGCACGCGGGCCAGGGTGCGGGCCAGCAAGGTTTTGCCGGAGCCGGTGGGTCCTAACAGCAGGACGTTGGACTTTTCGATTTCGACATCCTTGAACTCCTCGTCGAGTTTGGCCTGATCCTGGCGGAGGCGCTGATAGTGATTGTAAACGGCGACAGAAAGGACCTTTTTGGCGTTTTCCTGGCCAATGACGAATTCGTTGAGTTTGGCGAGCATGGCCGCCGGGGAGGGGATTTTGAAGCTCGGTTTCTCGGCGGAGGTTTTGCCTTTCGAGGGGGTGGTGCCGAGTTCCTTTTCCAGAATGTTAGAACAGACATCGATGCACTCGTTGCAGATATAGACGCCCGGACCGGCAATCAGTTTTTTCACCTCCGAGTGGCTCTTGCCGCAAAAAGAGCACATCGTCAGATTGGAAGCGCGGGCCATGGGAATTGGATACTATGGGTTTGGCGGATGGATGGGACGTGTCAGGTATCGGCGGGCTTGGGGTCAGACGCGGGGGCGGCGGGTTTGGACTCGGCCATGGTGGCGGCGCTGCCATCGGGAAGCTGCTTGCGGCTTTCGAGTACTTTGTCCACCAGTCCGTAGGCGACGGCTTCCTCGGCGGTCATGTAGTTGTCGCGATCCGAATCATGTTCCACTTGTTCGATGGCTTTGCCGGTATGTTTGGCAAGGATGCCGTTGAGGCGTTTCTTCAAGTTGAACATGAAGCTGATGGTGCGCTCGACATCGGACGCGGACCCCTGGGCCCCGCCTGACACCTGGTGGATCATGACGTGTGAGTTGGGCAGGCAGAAGCGTTTGCCGTTGGTGCCTGCGGTGAGGAGGATCGACCCCATGGAGGCGGCGATGCCGATGCAGTAGGTGTTCACGTCGCAGGTGAGGAATTGCATCGTGTCATAGATGGCCAGGCCGGCGGTGACCGAGCCGCCCGGCGAGTTGATATAAATATGGATGTCCTTCTTGGGGTCCTGCATTTGCAGGAACAGGAGCTGCGCGATCACCGAGTTGGCCACAAAATCGTCGATCGGCGTGCCGATGAAGATGATGCGGTCCTTGAGCAGGCGCGAATAGATGTCGAACGAACGTTCGCCGCGACCATCCTGTTCAATGACGATGGGCACGTAGTAATTGTTACGCGGGACAGGGGAAATCATGGTTGGATTGTTCATGTCAGTCTTCGGTGACGGGTGTTTCCGTTGATTCCTGAACATTGGCGTGTTCAACCAGGAAGTCAATGGCCTTGCCGATGGCAATCGAGTTGCGAATCGTCGGCAAACGGCCAGCGCGTTGCATGTCACGGATGAATTTCTTGGGTGCCACCTTGCGGGATTGGGCGATTTGCGCGAGGTGGCTGATTAACTCGGCGTCGGTGACGGTGATGTTTTCCAAGTGGGCGATTTCCTGGAGGATGAAGTTGGTGCGGAGGTTGGAAACCGCCTGCTGGCCGGCGCTGGCGAAGATTTCGTTTTGTTGGGTTTCGATTTCCTCTTCGCTCATGCCGGCTTGCACGCCGCGGCGGACCATGGCGTCGGCCTGGCTTTGGGTTTCCTGGGTGACCAACTCGTCGGGCAGCTCGAAATCGACCTGGGAGTTGAATTGGGCGACGATTTGATTGACCTTCATGTCGTCGATTTTGCGTTTCCGCTCGTGCTGCATGTTGTCACGGATGAGTTCGGTGATTTCCGCGAGGGTCTTGCCCGGGGCGAGGCGGGCCGCAAGGTCGTCATTGAGATCCGGAAGGATGGATTGCTTGAGTTCCTTGAGGGTGGTGGTGAAGACCATCTCGCGGTTTTGCAATTCCGCCACCGGGAAATCCGCAGGCAGCGTGAGGGTGATCCTGCGGGTTTCACCAGGGTTCATGCCGACCACTTCCGCAGCAAATCCGGGAAGGAAGGACTTTTCTTCCAGGCGCACCCAGAATTCGTCACGACCGGAAAGATGGCCGGCGGGCTTGCCGAGGAATTCCTCGGTGGGTTTGTCATCGACGGTCGATGAGTAGTCGATCACCGCCAAATCGTCCATCGCGGCGGAGCGGCCTTCGATGTCGGCGAATTCGGCGTAGCGTTCGCGCAATCCGTCGAGTTGGGCCTGGAGGTCCTGCTCCGGCACGGCGAGCGGTGGCACGGTAACGGTAACTCCTTTGTATTCAGGAACTTGTATTTCCGGCGCGAGGGTCATTTTCGAGACAAACGTGATGCACCCGTCGGTTTTGGTCGTGACATCCTCGGGCACGCCGAAGTCGAGCACCTTGAGTTCTTCGTCTTTGAGCGCCTGGTCATAGGCCTCGTTGAAAAGCTTTTCGTGGAGTTGTTCGGTGATTTCCTTTTCGAAGCGTTTCTCAATGAACGAGCGCGGGGCCTTGCCGGGCCTGTATCCCGGAATCCGGGCCTTCTTGAGGTATCCGCTGACGATTTGATCGCGCTGTGTTTGGACTATTTCCGCCGGGATTTCAACGCGCAGGGTGGCGACGCATTTGGGCTGTTTCTCGACAACAATGTTCATGGTGAATAAGGCCGACTTTGGCGTCGGGACGGGCAAACTAGCGGTACGGACGGCTGATTGTCAAACAGGGCCTGCAAAAAGCGCGATCCCGCCGCGAGATTGGCAAAATATGCGAATCGGCAACTCCCCCGCCGCAGGTCGATTCCGTGCCTTCGCCGCAGGCTGCGGCAGGCGACGATCATCATAGGGAGAGATCTTCCCAGCCCTTGTGGCCGCCGCATCGTTTTGCAAATGATGCGCACCTACGCGCTTTGCGGCGGGGCGGGGGATTGGGCCTTGCCTGTTAGGTCGGAGTCCTCCAGATTTCCGCCGTTCCGGGTGTTTGGATTCGTTGCCGCGAGTCGCATGGCCCGGGATCTTCGCATGCAAACCAATCGCCGGCGCGTTTTGTTAGGATCGATGACCCCGTTGTTCGGGGTTTTCTGTTATGTGGCGTGGTCTGGCGGCACGCTGGCGGCGCACGGTGGGGCGGCCGCCGCCACAGAGTCGATCCCGAACGACAAATGCCTTGAGTGCCACGGCGAAAAGGATCTGACGAAGGATCTGCCCAACGGCAAACAAAGGACCCTGTTTGTGGATGAGAAAATCCGCCAGTCGTCGGTCCACGCGAAACTTGATTGTGTGGATTGTCACGCCGGTCTGACGGACAAACATCCGGAGGAATCGAAGCCGGTCAAGCCGGTGGCCTGCGCGGAATGCCACAAGGATGAGGCGGACCATTACGCAACCAGCATCCACGGTTTCAGCCAGACCATGGGTTCCTCCAAGGCGGCGACCTGCACCAGTTGCCACGGCACGCACGACATGCTTTCGCCCGCCAACCCGAACTCGCCGGTGTTCAAGCTGAACCTGGCCCGGACCTGCGCGAAATGCCATGACAACAAGGGCATCACCGATGAATACCGCATGCGTTTCCCGCATGTTGGCGCGCAATACCTGGACAGCATCCACGGTTACGGAGTCAAGAACATGGGGTTGGTGGTGGCACCGTCCTGCAACGATTGCCATGGCGTTCACGATATCAAACGCAGCGTGGACGGCAACTCGCCCATCAACAAGGCGAACGTCGCCGGCACCTGTGGCAAGTGCCACCTTGGCATTGAGGAAAAATATGACAAGAGCGTGCATGGCCAACTCCTCGCCAAGGGGGACTCGCGCGCCCCGGCCTGCAACGACTGCCACACCGCCCACGAGATCGAGATCCCCGGCAACGCGCATTTCAAACAGCTCAGCGACAAGCGTTGCGGCTCATGCCACCAGAAAAGCCTCGAACATTACCGCGACACCTATCATGGCAAGGCGATGGCTCTCGGCCAGCCGAACGCCGCCACCGATGTGGCCGCCTGTTATGATTGCCATGGCGATCACAACATCCTGGCGGTTTCCGATCCGGACTCGCAGTTATCAAAACAGAACATCCGGGGCACCTGTGCCAGGTGCCACCCCGGTGCCACCGCGAGCTTCACCCGCTACGCGCCGCACGCCGACCCGCTGGACGGTAATAAATACCCGGCGCTGCACCTCACGTTCGTGCTGATGACCGTGTTATTGTTAGGCGTGTTCGCGTTTTTCGGCGGTCACACGCTGTTGTGGCTGGCCCGTTCGGTGTGGCTCTACCGGCACGACTCGAAGACGTATCGCGAGACGAAATGCGAGATCCAGCGCGACGACGAGTGGTTCACGCGCTTCACGCCCTTTGATCGTTTCCTGCATTTCCTGGTGGTCACCAGCTTCCTGCTGTTGGTCATCACCGGCATGCCGCTCAAGTTCTATTATACCGTTTGGGCGAAAACCCTGTTTCATATCATTGGCGGCGCGCAAACCGCCCGCTCGCTCCACCGCTTCGGCGCGCTCGTCACGTTCCTCTATTTCGGCCTGCACCTCATCGATCTGGTCAGATCGTCATGGCACAACCGCAGTGCCTTGCGTGATCCGGAATCCGGCAAATGGCGGTTCGGACGGTTCTGGAGCGCCGTCTTCGGCGCGGACTCGATGGTCCCGTCGTTGCAGGATTGGCGCGAATTCGTCGCCCATCAGAAATGGTTCTTCGGTCGCGGACCCAAGCCGCAATTCGATCGCTGGACGTATTGGGAGAAATTCGACTATTTTGCGGTATTCTGGGGGATTTTCGCCATCGGATTGTCCGGCATGATCATGTGGTTTCCGCAGTTTTTCACCGCCTTCCTGCCCGGCTGGGTGATCAACATCGCGCTTATCGTGCACTCCGACGAGGCGCTGTTGGCTGCCGGTTTCATCTTCACCATTCATTTCTTCAACACCCATTTCAGGTTGGAGAAATTCCCGATGGACAATGTGATTTTCTCCGGCCGGATCTCGAAAACCGAAATGCTGCATGAACGCAAACGCTGGTATGACAGACTCGTCGCCGATGGCCGCCTCGAGCAACACCGCGTCCGCGACGAATGGGAACGCTGGAAACGCATCGCCCGCCCGATCGGCTTCACCTTCTTCGGCATCGGCCTGGTCCTGCTGGTCCTCATCATCTATGCCATGATCACCCGCCTCACCCATTGATCTGACGAGGCTGCGCCTCAGACCCCAGAGACCAGAACCCGGCGGGAGCGATAGCGACCCTAGAAACTCCGGCGCAGCCGCAATCTGGGATGGCCAACGGCAAATCAGACTGAAACAACCGTTGATTTGACGGGTTCAAAAGATCCATCAATTTTGACAGGTCCGCCCATGATGAATGGACTAATTCGGGTATCCTCGCCATAGGTGAGGTTGGCCGCCTGCTTCATGTTTGCGAATTCCTCGCGGCCGATGCTGGAAAGCAGCACACCGCGGTCCGACATCACATGACGGCTGGCGGAGAGGCGGTCCACGATCATGCTCAGCCAGGAGGAGCGCTGATAGGCGTCGATGTAAGCGAATTCGTCCTCGCCGGTGTTGTAGGGCGGATCGATGTAGAAGAGTTGGACCCGGTTACGGTATTTCTCACGGAGCGTGTTGAGCGCCTGCCAGTTCTCGCTCTTGATGAGGCGGCCATCGAGTTGGTTGTCGAGGTCGTCAAAGAGCGCCAGCAGGGCGATTTCCAATTCCTTGGGAAAGTGCCGGGTATCGAGCGGGAGGGATTTCCAATTTGGATTTAATGAGGAAGGCAGGAAAGCAGGAACAGATTTCTCATTTCCTGGATTTGATGATGAAGATACGCATGGCCTTGTCGAGTGTGGCTTCGCCGACTTTCAGGCCGGCCTTGTGAAGGGCTTTGAGGATGTCATCAATTTTGGTTTTCCGGCCACTTTGGGAATAAGCTGCGGTGAGGCGGACAACCTGAACGTCCTTCTTTTTCTCTATCTTCTCGAAGGTGTAAACAAGTTCCCGTTTTTCATTGGATTTCTTGAGTTCCAAGCTGGAGCAATCGAAGAAGAATGCCTGGCCATCCACCTCCACGGCCTTTTGGAAATAGGACGCCTTAATCCGCATCAGGTTGATGTAGCCGGACTTTCCGTCCACTTTTGCGCCGACGAAAAGCTCGCGGAGGGCATCGAGGAAACGGCGTTCCTTGGGGCCGGATTTGCTGGTGGGGTCGTGGCTCATGGGTGTCAGATAACGGGATGGAATGGATATTGGCAAGAAAAAAGTGTGCATTCGAACACCTCAAAGCAACTTTTTCCGTAACAATTCCGTGACCTGTTTGGGATTGGGTTTGGTGGCGGCGTTTTTCATGACCTGGCCGGTGAGGAAGTTGAGGAGTTTTTCGTTGCCAGCTTTGACGGCGGCGACTTCGGCGGGGTTGTTGGCGATGGCGGCATCAACGAGCGCTTCGAGTTCGCCGGCGGCGGCGGGTTTGAAGCCAAGGGTGGTGGCGATGGCGGCGGGTTCGCGATCAGGTTCCTGATAGAGCGTGGCGAACACCTCGTTGGCCTGGTTGGCGGCCAGAGTGCCGTCTTCGACGAGCAGCAGCAGCGCCCGCAGTTTTTCCGGGGTAACCGGACAGGAGTCGATGCCGATGCCTTGTTCGTTGAGGGTGCCTAGCAGATTGTTGATGATGAAATTGGCGGCCCTTTTGCCGGGTAGGGCGGGGGAAGAAGAGCGAGTCTGGAGACTCGCGGTCCCAACGGAGACTCCGGTCCCGGCGACGGCCTCGAAGAAGGCGGCGAGGTGGCGGTCCGACGAGAGCACGGAGGCGTCGTAGGGAGTGACTGCGAAGTCGTTGATGAAGCGGGCGGCGAGTTCGTGCGGGAGTTCGGGGACCAGCGGGCGGACTTTATCTAACAACGGTGCGGTGCGGATGGGGAGCAGATCCGGGCAGGTGAAATAGCGGTAGTCGTGCGCGTCCTCTTTGGTGCGCATGAGTTGGGTTTCGCCGCGGTCATCGTCCCAACGGCGGGTGGATTGGACTTGCGGAAGTCCGCGGTCAAGGTCTTCGGACTGGCGTTGGATTTCGAAATGGATGGCGCGGCGGATGGCGGAGATCGAGTTGAGGTTTTTGAGTTCGATCTTGGAGCCTAACGGATCCGTGGCATGGTGGCGCAATGAGATGTTCACATCGCAGCGGAGTTGGCCCTCTTCCATATCGGCATCGGAGACCCCGCCTTGTTGGAGGATCATTTGCAGCGAGCGGAGATAGGCGAACGCTTCCTCGGCGGATTCGAGGTCCGGCTCGCTGACGATTTCCATGAGCGGGGTTCCGGCGCGGTTGAAGTCGATGAGCGACGAGTTGCCGAGGTGGGTGGATTTGGCGACATCCTCTTCCAAGTGGATGCGGTTGAGGCGGACGACCTTGCCGGGGTTGGCGATGTTTTTCCGGGCATCCGTGGGATAACAATGGTCATAGAGCGGGACTCCGCCGCCGATGCAGAGCGGCAGTTCCATTTGCGTCGTCTGATAGTTCTTGGGCATGTCCGGATAGAAATAGTTCTTGCGGTCCCATTTGGATATTTCGGGAGACGAGCATTGGATCATGAGTCCGGCCAGCAGGGTAAGCTCGATGGCTTCGCGGTTGAGGACGGGCAGGGCGCCGGGCAGGCCGAGACACACCGGACAGGTATGGGAGTTGGGCGTGTCGCCGAACGAGGTGCGGCAAGCACAGAACATCTTGGTGGCGGTCTTTACCTGGCAATGGACTTCAAGGCCGATGGTGACTAAATAGGTCATGGGTGTAAGGCTGAGATGAAAACGAGTGAAAGAAATAGACAGAAGAGAAGAAGACAGAAGACAGAAGATGAAGAACTGACGATTTATTAACTGAGGATGGACGTTTGAGCGATGGCAGACGCGTGGATGAGGTGAATTAGTGGGGTGAGGATGATTGGATGGTGGGTTTTTGAACGGGGTGCCGAAGATGAAGCTGATTCTTTTCTTCTGTCTTCTGTCTTCTTCTGTCTTTTCTTTAGTGTTGGAAGGTTTTGAGGAGGTCCTGGATTTTGGGATCGCTGAGGAATTTGGTGACAAGCGGTGAACGGAGCAGATCGGTGAAGTGGCCGTTGCGGGCGAGGTTTTGGAGATCGGGGTCGTTGACGATGATGGCGAGAAGGGCGACGATCAGGCAGGTGGAGATGAGCGCGAAAAACATCACGCCGAAACAACGTGCCAGCGTGAGAGGGGGGCGTTGCTGGGTGGATCGTCGGAACGGACTCGTGAGGAATTGTACCAGCGAGTGGAAGATGATAAAGGTGAGGACAAAACCGACGATGGCCAGTACGGGTGCCACCCATTCGAGGTGATTGCCGACACAGGCTTTCACCAAATCAGGGGCAAGTTGCCACAAACGGAGACCCACCCACACGCTGACGCCAAGAACCAGGCATCCTAACAGGAATCGGACAATCCCGCGCAACAACACGAAGCCAGCGCAGAGCACGAAGATGGCCAGCGCGATGGTGGTGAGGTTGAGAGACATGGGAGAGATCGCGGATTGTGGATGGAAGATGGAATCGAAACGCGGAGGCGCGGAGGTCGCAGAGAGGAACGCGGAGTGGATTGAGGATGGGGGATGAAGAAATGAGCTTTCTCATCTACGATCCACGATCTGCTATCCTCGATCCAGGCATTTTTGGCGGAGGAGATGATCGGTTAGGACGAGGACGGCCATGGCTTCGACGATGGGGACGGCGCGGGGGAGGACGCAGGCGTCGTGGCGGCCTTTGCCGGCGAGTTCGGTGTTGTGGCCGGAGGCGATGACGGTTTCCTGCGTGGTCATGATGGTGGCGGTGGGTTTGAAGGCGACGCGGAAGAGGATGGTTTCGCCATTGGAGATGCCGCCCTGGACGCCGCCCGAACGGTTGCCGGTAGTGCGGACCCTGCCGGCGATCATGCGGAACGGATCGTTGTGCTCGCGGCCGGTGAGCAGGGTGCCGGCGAACCCCGAGCCGATTTCAAAGCCCTTGGTGGCGGGAATGGACAGCATGGCCTTGGCAAGATCCGCCTCGAGTTTGTCGAAGACCGGTTCGCCGAGGCCGGGCGGGCAGTTGCGGATGACGCATTGGACGACACCGCCGACCGAATTGCCGTCGGCGCGGATGGCTTTGACGCGTTCGATCATGGGTTCGACCATGGCGGGATCGCCGGTGCGGATGATGTTGGATTCGATGTCCGCCGCGGTGACGGCGGCGGGATCCACGGTGGCTTTGAGATCCTGGATGGATTCCACCCAGGCGAGGATTTCGATGCCGGGATGGAGGGCGTCGAGCACTTGCCTGGCGACGGCGGCGGCGGCCACCCGGCCGATGGTTTCGCGGGCGGATGCGCGGCCCCCGCCGGACGGGGCACGGATGCCGTATTTCGAGTCGTAGGTGAAATCGGCGTGGCTGGGCCGGTAGGTGGCGGCCATTTCGTCATAGGCTTCGGGGCGTTGGTCGGTGTTGCGCACGAAAATGGCGATCGGGGTGCCCAGGGTGAGCCCGTCATGCAGGCCGGAGAGGATTTCCGCGGCATCGGCCTCCTGTCGTGGGGTGACGATTTCGGATTGGCCGGGGCGGCGGCGGTCGAGTTCGCGCTGGATGATTGCCAGCGAAACCGGGATGCGTGGCGGGCAACCATCGATGACGACACCCACGCCGCCACCGTGGGACTCGCCGAACGTGTGGATGCGGAAAACCTGACCGAAGGTGGATGACATGCGGGGAGATTAAACTCCCTGCGGCGCGGGGCAAGCCAAGAGAGACAGAAGACTTCAGGACAGAAGACAGAAGAAAAGAGAGCCAGGCACGTCGCAATGTACGGCTTAGCGCCATCCGTGGGCGAAAGCGAAGGGGATATCAGGAGCGGTGCTTTTCATGCGCCATGCCTATGAAATTTTGGCATGGCGGATGGAATCCGCCGCCACGGCTGAGTCTCCATGCTTGCCGGGCAGGTCAAAGCGGGGCAAGGTCGCTTTGTGATGATGCCGCGCCCGCCGAAGAAGTTTGTAGCGATTCCGTTCGATTACCATCAGGAGATCGAGTTGACGATTGATTCGCTGACGAATCTGGGATCGGGAGTGGGGCGGGTTGATGGGTGGGTGGTGTTCGTGCCGTTCTCGCTGCCGGGGGAAACCGTGAAGTGTCGGATTCACCGCAACGACAAGAATTGTTCGCATGCGGATCTGCTGGAAGT
>Ga0073936_10006431_pt1 | contig 15505 bp, 9 predicted proteins | sample AliMusrvi5mmetaG_FD_87041 | JGI IMG/M metagenome (GOLD analysis project Ga0073936, IMG submission 87041) | Freshwater lake bacterial and archeal communities from Alinen Mustajarvi, Finland, to study Microbial Dark Matter (Phase II) - Alinen... | ecosystem: Environmental > Aquatic > Freshwater >... | reverse complement strand
GTCCGGAACTGGTAGCATCAAAGAGAGAACATCCTTAATGATGCCCGAAGAAAACCTCTCTCCATCCAAGCTCCCCCGCGTCCGCTTTGCGCCCTCGCCCACCGGCTACCTGCATGTGGGCGGCGCGCGCACCTTTATCTTCAATTGGCTCTATGCCCGCCACAATCAGGGAACTCTCGTCCTGCGCCTTGATGACACCGATGTCGAGCGCAACACCGAAGCCAGCGTCCAGTCCATCTTTGAAGGCCTGCGCTGGCTCGGCCTCTCGTGGGACGAAGAGTACAAGCAATCCGAACGCATTCCTTTGCACCGCCAGCAGGCTGAAGCCATCTTCGCCAGGGGCCTGGCCTATCGCGACTTCACCCCCGCCCACGCAGGCGACGACAATCAATCCTCTGCGCAAGGCGCGTGGCTCTTCAATCCCGGCATGCGCGAAATGTCCCGCGAAGAAAGCGACCGCCGCGCCGCCGCCGGGGAACCATTCGCCCTCCGCTACCGCGTCCCCCGCGGTGAAGGACGCACCCTCAGATTCACTGACAGCGTCTACGGCGAGCAATCCAAACAAGCCGACGAGGTCGAAGATTTTGCCTTGCTGCGTTCTGATGGCATGCCCACGTACCACCTCGCCTCCTGCGCCGACGACGCCGACCTGCGCATCAGCCACATCATCCGCGGCCAGGACCACCTCTCCAACACCTTCAAGCACTTGCTCATCTTCGAAGCCCTCGGCGCCTCCGCACCCCAGTTCGCGCACCTGCCGCTGCTCGTCGCCCCCGATGGCGCCAAACTGTCAAAGAGAAAACATGGTCCCGTCTTGAGCGTCACCACCTATCGCGATGCCGGCTTCCTCCCCCAGGCCTTCATCAACTTCCTCTGCCTCCTCGGCTGGTCGCCCAAAAACGACCGTGAGTTCCTTACTCTCGACGAGTTAACGGCGGCCTTCACTCTCGAAGCAGTCAACCGCGCCAACGCCGTCATCAACTTCACTGAAGAAGACCCCTTCGACGCCAAGGCAGTCTGGCTCAACGCCGAACACATCCGCGCCCTCCCCGTCGAGCGGTTGGAGGCCTCCATAGCCCCCTTCTTAGCGCAGGCTGGCTTCCATCCCACGCCCGGGCAGCTCCAAGCCGTCACTCCTCTCATCCGCGAGCGCATCAAGCTCCTCGGCGAAGCCCCCGCTGCAGCAGACTTTTTCTTCCTCGATAAGCTCGCCCCCTACGATCCAGCCGAGCTGATTCCGGCGAAAGGCGGCGACGCCGCCATGGTCCGCCGCGTCCTCCAGCACACCCTCGAAGTGCTGCCCAGTGTCAGCTTCGATCACGATTCACTCGACCAGGCGCTGCGCGCCGCAGCATCGAGCTTGGGCCTTAAAGCCGGCCAGGCCTTTCAGCCCATCCGCGTAGCCGTCTGCGGACGCAAAAACGCCCCGCCCCTTTTCGAAACCATGGCCGTCCTCGGTCGCGACATTTGCCTGGCGCGTATCGCCCAAGCGCTTGTCATTCTCGAACCGCTCAATTGAGCGCTTGAACGCAACCCTGAGTAGCGCCGGCCGGCCAACCACCCCAGCGACAGGTCTTCGTCGCTGGGGTGGTTGGCCGGCTGTGGCGTGGGTCTCCCGACCCACGCGCCGCGAATATGGCGTTGAGCGCATGAGCGCCCCAGGGTCCGGCGTAGCCCTCCCGTGAAATAATCAATCGTAGCCATGACCAACTCGAATCCGGAAAGCCCAGTCGCTCCAATCCAGGACGCCCCCGCACCCTCCAACTTCCTCCACGACATCATCTCTGAGGATGTGCGCACCAAAAAATACGGCGACGCGGTCGTCCAGACCCGCTTTCCCCCCGAGCCCAACGGCTACCTGCACATCGGCCACGCCAAGGCCATCTGCATTGATTTCGGCCTCGCCGACGAGTTCGGCGGCAAAACTAACCTGCGCTTCGACGACACCAACCCCGAAAAAGAAGAGCAGGAGTACGTCGACTCCATCATGAAGGACGTCCGCTGGCTCGGCTTTGAGTGGGACCGCCTCTTCTACGCCTCCGACTACTTCGGCCAGCTTTACGAGTGGGCGCTCAAGCTCATCCAGGCCGGCAAGGCCTACGTTGACGACCTCACCGCCGAAGAGATCCGCCAGCACCGCGGCACCCTCACTGAGCCCGGTACGGACTCTCCCTATCGCAACCGGACAATCGAAGAGAATCTCGGCCTCTTCACCCGCATGAAGGCCGGCGAGTTCCCCGACGGGACCCGTGTGCTGCGCGCCAAAATCGACATGGCGTCGCCCAACCTGAACATGCGCGACCCGGTCATGTACCGCATCCTCCACGCCTCGCACCAGCGCACCGGCGACGCATGGTGCATCTACCCCATGTACGACTACGCCCACGGCCAATCGGACTCGCTCGAGTGCGTCACCCACTCCATGTGTACCTTGGAGTTTGCCGATCACCAGCCGCTCTACCGCTGGTACATCGAGCAGCTCGGCATCTTCCCCTCGCAGCAATTTGAGTTCGACCGCCTCAACATCACCTACACAGTGCTCAGCAAGCGCCGCCTCATCCAGTTCGTGCAGGAAGGCCGCGTCAACGGCTGGGACGATCCCCGCATGCCCACTCTCTCCGGCTACCGCCGCCGCGGATTCACGCCTGAAGCCATCCGCACCTTCGTTGCCGCCAGCGGCGTCTCACGCACCAACGGCAGCACAGATGTTGAAATGCTTGAGCACTTCCAGCGCGACGACCTCAACCGCCGCGCCAGCCGCGCCATGGCCGTCCTGCACCCCCTCAAGCTGGTCATCGACAACTACCCGGTCGATCAGGTCGAGGAAGTCGAAGTCGCAAACAACCCCGAAGACCCCACGGCAGGAACCCGCTTGGTGCCCTTCTCGCGCGAGATCTATATCGAGCAGGACGACTTCCGCGAAGTTCCGCCGCCCAAGTACTACCGGCTGTCTCCGGGCAAGGAAGTCCGCCTGCGCAACGCTTATTTCGTCACTGCAAACTCCGTCGAAAAGGCCGCAGACGGCAGTGTCGTCGAAGTCCACTGCACTTACGATCCTGCCAGCCGCGGCGGCAACTCGCCCGATGGCCGCAAAGTAAAGTCCACCATGCATTGGGTCTCGGCCGCACACGCCATTTCCGCTGAAATCCGCCTCTACGACAAGCTCTTCTTGAAGCCCGACCCCAACGACTTCTCAGAAGACGGCAGCGTCCTCGACAATCTCAACCCCAACTCTCTTGAAGTCCTCTTGGGCGCCAAACTTGAGCCCTCTCTAGCCAACGCCAAACTCGAAGACCGCTTCCAGTTCGAGCGCGTAGGCTACTTCTGCCTTGATCCAGACACCACCCCCGGCAACCTAGTCTTCAATCGGACACTGCCATTAAAAGACTCCTGGGGCAAGATCGAGAAGAAGGCGGGAGCGTAAGCACCTGCGGTGCCGGGTGCCCCATCCATTCGCCGTCTTTCTGGCGAATGGGTGGGAAACCACGAACCTCTCATTCAGCAGGCTTTTCTAGTCCCTAATCCTTAATCCCTGCTTCATCACTTCCCCGCCACATCAATCGGCACCGTAATCGTCTTCGGCGGCATGCAGGCGTTCTCGTCGCAGGCCTGGTAGCGCAGCTTCGCCTCAACCAGGTGATCCCCTGCTGCGGCCACCAGGCGCGCTTCTATAACAAACTCGCCAGTGTACACATTCAGCTTTTCCGTTGGATCGAGTGGCAGCGTATAGTCCAGGCCCGCCGGGTAGTTTGCCCATTCCAGCCGCACGCCTGCCCCCTCCGGAATCGAGAAGGTTGTCGGAATTAAATATGCTTCCTTGGGCGCGTGAGAGTTGATATGCAAGCCCTGTGCAATGCGGAAATGAAGTTCCACGGTGGCGGCTTTGCCCGCGGCCACGGTCACCTGCTCCGGAAAGAGAAACTCAACAGCCGCATGCTTCTGCACGGAGCGGGCGGGCGCGTTCGATTGCCCTTGTACCGGCAACGAGGCCAACCCCAGCGCCAACCCTGCAAAGATCTTCCATCTACCTTCAATTGCCATCAACCATTCCACCCTTCAATACGGAACGTTTTTGCCGCCGCACAATTCCACCCCGCGACCGATGGCCTTTGCCGCGCGTCTGGCCATTTGTTCATCCGTAAAAGCAAATCCTTCCTCTTTGTCTCCAGCTTTTCGCGCCACAACCATCAGCATCGGCGGGTCAAATTGCATGTGCAGAGCCTGCCTGTCTTCAGGTGAGGTCTTCTCCTTTTCAAAAATGGCCTTCTCATGTTGCTCCACCGTCATCACTGAAAGACCCAGCACTTCGCGAAGGCTGAACGAAACATCTTCGTCGCTCGCAACCTCGCCGCCCATCCATCTCTTCCGGTGATATTGAACCGTGCAACTCGCCGGGTCGGTCGCCACATTGCTCACTTCAGTGCTGTATTCGACAGTAGCGTTGCCCCCCTCTTTATCCCTGGTGTGAATTACAAAGTTGAGCTTTCCCACCTGGCTCAGCTCATTCTGGATCGACTTCATGGTCTCGGCCAGCGACGCCGCGACGACGCCCGCATTGGGCGCCTGTGCGGCCAAAGCAAGAGTCATCAAGCCCAAAACGCCCGCGGCCGTCCAGTTGCGGATCTTCATGATTTTGGTTCCCTTTCATTTCCGCTGGCCAATCTACCGCGGTATATCCCGGTGCAGCGCCTTCACCTGGTAGCCGGCCTTCTTCAGCCGCTTGTTCATCTCCTCGGCCATCATCACGCTGCGGTGCTGCCCGCCGGTACAGCCAAACGCCACAGTCAGGTAGCTCTTCCCTTCCTGCACGTAGTGCGGCAGCAGGTAAAGCATCAGGTCCGTCACCCGGTTGAGAAACTCCTTGCTCTGCTTAAAGCCGCGCACGTATGCCGCCACCTTCGGGTCCAATCCCGTAAGCTTGCGAAACTCCGGCACAAAATGCGGGTTGGGCAAAAAACGCACGTCGAAAACCATGTCCGCGTCCAGCGGCACGCCGTTCTTGAAGCCGAAGCTCAGGCACGAAACCAGCCACTGCTTCGATTCGTCCTCGTGACCGAACCGGGCCTTGATGTGGGCGCGCAACTCGTGCACGTTGAAGTTGGACGTATCGATGAGCGTATCGGCAACATTGCGGATGGGGTCGAGCAGTTGCCGCTCCTCCACAATGGAGCGCGACACAGTTTCGGTCTTGCCCAGGGGGTGCGGCCGCCGGGTTTCAGAGTAGCGCCGCACCAGCACCGCGTCCTGGCAATCCAGAAAAACCACGCGCGTGGGCAGAAGCTTTCTTACCTTTTTCAGGATTTCGGGGAGACGGTCAAGCGTTAGGCCTTCGCGCACATCCACCACGATGGCCGCTTTTTCAACCTCTGTGGACTTGCCTACCAGCCCGGCAAAATCGGGCAGCAGTTCAAGCGGCAGATTGTCTACGCAGTGAAAGCCAAGATCTTCGAAACTCTTCAGCGCCGATGCCTTGCCCGCGCCAGAGATTCCGGTAACAATCACCAGTTCCCTGCCCGGCTTTTGGGCTGTCCTTGATCGTTTGGCTGCCGCAGGCCTTGAGGCGGCTCGGGGCGCCGATTTTATAGGCGTCATGCGCTCATGCTACACCTCATGACCGTCGTCCCGCATGACCTTTGCTGCGGGGTTCAGGCCCCCGGCATCAGCGCCCAGCCGTTTCTTCCCGCAAGCGCCTGTGGCGGTTCCATCGGATTCGACAGAAAACGGCCCTGCCCCAGTTCGCAGCCCATGCGGCAAAGCGCATCCAGCTGTTCGCGGGTTTCTATCTGCTGCGCCACCACTTGCACGCCAAGCGTGTGGCCCAGTTGCATCAGCGCCTGAACCAGCGCCAACTGCCGCCCAGTCGTTGTCGCCACCACCGTCAATTTGGGGTCCATCTTCACTACGTCGATAGGCAAGCGCACCAGGTGGTTCAGCGGCGCAAGTCCCGAGCCGAAGTTGTCCACCGCCACCCGCACGTTCAAGTCAACCATGCGCTGCAGAATGGCTACCGAAGCATCCGGATCCTCGTTCAATGTGGTCTCGCTGATCTCAAGCATCAGCCGGCCGGGATTCGCTCCAGTCGTTTCCAGCACTCTCTTCAACTGTGCAACCATGTCCGGGCGATAGAACTGCCGGCGCGTCAGGTTGATGTTCATGGTCAGATCCGATTGTTCGACGCTCTCTGTCCATGCCCGCAGTTGCCTGCACACGGTCTCCAGCGTTTCGCGGCCAAGGGTGATGGAGAGCCCCGTATCTTCAGCCAGGGCGAGCAAATCGCCAAAGCTCTCGACCGTGCCGTCGGCCCGCCGCCTGCGCAACTGCGACTCGAAGCCCTCGATCCTACCGGTCGTCAGCCGGTAAATCGGTTCATACCAGATTTCGAACTCCCGCATTTCAAGCACGCGGCGCAGTTCCCGCTCTCTCTCCTGCTGGTTGGTTATGTGCGTTTCCAGATGCTTGTCAAAGATCTCAAATCGCCCGCCGCCTTGTTCCTTTGCCCGGTACATTGCCAGGTCGGCGTCACGCAACAGCAGATCGGGGGTCAGGTGCTCCGGTCCCGCCATCGCCACGCCGATGCTGACGTTCACGTCCACCGCGTGACCGAAAATCTCAAATGGCCGCTTCATCTCCTGCATGATGCGGCTGGCCACAATGTCCAGATCGGCGACGGTGACGATGTTTTCCACCAGCACGCCGAACTCGTCGCCGCCCAACCGGGCAGCGGTGTCTTGCGGGCGCAGCACTGCACTCAGCCTGCCGGCCACCGCTGTCAGCAGTTCATCCCCCGCGGCGTGGCCCAGTGCATCGTTGATTTCCTTGAAACGGTCGAGATCCAGAAACAGTGCCCCGCAGTTCTGGTCCAGCCGCCGGGCGCGTCGCGTCAATGCCAGGTTCAAGCGGTCAAGGAAAAGCCCGCGATTGGGCAGCTCCGTCAATGTATCGTGCATTACGTCGTGCTGCAGGCGTGCTTCAATCTGCTTGCGCTCCACGATGTTGCGAAAGCTTAGAACGTAGCCCACCTTGGACTCGTTCACCAGCAGCGGTCCGGCAAGCAGCGCAACGTCCACCAGTTCGCCGGCCTTGTTCAGGCGCACGGTTTCCAGCGCCGCGTGACCATAGTCGTCCACCGTTTTCTCGATGGCCGCATTCTCAAACTGACGCGTGTCAGGAACGATAAATTCCCGCAGGTTCCCGCCGCTTACCTCGTCTGCCGTAAACCCGAACATCTGCGTAAATGCGGGATTTGTGTAGAGCACGTGGGTGCCGTGCACAATCACCACCGCCTCGGGAATGCTCGAAAGCACGTCCTCCATCAGGCGCGATTTGGGAGCCTTTTCCCGGCCTCCGGGATGCGCGACAATCACCGCCTCGCGCAATTCCGCGTCAAGAACGCTATAGGTGCCTTCAACCGGCTGCAGTCGCCCGCCCTTGGCAGGCATCGTGGCGTGGAAGGGGCTTCCCTTCCCGGTGCGGGTCAGCAGCGTTTGCGGCTCGGCGGTTCCTGGAAACAGGCCCCAGAGAACTTCCTCTACAGGGCGCGGTGTCCACGCTCCCTCGGTCATGCCCAGCATCTGGCGGGCCTCTGCATTGGCAAAGACGATTCTGCCTGCCCGCTCAAGAAAAACCAGCGCCGGCAGAGCGTCAAGAATCTCCTGCTGGTGCATGGAATCCGAGTTTTCAGGAAGATTCAAGCTCATTGTGCTCCAGGAAACTAGTGCAGCTGCCATTTCGTGTATTCCCTCCGGCCCAAGCCGTCTTTTAACTCCATTCGGCTCAATTCCAGAGCCCGGCGCCGTGATCGCCCATCCGGCAGAAATCCGCCAGAAAAAGCCTCTCGGTTTCCGATTGGCGTCAGTTCTGCCCGGGTCTCATCGGGCGTTCCAACGGCCTGTGCCCCTTGATTCGCCGGATTTCATGGCCCGTGGCCATCGAATCCGGATCGTGCCGGGGATCGCCATCTCCTGCATCCTATTCCGGAAGCAGGTGCGCATAAATCCCCTAAACCGGGTATCGGATGCAACCAAAGTCTGCTTTATGCCTCATTTCGGGGCAGGGGATGAGTGTTTGACCGGGAAACTCCTGATTTCAGGATGGGAAACGGGCATGGGGATGCCAAACAGCTTGCGGAAAAACTCGCGCGTACGGTAGGCCGGGGATTTATCCCCAGTGTAACGTGAATCAAATCAACGAGGGCTTCAGCCCCTGGGGTATGGTTTTCGTGCTTTCTCTCCAAAACCTCGCCTTTTTCCGCAGCATGCCAAAGCCCACAACCTGGCACGCGGTAAATCCGGGCACGGCAAGCCCGAGCGCCCACCTGCCTTAACGGCACAGGTGGGCGCAAGGCTCTCCAATCGATTTCACGCTTCAGAACCGGAACTATGGAATTTCCAGCAACTCCATGTGCCCGTCGCGCCTGCGATGCAGCACGTACAGGTCCCCCGAAGGGTTGCGGAAGACGAGCAGGTCGCGGTCCCGGAACTCGACCTCCTTGACCGCCTCCTCGATGGTCAGCGGCCTCAGGGCCACCGCCTCGCTGCTCTCGATGATGTGCGGTTCCACCACCGCCCTGCGCGCTGGGAAGGAGTGAACGGCGATGCTGGCGCGAGCCTTGGCCTTGCCTCCGCGGCCAGACCGCTGCTCTTCGTCTGCGTTCGGCTGAGCGGCGCGAGCCTTGGGCCTGGCCACCGGCGGAGCCGTCAGGATCTTTTCTTCCTTGGGCAGCCGTTTGCTTGCCATCCGGCGGTCCCGGTGCTTGCGCGCCTGATTCTCGGCATGAGCCAGGGCCTGCCGCAGCGCTATAGCAAGCGTCGCGCCCTTGCCCTCGGCCGCGATCGTCTGCTGCCGGGCGACGATGGTTACTTCGGCAAATTGTAGAAGTTTTTGCGCGCTGAAGGTCACGCTGGCGCTAGCGGTTTTGCCCAGCATCCGGGCGATGCGTTCCAAACCCTCCTCGGCCTGCGTGCGCAGCACCTTGGAGATTCTCACTTTTCTGGCGGTGAACTCCACTTCCATGGTCAGCCTCCGCTCTTCTTTCTCGCAGCATGACTCTGCCTGGAGAACTCTGGATTCTACACCCACGCGCTTCTATCTACTTTGAACTTGTTCTCCCCGGCCCCAGGGATGCCGGATCAACTGGCCGGCAATCAATTTCCGGGACAGGGAGAAGACAGTATATGACGGGAAACTCTCGATTGAAAGACGCAGAATTCGCCCCGTGCGCGCAGACCGCCCCCGCCGCCGGAAACAGACCGGCAACCCAATTCGGGCAAAGCTGATTCAGAAACTCCCTCCGACATGTGCCCCCCCCGCATCTTGTCGTCAGGTTGGGTATCCCTCAGGAGACCGTGTCAATCACCGGAAAGCAGGTGAACTCCTCTTCAGCCACCTGCCAGTACGGCATGTAAGTCACCCCGGAATTTTCCGCCACGGTATAGTGCGTCGGAGCTTCCGGCTTCGCAATCAGGTGGCGGCCCAAATCCAGCGGTCCGGCCCCTCCCGGCAGCCGCAGCACCGTATCCTTCGACCCCACCGCCGCGTACAGCAGCGGTCCCCAGGTCAGCGAATAGCGCTTGTGCCCTGCAATCTGGTCTGCACCCTTGTACTCCGCAACTGCAAATCCGGCCGGCAGGATAAAGCTCACCACGTCTCCCTCGGCCCAGGTACGGTCAAGTGTCAAAAAGCTGCCCGGCTTGCCGCTCCCCGCAGCCTTTCCGTTTACCGCGACGGCCATCTCCTTCAAAGCCCAACGCGGAACCCGCACCCGCAGCCTCATAGCCTTCGGATGCGCCGTTGAAACCGTCAGCTTCACATCGCAGCCCAGCGGGAACTTCGTTTCCATATTCACCTTGAGAGGCGCGCCACCGTGCTGCCAATGAATCGTCGACGGCTCGAAGAGATTGACGTACACCCCGTCCTCGGCCACCGAGTAGATATGCTCCGGGAAGGAGCCGATCAGCCGCGTGCCCTGCCCCTCGCAACAGGTGTTGTTCCGTGTCCCCTCTTCCTTTTTGCCCACCAGCATGGTGTGATACCGCAGTCCCTTTGTCTCCTGCTGGTTGGCGATAGCAACGTTGTAAATCGAGCTCTCAATCTCCGCCGCGTAGCGTTCTTCCTCGGGGTTGATCAGCTGGAACCGCTGGCTCAAAAATGTCCAGAACGAGTTCCCGCACAGTTCCCCAAGCTTCTGCGTAAGCGACAGCGCATCCGGCGGATTGTAGGTGTATTCAATAATGGCAACCGACCCGCCGGGCTGAATCCAGTGGTCCTTGTACATCTCCCATGCGGCCTTTACGCCGTCGTGCCAGCGCTTGTCGCCCGTAGCCCGGTACACGTCCATGTACGCTTCAAGATTGGTCAGCAGGTAGCAATGCGGCCTGTCATACCCGTACTGCCACACCTGGTCCTTGTCGTAGCGGGCCAACTCCTCCAGCCACTTGTCTTCAAGAAAGTACCGCTGAATCACCTGGATGTCCGCCGGCTTGCCTGTGGGCGTGAAGTACATCCGCGTATTGCCGATCATCCCCTGGCCGCCCTGCACCGCGCCGCGCAGAAGTTCGGGAAGAAACTTGGCCTGGTTGAATACGTCATAGTTGCCGCGCAGCATTTCAAAGGCTTCGGGATGCCCCCCGTATCCAGCCTCGATCATCCCGTGCGTCAGCCACGCGCGTGTGTAGGCGCCGCGCTCTGAAAAGAAGACCGAGTCTTCCGGATATGCCATGATGTGCCCATCCGGCTGCTTGCACTCGGCAATCCCCGCCACCACGGCGTCCATCCGCTTGCGCAGTTCCGGGTCGTCGATCCAGCGCAGCGTGTTGCCCGCGCCCATCAAAAAGCGTCCCGCATTTGACCCGGCAAGATCCGTCTCCCAGAACTGGTCCACCTTGCGATTGATCGGCGGAATCGGCTTGCCTGCCCGGTCTCTGAATTGAATGAGGAGATCGTCTACGGTGTAGGACTCCAGCAGGTAGCCAATGTTGTTGCGCATCGTTGTTTCAAAGATGCCGCCGTTGAGAGTCACGCCCGTCGCAGGCGCGTGCGCCTTGTAGGTCACCGGCTTCCATGTCGCCGGATCAGTCACGTACTCAGGCCGGTCGCGGTGAATGTACTCGGTCTCGATGCGCTCTGCCCGCGTGACCTGTTGCGCGTCGTCCATATTGCCGTGCTCTTTATCGCAAGTCACCGGCCGTCCCACGGCCACGTCCTTGCCGCCCGCAATCACCGCGATTCTCGACAACGCGAAATAGTATTTGCCTTCGGCGGAACAGACCGGTGTCCCCTCGTTCGCGTCCGGGTTGTCCGGGCTGCACGGCGGCGCGGCCAGCTTCGTAGCCGTCAGCCGTACAAAGCGCGCCTTCTGCTTCAACCCGGGAAAACTCGCAACCGTGTCACCTGGGTTCTCAAAGGCCGCATGCGTAAAGTCGACGACTGTTGCCGCTTTCGCAAACCCCGCTTCTTCCGCAACCTCAATCTTGAATCCCTCGGGAAATCCTTCGCCGCCAAAGTAGGCGTCCTTCCCCGGCACCATCTTCTGGTTGGCAGGAAAAATCCGAATCTCGTCGATCCGCTGCGGCTCCCCAAGATCAATCTGCACCCACGAAGCGGTCTCCGCCGCTACCGACCGCTTTGACCTGTAAGGGCGGTATTTATAAGTTGGTGTCGAAGCGATCCTGTCCCTGGTCAGATAACTCGCCGCAGCCGCCGATGGATCAGCCAGAACCGCCTCGGGTTCCAGAACACGACCGGCCAGCAACCCGCCGCCCGTTACCCACGCCGCCGCCTGCATCAGTTCGCGCCGCGTCAGTGAGCCGCGCGTTGAAAGGCCATCACCCTCAAGAGTCTTCGGTTTCCGTTCCTTGCCCATCGAGCCACCCTCCGGTTCGTTCAATCAATACGGCGCCGCGAATCGGTCACTCCGATCGCAACCCGGATTCTATCATTGGAAAGGGAGAACAAATTGGAGAGTCGCTTCAGTCTTTGACCGTTTGATCCCGCTAAAAAGCAGGGTGCCCAGGTCTCGTTTTTGAGACCTGGGATACCTCAACTCTCTGCAAATCGACCCGAATTCACTCGGCCAATGCGTAATATCACCCGTCCCGACGCCGCCGCTGGTGCGTCGAGGGAATATTCATGTCTTCGCGATACTTTGCCACCGTGCGCCGCGTAAGCTGGATGCCCTGCGACTGCAGCAACGCTGCAAGCTGGTCGTCGGTCAGCGGATGCCGCGCATCCTCATCCTCAATCAGTTTGCGGACCTTGCGCTTCAACACCAGCAGCGACGTGTCCGCGCCCTCGGGCCCGTTCGAACCTTCTGAAAAGAAGAAACGCAGCTCAATCACGCCCTGCGGCGTGTGCGCATACTTGTTGGCCACCGCGCGGCTCACCGTCGACGGGTGAACGCCAATTTCCTCGGCCACTTCCTTGATCATCATTGGCCGCAGCGCTTCAATGCCCTCATCCAGAAAATCCTGCTGCCGGCGGACGATCACTTCGCAGGTGCGCAGAATCGTGCTCTTCCTCTGCGCGATGTTGCGCATCAGTTGCAGCGCGGAGCGGAACCGCTCCTTCACATAATCCTTGACCTCTTTGTCGGTGCCTTCGGCGGTGAGCATCCGCCGGTAACGCTGGCTCAGCCGCAGACTGGGCAGGTCTTCCTCGTTCATTGATACGACCCACTCGCCGCCGCGCTTCAAAAACACAACGTCGGGCTCAATCAGCCGGGTCTGCTCGCGGTTGTAGAGCCGCCCTGGCCGTGGGTCCAGGGTGCGGATAAACTCGATCCCCGCGTGGGCTTCCGCCTGGGTTACCTGCGCCGCACGCGCCAGGTCTTTCACATCGCGTTTCTGCAGCAGATGCAAGTGGTGGTCCACAATCAGCGCCGCCACCTCCATGCTGCGCCGGCGTTCCTCAATGCGCGCCTCAGCCTCGGCGCGGAAGCTGCCATGCGGGTCCTCGTCCGGGTCCGCTGCGGGCTTCGCATACAAATGGCTGAACTCGTGCTGCTGCGCGGCTATCTGAAGCAACAGGCACTCGCGCAGGTCCCGAGCACCGATTCCCGCCGGGTCAAGATGCTGCACCAGGTCGATGCCGCGCCGCACCATTTCCAGGTCTGCTGCCCCTGCCGGTCCCGATACGGCCGCCCCGTCGGCCGGTTTCTGCCCCGTCCCGTTCGACCCGGAATGGTCTTCAACGGGTTCGTTCCCCTCTGATTGCCGAAAAGCCGCGGCCAGTTCTTCTTCGCCCGCGGACAGGTATCCGTCTTCGTTCAGATTCCCAATCACATATTCGGCCGCCAGGTGAAGGTCGGCGTCCAGCGTCAGAGCGCCCAGTTGCCACGCCAAGTGATCGGACAAAGTCGTTGGTTGGGAGAGAAAATTCTCAAACGAGGGCTTTTCGCTGTCTTCGTACTCCGGCTGGGTGCGGTAGCCGGGGTCCAGGTAGTCCCTGAAGTACGATCCGAAATCGATCTCGAGAAACGGGTCCTTGGGTGGGGCCGGCGTTTCCTCCTGGCCTCGATCCTGCAGTTCCAGCCGCTCGTTGCGCTCTTGCCGTTCCTGCCGGCCCGCAACCTCATCCAGCATTGGAACCGTCTCGTCAATCTCCTCCAGGACGGGATTTTCAACCATCTCGGCATCGATCATCTCCTTCAGTTCGAGCTTGTTGAGCGCAAGCACGCTCACCATTTGCATCAGGCCCGGAGTGAGGACCTGGCGTTGCGATACCTTGAGGCTCAATTTGGGTTGAAGCAGCGCCATAAAAGGAACTCGATTCCCGTTTGTACCTGGTATCAGTGTAATTGGATGAGAAACACGCTGATCGACAAATTGGCTCGAAACAAGCCAGTTGTCCCGGATCGGGCGGCTCTCAATCCGGGAATCTCGCCCCGGAATTTCCACCCGAATCAACCGTTCCTTGAAATTGATAAAACCGGAATCGCCTCAACCGGCTCTCGAACCCGGGACTTGCCCCCCATTCCACCCTCATCCCAGGGAGAACCCCTCGCCCAGATAGACGCGCCGCACATCCACATCGTTGCCCAATTCGTGCGGAGTGCCGGCTCGGAAGATCTTTCCCTCGGCAATAATGTACGCCCTGTCGGTAACGCTAAGCGTCTCGCGCACATTGTGGTCGGTAATCAGAACCCCTATGCCGCTGGCCTTCAAGTCGAAGATAATTTTCTGCAGTTCCAGCACCGCAATCGGGTCGATGCCGCTGAACGGCTCGTCGAGCAAAATAAAGTTCGGCTGGATGCAAAGCGAGCGCGCAATCTCTACCCGCCGCCGCTCGCCGCCTGAAAGCGCATAGCCCCGCGTCGTCCGGATATGGCCCAGGTTCAATTGGTTGATCAGCCGCTCGGCCCTTGTCTTCCGCTCCCGGCTGCCCAGAGGCTGCGCCTCCAGCACGGCCAGGATGTTTTCCTCCACGGTGAGCTTGCGAAACACCGATGGCTCCTGGGGCAGGTAGCTGATGCCGAAGTTGCGCGCCCGCAGGTACATCGGCGTCCGCGTAATCTCCGTCTCGTCCACCATCACGCGCCCGGTCTCCGGCGTCACCAGTCCCACGATCATGTAGAAAATGGTCGTCTTGCCGGCGCCATTCGGCCCCAGCAACCCCACCACCTCCCCGCGGGAGATCTCCAGGTCAACGCCGCGAACAACCTGCCGTCCCTTGTAGCTCTTGCCGATCCCCTCGGCTCTCAGTGTTTCCATCTAACCTTCAATCGTGCCTTTGGGGCATTCGTGCCTCAGTCCCTGGTCCCTAGTCCCTGTTCCTAGCTTTTCTCGTCTTGCCCGCTCATCACCGTGGCGCCGTAGTTTCTGTCCGGGTCTTGCGTCCGCCGCCTTCGATACTGACGCTATCATCGCGGCTGTGGAAAATCAAAGCCTCGCCAGTCACCGTTCCCCGCGCCGCATCTGTCATTTTAGGCGGTTCGCCTGCCGTCCCGGTCAGAACGTATTCCCCGGTCTCGCCCGTATACGCCAGTTGCTCCCCGGTGCCTCGCCTGCCCTGCGAAGTAATCACCACCTGGCCGCGCGCGGTCATGCGATCCACTTGCGCCGCTTCGCCCTCTTTGCCAGCATGGTTGCCGGTCGGCAACAAATCCAGTTCCACTTCCTTTGAGACGGTCGTCGCCATCCCGGTTTCCGCAACCACTGTGCCCAGCGCGCCGCCGCGCATCACAGCCTTGCGCTCGGCGTCGGAGTAGCGCAGGTCGCCTCCCCGCATCCTGATCACCGAAGGTGCGCCCGGCTTTCCGTTTGCGTCCTTTCCTGACTCCGCCGGGCTCGCGCTCAGCAGCACCACGCGCACCGGCTCTGCTGAGTCGTTCGTCCGGGCCGTAAGCGTCTGCTTCATGCGGTCCAGCACAATCACCGGCGCGGTCACCGAATTGGCTTGCTGCCACAACCGCGCCTGCCCCTTGAATGTCGCCTCGCCCGTTGGCTGGTGCAGCCTTGCTTCCGCGGCCACCACGTGCGCGGGCCCCTGCCCGCCCAGCCCCGCGCTGCCC
>Ga0073936_10006429_pt1 | contig 15506 bp, 9 predicted proteins | sample AliMusrvi5mmetaG_FD_87041 | JGI IMG/M metagenome (GOLD analysis project Ga0073936, IMG submission 87041) | Freshwater lake bacterial and archeal communities from Alinen Mustajarvi, Finland, to study Microbial Dark Matter (Phase II) - Alinen... | ecosystem: Environmental > Aquatic > Freshwater >... | reverse complement strand
TTGCATCACAAAAACGAGCACCACTAAATTTTACCGGATTGTATACATCAGAAAAACTAAATGTCTCATCCTTGCCCGAATAATAGCCAAGTTTTTTGGCAAAACTGATCACATCGGAGGAGTTATAAACGGTCTGTTTCGAATCGTTCCAAATGTTTTTCCTTTGGAAGGGGGAAGTCGTAATCCTAGCCTGGTTGGCATGTCCACTCACATAACCGTCAGGAATCTGCCTGGCCACCCATACTGCTCCTTTTTCATACTTCCCTTTTCCGATCAACTCCATGATCCAGGCTTCGTTGGTATCGGAAATGGAGAAGGATTCTCCTCCTGTTGCATAGCCATATTCGGCGATCAGCTCCGTCATCACCCGGATCATCTCCCTGGCCGATTTGGATCGCTGAAGACCAATTCTCATCAGGGATCCGTAATCCAGGATGGCTCCCGGTTGCGATGAAAGGGAATCGAGCCCTCCAAAAGTGGTCTCGCCGATGGCAACCTGGTGTTCGTTCATCAACTGTACCACAGAAAAAGTATGTGCAACTTCTGGAATGGTTCCCATCAGCTTTCCGGTTTCGTAGTGATATACCTCACACCGGCTTCCCGGTTGATGATCTGCCGCGGGAAAAAAAGCGATGGCACCATATCGGGTATGCGAATCGGCAGCATACGAGATCATCACGGATCCATCCTTGCTGGCACCTTTCGAAACAATAAAATTTGTACAGGCAAACACAGGGGACAAGGCATTCATCAGCAAAAGAACGAGGCCGGAAATGACAATATTTTTTTTCATTCAATTTGATTTGGGAGACAAATTTAACAACTATTGACGGGTTAATGAAATAGGTTAACTGACTATGATATCAAACTGTAATCAGGGCTTCTGCTGCTTGAAAAGCTGATCATACAAATTCTGCTTGTAATTTTCAGAGAGTAACAACTTGTGACCGGCAAGATGGATGGTGTTCCCCTCAATATGGTCAATCTTGCTGATATTGACCAAATTGGTTCTATGTACCTTCAAAAAAGAGTATCCGCTCAATTTATCTTCCCAACTCTTCAACGTTCCGTGGACCACCAATTTTCTGCCCGTACAACACAAAGTCACATAATCCCCGCAGGCCTCCACGTACAAAATATCCTCGATCCCTATCTGGTAAATCCTGCGATCACATTTGACACTGATCCTCGAATTGACAGGAACCACAACCGCACCATTCAACCGTTCTTTTGCCTTGTTGACAGCCTTGCTGAAACGCTCGAAGGAAAAGGGTTTTAGCAGAAAATCAACAATTTCGAGATCAAAACCTTCTATGGCATATTGTGGATAAGCAGTCGTAAAAATGACCAAGGGTGGATGGATCAGTGACTTCAGAAAGCTAACACCCGACATCTCAGGCAGATTAATGTCCAGAAACATCAAATCAACCGTATGATGATCCAGAAAAGCCTGTGCGGCAAATGCATCCTGAAAAATTCCCAGACAACTTAAACCCGGACACAAGGAAATATTGTGTTCCAGAATGGACTGGGCAGCCGGTTCGTCTTCGATAACTATGCAATTCATAATCAAAGGTACGTGAAGTAATTCATTTCAAAAAATGACTTTTTTACCAATCCTTTTCTACACCTGTTACGGTGCTATTCAGAGCGAAATCTGCATCTCCACGGTAAAGATTCCTTCCTTCGCCTCAAACTTCAGGGAGTGCCGTCCCGGATAAAGCAAATTTAATCGTTTTTCGACATTGCTGAGACCTATTCCGCCATTTTCGGTTACGACCGATTCATCCCGCATGGCAATGTTATTTACCGTTTTGAAATGCAATACATTTCCCTTCAGTCCAAGATAAATCGCGATACTACCAGACTTTTTCCCTATCCCATGCTTGAAACAATTTTCTGCCAGAGGCAACAGCAACAAAGGTGTAATTTGACAATCGCCGAGACTCCCTTCTATGGTTAGGACGACGGCAGTCTGTTTCGCATTGATACGGGCTTTCTGAAGTTCAACATAGGTTTTGATGATTTCGGCCTCTTTCTCCAGGGAAATGAATTCACTTGCCGTATCATAAAGCACATATCTAAGAAAATCTGACAGTTGCAAAATAACCTCCTTGGTCTTTTCATCATTTTTCGAGGCCAGCGCATAAATGGTATTCAAATTATTGAATAAAAAATGTGGATTAATCTGTGCCTTCAGTGCAGAGAGCTCGGATTGAACCTTTTCACGATTGGAAATCAAAAGTGCCGCATATTGCCAGATCAAAAAGAGAATGGTCGTAAACCCCAAATACAGGCCGGTGATGAAAATCAATTCCCACATTTCAAAGTAGGAGACAAAATAAAGTTGCGGAAACAGTAGGTCAATTCCATAGTTGTAAACCGCATAATTGGCAACTGCAGCAGCAATAGTAAGGGCAGAAACCAACAACAGATAAAGTCCGAACTTGCTTACTGCCAAATATTTTCGGATCAGGAACTTAAGATTCAAATAGACTGAACCGGCAATCGTCAAGTGAAATACGACGACATACATAAACTGTGAAAGGAAAAAAGTGGTAAAAAGATCCCAATCATCCTTACCCGATTTGCCATGAAGAAAATCCCAAAAAAGATAAGCAACTGGGATCAGAAAAAGGATGGTTGCCGATATTTTCAACCACCTCCGGGTATTCCGCAGAACCCAGACAAAAGGCAACAAACAATACAGATAGAAAATGAAATTCAATAAAATCAATTCCGGCCACCAGTCCTGCAAACCCTTGATGGCACCAGCGGATTCTACACCGGGATTAAATACCACATACCAACAGTTGATGGAGATGATCCAGAAGAACAAATGAAGTGCTACAAGCAAATGCTTCCGATATTTTTGAAGGTCCATGACTTTTAATTTAGACGGTTTAACTTAAGTTGGGCTTTTTGATTTTCCCAGTCGATGAAACGGGGTTCACCTGCATACCTTTCAATCACACCCGTCAATTGTTCGGGACTTCCCGTCAGCAGAAGCCGGCCGGCATCACTGACCCACCGGTAGCTCACCCTTACCCGTTTTTTCTCAATCATCTCCTTGGTGTACTCTGCGCCCAGCCACGAAAACTCCGGATGTTGATTGCGAAAGGCCAACTTCGCAAGCGTATGAATCCGAAAATAACTTTCAGCCGCAAAACGACTCTTTTCCAGTCCTGTATTATCAAGGGGCATAAAATCTGCGTACAAGGCCTCATTGACTTTGAAAATCACCATTTTAAACCGATAGATGACTGAATCGGCACCGTTACCAACCAATAAAACATGGTAAAAATTCAGCGGCTTCAGTACGATGGAATCCTTCCCCTGACGAGTCTTAACCGTTTCTTTGAAAATCATTCTTTCAATTTTCCAGACGGAAGTCGTATCAACCCCTTTCCATACTGGATTATCCTCCTTCTTTCCGGACAATTCCTTTCTTTGCAATGGCAATACAGACCATCGGCCTTCAATTTCAGGAAGCAGCGTCACATTCTTTTCAAGATAAAAGGGATTCAGGGAGCAAATCATGACAAAATCTGTACATCCTGTCAGGAACAGAACCAAACCTGTAAGAATCAGTACTCGTTTTCGATTCATAATGTCTGAATTTAGAATTACCGGACGAAAGATAGTTTGGATTTACCCGTGCGAAAAATATTTTCGATCAAAGGCCCCAAATTTTCGATGAATGCAGTAAAACCGTGGGAATTAATCTATTTTGGAGGAAGAGCTCCTGCCGGGATGGTTAAAAAAAGCAAGATAAAGACCCCGGAAGCTTCCGATTGGAGAATTTTGATACTGACTTGGAGGTATGCCTGCACTGCAGAAATGAGATATTTGGCAGGTGAAAATCGGTAATGAATGCCTTCCTCCGATTAAAAGTTGATAATTGCGTCCGTGTAGGGAGATGAGTGACGCTCAAACGGCCCTGTTTGTCCGTTGAATCTCAAAATCCGCGATCTCCTGTTCCACCATTTTCATTTCCAGAACCATCTCCGCAAGCAGTTCATTAAGTACCTGGCGGTTGTTGTTTTCAATCTCCAGTTCGAACATTCTGGCCAGCTCGGTAAGTTGTTTGAAATACATGTTCAGTGAAACACCGATCAGGTTGTGGATGGAATATTTAAGTCCGATCACATTGTTCCGTCGAATGGCCTCCTCCAGGGAATTCATGTCATTCAGTAACTGCTTTGGAATAATTTTCAACAAATCCATCACCACATCCACCTCACTATCGAGATTTTCCAAAGGGTTTTCCAGATCAAGATGCTGGTTTAACTTCTTAACCGGATGCTCTGTTCCGGCAGATACAATCTGGGGATAATCGGTATTCAAGAATTTATTAATCATAGCAGAAGGCAGATATTATTGATCAATTTTGCTGGCTATACATCTGACCATTCGCTAAACCTACGGAAATACCCTGTCCTCCGACCACACACGAGAACGAGAGAGAATCCCGCATTTCAGATAATGGGTAATGTCCTGAGATTTTACCCCGGGACAATACCTATACAGAACAAAGTATCGCCCTAATTGTTCAGATTATTTGAAAGATTTTCTTTCTATCTCCCGCAAATTTTCAATTTTCTTCTTCTGCAGAAAGCTGTAGATGTCGCCCAGGTGTTCTTTGACCTGCTGGTTTCCAAATTCAAAAACCTTGGTAACCAGTCCGTCAAGAAAATCACGGTCGTGCGAGACCAGAATAAGTGTCCCGTCAAAATCCCGGAGGGCACTCTTCAATATCTCCTTGGTCCGCATATCCAGGTGATTGGTTGGTTCGTCCAAAATCAACAGATTGACAGGCTCCAACAGCAATTTGACCATGGCCAGCCGTGTGCGTTCTCCCCCGCTTAGGACCTTAACCTTTTTGTTGATGTCATCTCCACCAAACATAAATGCACCAAGCAAATCCTTGATCTTGGTCCGGATGTCGCCCACGGCAACATCATCAATTGTCTGGAAAACTGTTAACTCCTCGTCAAGGAGTGATGCCTGATTTTGTGCAAAATAACCGATCAGGGTGTTGTGTCCCAGCGTCAGCTTGCCATCGAATTCAATCTCCCGCATCAGGGCCTTCACCAGGGTTGATTTCCCTTCCCCGTTTTTACCTACAAATGCGAGCTTTTCCCCCCGCTCAATGGTCAGTGATACATCCCTGAACACCAGATGATCACCGTAGCTTTTGGACAGCTCATCTGCAATGACCGGATAGTTGCCCGACCTAGGAGAGGGTGGAAACCTCAGGCGCAAGGCAGAACTGTCGACCTCATCCACTTCCACCATTTCCAGTTTATCGAGCATTTTCACCCGCGACTGCACCTGCAAGGTCTTGGAATAGGTACCCTTGAACCTTTCAATAAACTCGGTGGTTTCGGCAACCATCTTTTGTTGTTCGTCAAAAGCCTTCTGCTGCTGCTCCCGGCGCTCTCTCCTCAATTCCAGGTATTTGGAGTAGTTTACCTTGTAGTCGTAGATTCGTCCCATCGTTACTTCGATGGTACGGGTGGTGATATTGTCGATGAAGGCGCGGTCGTGGGAGATGACCATCACAGCCTTGGCACTGTTGACAAGAAACTCTTCCAGCCATTGAACGGATTCAATGTCCATGTGATTGGTGGGCTCATCCAGCAGAATGAGATCTGGCTTTTGAAGCAATATTTTGGCCAGCTCTATCCGCATTCGCCATCCCCCGCTGAATTCGCTGGTTGGTCGTCCGAAATCTTCCCGTGCAAATCCGAGTCCTAGTAAGATTTTCTCCACCTCGGCATCAAAATTGATCTCCTCAATCGAATAAAACAGCTCACTAAGCGTTGAAACTCGTTCAATAATGCTGCCATAACCCTCCGACTCGTAATCCGTTCGGACGGCCAATTCCTCATTCAGGGCGGCAATTTCGCGCTCCATTTCGTGGATTCGCGAAAACGCCTGAGCTGCCTCATCAAAAACTGTACGGTTATCCTCCGTAAGCAAATGCTGAGGCAAATAGGCAATCACCGCCTCTTTTGGCGCAGAGATACGGCCCTTGCTGGCAGATTTTACCCCTGCCATGATCTTCAGCAGGGTCGATTTCCCGGCACCGTTTTTTCCCATCAGGGCAATCCTGTCCTTGTCGTTAACGACGAAGGAGATGTCGGAAAAAAGGGTCGTGCCACCAAATTCAACAGAAAGTCCGTCCACAGAAATCATATCATCAGTTTTTGAAGCCGCAAAGATATCCTTTTTGAACAAAGAATTCAGGCAAAGATGGGGGCAGACACGGCATCCGGATGAGCTTGCTCCCTTAATATTGCAAAGCTTGCAAAAAATGTAAGGGTGATTAAAACCTTATTTCAAGTGGTTTGTTGACTCATCAGGGATTTGTAAAAATTGATAACTTTAACAATTATTATGAAATTTAGAGATTTCCGGGAATAATGCATGAATAGCATGAGAAAAAAAATTGAGGAGCTTGTTGAGTATTTATTCACTTCGCACGGCGTTGATCTTTCAGGATTTGACATTTCTTTCATTGAAAAATCGGTTGCGAGAAGAATGGAAAGCCAAAATCATTCTTCATACAGTGATTATGTTACTTTTTTGAAGGACAACCAGTCGGAAGTGACGCCTCTGGTCGACTCCATGCACATCGCCTACAGCGAATTTTTCAGAAATCCACTAACCTTTTCTTCTCTGGAAATGCTTCTTTTACCACACCTGTGGGCAAAAAAAAGAAACGAAAAATCAAGCGAACTGAGAATTTGGTCTGCGGCCTGTGCTTCCGGGCAGGAGGCTTACAGCATCGCCATTTTGCTGGATGAACTGAAGCAGAAATCGAACCACAAATTCAGTTATCGCATCTTTGGAACTGACAACAATCCAGCCGAATTGGCGAAGGCAGAAAAAGGAATGTTTACCCCAGAAGCCTTGAATAACTTGAGTATGAGGCGGATCGACACTTACTTCACCCGCAGCAGGGACAGCTATTTCATCTCTCCCTTGCTAAAAAATCAAGTTGATTTCTCCTACTTTGATCTGCTCACAGACGAGCGAGCCTGCCCGACACCCAGTATCTTTGGCAATTTTGACCTGGTATTTTGCAGCAACCTGTTGTTTTACTACAAAACGGAAGCCCAAATTCAAATTCTGGAAAAAATCGCAAATACCCTGGCCCCCGGAGGCTATCTCGTAACCGGAGAGACCGAGCGCGAATTGCTAAAGAAAAATAACTTCCAGGAGGTGTATGCCTACGCTGCCATATTTCAGAAAAATTTCATAAATTAACAGACCCAAGCTAAATAAATTTATGAAAAAATTGTCTGATCTGAAATTAGTCACCCAACTGTCCATCAGTTTTGGAATTATTCTTATTCTCTTTCTGATTATGGGAGTGAATTCATGGTTCCAATCAAACCAATTGGCCCAACAGACCAGCGATTTATATGAGCATCCATTGGTTGTAAGAAGAGCCATCAGTGATCTGAAGATTGATATCAGGTCAATCCGGCTCGAACTCCTGAACATCCTGCAGACAGACAATGACAAGGAAAAACAGAAAGCGCTCACCAACATCGTCGTGTACCAGGCAGATGCATCCAATGACTTTGAAATTTTGAAGAACCACTATCTCGGACCAAAAACCGATGTAGAGGAGGCACGTCTCGTCTTTTTGCAGTGGATATCGCTGCTCGAGCACTTTAAGGGACTAGTCAGAGCAGGAAAAAGCAACACGGAATTGAATCATTTTGACGACTCTGCTGATATGGAAAAGGCAGGAGAAAAACTTTATGATTCCATTCTGAAGATTGACAGTTTTGCCTTCAACAAGGCCGAACAGCTTTTTACCCATGCCAAAGGGGTTAAAGAATCACTTGACAAACAGCTGCTTATCCTTCTGGCCGGCATTTTGGCACTGCTAAGCATCATCATAACTGTATTTTCAAACAACATCATTCGACCCATTAAGCAACTGATCGGTATCCATAAAATTTTTGGCGAGGGGAAAATGGATATACGTAGCTCCTACGCTTCAAAGAATGAATTGGGTGAACTGGCTGATTCGTTCAACAAATTGGCCAATACCATCCAGAATGAATTCAATTTCAAGGACCGGTCCGTCCGCTTGAACTCATTTCTGTTGAAAGGACTGGAGTCCAGCTCACTGCTTGAATATGTGCTCGAACCGCTGATGAACCTGACCAATGCCCAGGTGGGGGCCATTTATCTGCTCAATGACGAAAAAAGTCATTTAGAGCATTTCGAATCCATAGGTCTCCCTGCTAATTACACGCGATCCTTTTCCGCCCGAAACCACGAAGGCGAATTTGGACTTGCACTGACTACCAGAGAGATTTCTCACCTCACCAACATACCAGAAGACACCAATTTCGCTTTTACGGCTGTCACAGGGGCGATGAAACCAAAGGAGATCATTACCATTCCGCTCATCGACAAGAAGGAGGTAATTGCAATGATCTCCCTGTCAAGCCTCTCCGGATTCGATCAAGTTTCCGTACGACTCATTACAGACATGCAAAGTACCCTGACTGTCTGGATGAATGCCATCCTCGCCGGCAGAAAGATCCTCCTCCTGAGCGAAAACCTCCGTCTGCAAAACAGTGAACTGGAGGCTCAAAAGACGGAGTTGTCGAGTCAGGCTAAAGAGTTGGTTGAACAGAATGCGGAACTCGAGATGCAGACAAAACAGCTCAATGAAAGCAACCATTTAAAATCCAGCTTTCTTTCCAACATGAGTCACGAGCTCAGAACTCCACTTAACTCCGTGATTGCGCTGAGCGGCGTTTTAAACCGTCGGTTGGAAAACAAGATTCCGCACGAGGAGTACGGCTACCTCCACGTGATTGAAAGAAACGGGAAACAGCTGCTGATGCTGATCAACGACATCCTCGACCTCTCCCGTATTGAAGCAGGATACGAAGAGGTACAGGTCAATCGATTCGATGTAAACCACCTGCTGAACGAGGTAGTTCAATTGATAGAACCGTTGGCCGCACAAAAGAATATTGAACTAACCTGCAAACTAAACAGTGACTTGCCATTCATCCACAGCGATTATGAAAAATGCCGGCATATACTCCAAAATATAGTCGTTAATGCCGTCAAGTTCACGGATGAAGGAAAAGTTGCCATCGCAGCAGAATCCAGCGCTCATTCCATTCGGTTGGACGTTACAGATACGGGAATAGGCATTGGCCAGGAATTTCTTGCAAGCATTTTCGAAGAATTCAGACAGGCCGACAACAGCAATGCCAGAAAGTACGGTGGTACCGGTCTCGGATTGTCCATTGCCAAAAAATATGCCGAATTGCTGGGTGGAACCATTACCGTGGAGAGTGAAAAGGGCAAGGGCTCCCGTTTTTCGGTGATATTGCCAATTCAATGCCCCGCACGAACCATCGACACCAATCACCCTGTAGTTTATGCAGACCATCAAAAATTCATTCTAACGCAGGCGCCCATGCCTGGAAACACCCAGGATAAAACCATTTTACTGGTAGAAGATTCAGAGGCAGCCATCATCCAAATGAAGGAAATGCTCTCCTCCGAGGGATATGCCATTTCCGTTGCCCACAATGGAATGGAAGCATTGGAGCAAATTGCAATAAAAATCCCTGATGCCATGATTCTGGATTTAATGATGCCGGATGTGGATGGATTCGAAGTGCTCAAACAAATCAGAAACCACCCGGAGACTGCCCGACTTCCCGTAATCATTCTCACGGCAAAATTTGTAACCAAGGAAGAACTTGCCTTTCTGAAACACAACAACATCCATCAATTGATTCAAAAAGGGGATGTAAAAAAAGAGCAGTTGCTGACCTTTGTCTCCCAAATGATCTTCCCCGAAACCCGGAAGGAGCACCTTTCCCGGAAGGTAACCAGCAAGCCCCTGCAAAGTCAGTCTCCAAACATTATCGTTGTGGAAGACAATCCGGATAATATGTTAACCATAAAAGTATTGCTGGAGGGTTTTGGAACTGTCATTGAAGTCAACGATGGCAGTACAGCACTCGAAACAGCCTTGCTTCATGCTCCCGAATTGATTCTGCTTGACATTGCCCTGCCGGGAGAAAACGGGGAGGAGATCTTACGCAAAATGCGCCAAACAAACCAATTGAAGGAGGTACCTGTGATCGCAGTTTCAGCCAGTGCAATGAAGGGGGACCGGGAGCATTTTATAGCCATTGGATTCGATGACTATATTTCAAAACCCATCGACCACGAAATATTTAATGCAATAATTGGCAAAGTCATTGCCAGAAGAAATCACCTATCATGATTAAAATCCTGGCCATTGACGATAACAGTGACAACCTGATTAGCCTAAAAGCCATTCTGCAGGATGTGTTTCCTGAGGTTGTCGTGTTAACGGCCCTGAACGGGCAAAAGGGCATAGAACTTGCCGTAGCCGAAAATCCCGATGTGATCCTGCTTGACATCGTTATGCCGGGAATGGATGGCTTTGAAGTGTGCAGTAACCTGAAGAAAGACGAAAGAGTCCGCGATATCCCTGTCGTCTTTCTAACAGCCCTTAAGGAAGACAGGGCCAACAGAATCAAAGCGCTGGAATATGGAGCCGAAGGATTTCTGGGCAAACCCATCGATGAACCCGAACTGATTGCCCAGATAAGGGCCATGGCAAAGATCAAATCAGCCAGTCTGCAGAAAAAAGACGAAAAGTTGGAACTCGAAAGATTGGTCTCTGCGCGAACACTGGCACTGGAAAAGGAGTTAGCCAAACGCAACCTGGCAGAAGAGGCCCTCCGAAAAACTGAAACTCACTTCCGCGCGCTCATTGACAAAGCCCCTGATGAGTAGCATTGGTCAATGCAGCAGGAAAATTCACCTTCATCAGCCCCGCTGCAAAAAAGATGTTTGGATTTGCGGAAGACCTCGATGATTATGGGGCCCCAAATGAACTGACCCATCCGGAAGATCTTCCCAGGGTGTTGGAAGAACTTGGGAAACTGTTCCTGGACCCAGTCTATTCACCTACCCTACAATACAGGTTCGCTACTGCAGAGGGGGATTACAAATGGATTGAAAGCACCTTCAGCAACATGCTTTCCAATCCTGACATCAATGGCATTATCATCAATTTCAGGGATATCAACGAAAGAAAAATTGCAGAAGACCTTTTGCGGGAAAGCGAATATTTTTTCAAGGAATCCCAGCGTGCTGCTTTTATGGGTTCCTATCGGTTCGACCTTCAGACCAATCACTGGACCTCCTCCGAAGTACTGGAACAGATATTTGGAATAGATAGGGAGTACGATCGCAATTTTCAAGGATGGCTGGATCTGGCTCATCCAGAGGATTTGGAGATGATGTCCAAATATTTTACGGAAGAGGTAGTTGGCAAAGGTTTGCCCTTTAACAAGGAGTACCGGATCATTAGAAAATCGGATGGTGAAGTGAGATGGGTTTTGGGTTTGGGAAAACTGAGTACTGATGCCAATGGGAATATCCAATCCATGACCGGCACTATCCAGGATATTACGGATCGGATTCAGGCAAGGGAAGCCTTGAACGAAAATGAGAACAAATACAGGGAACTTTTTGAGGCAAATACCGACAGTATTGCCATTTTTCTGATCTCCCCTGAGGGCCAACCCCAATTTATCGACTGCAACGAAAACAATGCCCGTTTACTGGGATATTCGAATGAGGAAATTTATCATATATCACCCGATCAGATTGAAATCAGAGTATCCGAAGAAGAACAAATGTTCAGAATTAAAGAATTGAGAGATAAGGGATTCGTCGATTTTGAAACAAAATTGATTCACAAGTCCGGACGCTTGATAGATGTGGAAATTAAAGCCAAGGTGATCAAATTTAAAAATCAGCTGGCAGTGCTGAACATCAGCAGGGACATCACCAATCGAAAACAGCAGGAAGAGTCGTTGAAGCAATCGAACGAACTGAACAATTCGTTGCTTCAAGCCATTCCATTTGGCATTGACATCGTCGATGAATCAGGCAATATCCTGTTTATGAGCGATAATCTGAGAAAAAATATTGGTAAGGACACGGTCGGTCACAAGTGCTGGGAACTCTATTGTGACGATCGGGAACAATGCGAAAAATGTCCTTTGAAGCGCGGAATAAAGATAGGCGAGACCAGGTTTTACGAGGCGGAGGGCATTCTTGGCGGTAAAACTTTCCATATCAGCCACACAGGAATGATGTTTCACGGGCAGCTTGCCATGCTAGAGATATTTCAGGACATCACAGACAAGAAGGAGGTAGAGAAAAAAGTAAAATTACTGGCCTACTCTCTGGAAAGTATTGGAGAATGTGTATCCATCACAGACAATGACGACAAGATCATTTACGTCAATAAATCATTTGTCCACACGTACGGATATTCCTATGAGGAATTAATGGGTATGCATACCAGTGGTCTGCGCTCTCCAGACCTGGCCTTCGAACATGTCAGAGACATCTTGCCAATCACCATTGAAGGGGGATGGTGCGGAGAGATCATGAACAGGAAGAAAGACGGATCACTTTTCCCTATATCACTTTCAACCTCCATCATCAAGGATGAATATGACAATCCCATCGCGCTCATCGGAGTTGCCAGGGATATTACAGAACACAGAAGGGCCAGGGCGGAACTGATAGCCGCCAAGGAGATGGCAGAGGAGAGCAATCGACTAAAAACAGCTTTTCTGAACAACATGAGCCATGAGATTCGGACCCCAATGAACCACATCATGGGCTTCTCCAGTTTGATGGCCGAAGTTCAGGGTGCAGAAAAGGATGAGTTTGCGCAAATCATCCTAAAAAGTTCCAACCAACTCCTAACCCTGATTGAGAACGTGATACTCTTGTCGAGGTTGCAGAGCGAGATAAGTGCCGTATCCAGGAATGAGATCAATCCGGGAAATTTGATCACCAATCTTGGCAAATTATTCAGCAGTGAATGTACCAGGAAGAACATTGGACTGAATCTTCGGATTCCGCAGGGACATTTAGAGCAATCCATCCTTTCGGACCAGGAAAAAATTAAACAGATTTTAACCAACCTCATTTCCAATTCCATCAAATATACCACAACTGGATTTGTGGAAGTTGGCTACGAGCTTCATCAAAAAGAGATAAAATTTTACGTAAAGGATTCCGGAATGGGTATTCCATTACACGAACAGCAGAAAGTGTTCGATTCGTTCTATCGGTCCGAACAGGCCCTTACCATGGCCATTGGTGGTACCGGTTTGGGATTAAGCATTGTCAGGGAGTTGGTCCATGCACTTGACGGGACGCTGGAACTTGAATCCGAGCCCGGCAAAGGCTCCTGTTTCACACTAACAATTCCAGTCGAGCACACCGGAACATCAAGGGTGAAGGAGGCTGTCTTATCCAAACCTCATCTTCCCCTGCAGGAGGTTACCATCCTGATCGCTGACGATGAGCAAATTAATTTTCTATATTTTGAAATCCTACTCAAGAAGAGTGTAAAAAAACTGGACCATGCAGGCAACGGGGAAATAGCGGTTGCGATGGCTGCTAAAACCAAATATGATTTGATCTTCATGGATTTAAAGATGCCAGTTCTGGATGGCTATGATGCCACCAGGAGGATCAAACAGCGACACCCCGGGACTCCTGTCATAGCCCAGACCGCCTATGCCACCACAGAAGAGCGAGAAAAAGCGCTGCTGGCGGGTTGTGACGATTTCATCCCAAAACCAATGAAGAAGAACCTGTTGCTCGAGATGATTCAAAAATATAGTTAAGGTCTGTTTTGATATGAACGAAAATTCGAAATCAAACAAAGCTGCACTTTTAAAGGTACAGACACTCATTGAGCATTTGCACGATGGCATAGTGGTGCATGCACCCGACACGAGCATCCTGATGGCCAACGAAGAGGCTTCCAGGATTCTGGGACTGACTATCGACCAGATGCAGGGTAAAGAGGCCATTGATCCTGCCTGGTCATTCGTTCGGGAAGATGGCACGTTGCTGCCCTTGGATGAATATCCGGTGATGAGAGCCCTGAAAACGCGGAAATCCTTTACCAATTGCATACTGGGAAGAATAAATATCGTTGATGGAACCTACATCTGGGCCAGGGTGGAAGCATTTCCTGAATTTGACGAGAAGAGTGAATTGAGCCAAATCGTAGTGACATTTGTCGAAATTACCAGGGAAATTGAAACGAAAAAGGCCCTCGCCGAAAGTGAGGAAACTTTCGCCAAATTCTTCCATTACAGTCCTGGTATCATGATTGTCACGAAAATCGAGGACGGTCGGATTGTCGAGACCAACAACAAGATCTCAAGGGCTGGTTATGAGCGCAAAGAACTGATCGGGAAGTCGATCCTTAAACTTGATTTTTGGATGGACCAAACCGCCAGAAACCATTTTTACAACGAAATTTATAAATCTGGAAAGATTGAAAATTTCGAAACTAAATTTAAGAACAAGAACGGCCAGATTTTTACCTGCCTCATTTCCGGGGAGAAAATCACTTTTCGGAATACCCCTTGCATTATAAGTGTGCTCATCGACATTTCTGATCGCAAAAAAGCCGAAAATGAGATGAACGTGCTCTTCGAAATAGTACAGGGAGTCGTGAGTACCTCCGATCTGTACGAATTGCTGAAGATCATTCATCAATCCCTGAAAAAAGTTTTGTACGCCGAAAACTGTTTCTTTGCACTTCACGAAAGGCAGACGGGGTTGTTCAGTTTCCCTTATTTTGTGGATAAGTACGATCAGCCACCTGAACCACAAGAGTTATACAAAAGTTGTACCTCCTATGTGTACGAAACTGGTAAATCCATTGTGATTACACCCGCTGTTTTTCGGCGTCTTGTTGACTTGAATAAAATCGCACTGGTCGGTTCTCCCTCTCCTTCCTGGATCGGCATCCCCTTGAAAACATCCTCGCGAACCATTGGGGTATTGGTTTTACAACACTATTCCGTGGAGAATGTTTACAGGGAGGAGCACCTTCAGTTTCTGGACTCCATTGGAAGCCAGGTTGCCAATGTCATCGAACGGAAAAGTGCAGAGAATGAACTGGAAATATCGCATTCACTTGTTTCGGCAACCCTTGAATCTACAGCTGACGGAATACTTGTGGTCGACAAAAGTGGCAAAATCACCAACTTCAACAGCAAGTTTGTGGAGCTGTGGCGAATTCCGGAATCTATCCTCCAAATGCGTGACGATGAGACGATGTTGGCCTTTGTATTGAACCAACTCAAAGAACCTGAACAATTTATGAACAAAGTCCAGGAGATCTACAACAACGACGAGGAGGTATCTACAGACTTTATCACCTTTAAGGATGGGAAAATCTTTGAAAGATATTCCCAGTCACAAGTTTTCAACGGGAAAAGCGTAGGCCGGGTTTGGAGCTTTCGAAACATCACAGAGCAGAAAAAGACCCTGAAGGCCTTGCACCAAAGCGAGACCAAGTTCCGCGAACTGAATGCAACCAAGGACAAATTTTTTTCGATCATTGCACACGATTT
>Ga0073936_10006424_pt1 | contig 15512 bp, 11 predicted proteins | sample AliMusrvi5mmetaG_FD_87041 | JGI IMG/M metagenome (GOLD analysis project Ga0073936, IMG submission 87041) | Freshwater lake bacterial and archeal communities from Alinen Mustajarvi, Finland, to study Microbial Dark Matter (Phase II) - Alinen... | ecosystem: Environmental > Aquatic > Freshwater >... | reverse complement strand
ATCCAGCGACGTGCGCGGCACGCGCGATCCGGAGGTCGCCCGCATGCGCCAGTTGATCCGCGAGCATGCGCACCGGCCGCTGGCCGTCAAGGAACTGCTCGCCCATACGCCGCTCTCGCAAAGCGCGCTGGAGCGGCGTTTCCAAAAAAAGCTCGGTCACACCCTGCACGACGAGATCGTGCAGGCGCACATGGAACGGGCGCAACGGCTGCTCCGGGAAACCCTGTGGCCAATCGCGAAGGTGGCGGCGCAGTCCGGATATTCCAACTATGCGGTCTTCTCCGTGACCTTCCGCAAGCACGCAGGCATGACGGCGCTGGCGTACCGGCAGCAGGGAATGGCGGTCACGTAAACGCGTCGCGCACGGAGAAATAGGCCTGCTTCGGACGGCGGTATTCGTCCATCACGCCCTTGTTGTTGAAGGCGCGCGGCCGACCCAGCACACACGAGACGGCTTCGCTGGTGCGGATGTCGCAGAACTGCCAGAACGACACGCCAAGAATGTCGGGGTTGGTCAGCACTTCGCTGCAAACCGTTTCGAGCAGACGCGCCTGGTATTGCTCCGACCAGCGCGTGCCATGGCTATCGCGGCAGCCGTACATCGCGGCCGCGCCGATTTCGCTCACGATGAACGGCCGCACGTCGCCCGTGGCATGCCGCGCCACGGCCACACGGTCGCGCAACACCTGTGGAATCTGCTCGATTTTCTCGCTGCCGTACCAGGCCGGATACAGGTTAAAGCCGATCACGTCCGCCAGCGGCAGGCAGATCGACGCCACGTGCATGTCTGCAAAGGTCACGGGGCGCGACGGATCGAGCCGGTGGCAGAGGTCGGTCATGCGGCGGTAGAGTTCCAGTCCGGACGCCGTGCGTGTGTCGCCCTCGTTGAGGAATCCCCACAGGATCACGCAGGGATGGTTGAAACTGGCGGCGATCATTTCGGCCACGCCGCGCAGTTGCGCCGCGCAGAAGCGCTCGTCGCGGAAGTGTTCCTCCTTGTTGCCCCAGGCGGTGGCTTCCTCCCAGACCAGCAGGCCCAGTTCGTCGCACAGGTCGAGGAAACGCTGGTCCTGCGGGTAGTGCGCGCCGCGGATGAAGTTGCACCCCATGTCCTTGAGCTGTTGGAGGTCCTGGATCATCAGCGCCGGCGGCAGCGCCGGGCCGAACTGCGGATGGGCCTCGTGGCGGCAGAACCCCTTCAGCTTGAGCGGCGCGCCGTTGAGCAGCAGGCGGGCGCCGTCCACCTGCAGCGTGCGCAGGCCGAACCGGACGATGAGGTCGTCGTCGGCCGTGGCCAGCCGCAGGGTGTGCAGGTGCGGATCGGCGGGCGACCAGGCGTGCGGGTCCGGCACGGCGAGGTCGAGCGTGAACGCGCCGTCGGTCACGGACACGGTTGCGTCCTGCATGATCGTGCCATCGACGGCGGCGGTCAGTTTCACGGCACGGAGAGCGACGCCGCCGAGCGTCACGCGCACCTGAATGCGACCGGCCGCCAGATCGCGCACCGTCACCTGCGCGGCGGCGAGATAGGCGGGCGGCAGCACGTGCAGCCAGACCGGCCGGTAGAGTCCCCCGTAGTGGTACCAGTCGTAATACTCCATCTGCACCGGGTTGCGATCGGCGCAGAACTGGTTGTCGGTCACGACCACCAGTTCGCGGCGGTTCGACGCGGCCGGCGGAACTTCGACGTGGAACTCCGTGTAGCCGTTGCCATGCTCGGCCAGACGGCAGCCATCGACGAACACGGCGCACCACATCCCCGCGCCGCCGAAGCGCAATTTCGCGAGGTGGCCGGCGGGAATGTCGAGCCAGCGGCGGTAGACCGCCGTGCCGCGCTGACCGGCATACTTCGTCGTGGCGTCGAAGGCCAGCGGCACGGGCAGGCGGTCGTCATACCGGACCCGCGCCACGTCCACGCCGGCCGGATCGATCGCGCCGAGAAAGGCGAAGTCCCAGACGTTGTTGCAGCTTTCGACGCGGCGCGTGGTGTGCAGAGGATAAGGTGTCATAGGCAAGTTTCCAGGTTGATCCAGCTTCAGCGAAAGAACACAATCATACCGGATTTGGCCGATGCCGTCACCTTGAGCACGCCATTTCCCGCGAGGTAGCTGGGAAGACTGTTGCTGGTGTAATTACCGGAAGCCAGTTGCGTGTAACCGGAGGGCGCCTCCCAGCCGCCTTTGCCGCCGACAAAGGCGCGGTTTACGGTGGTCGTCACGCTCACCGTGCCCATATACAGGTGCCCATACGTGACGCCATCGGAATCCAGATACAGGTCCGTCGTATTAGTCATCACGCCGGACACATTCGCAAAGAGCCATGCATTGGTATCCACGTGCACCGGGCCGGTGCCGAGTGAGTTGGTGGCGCCCGCGCGGCAGCCCTGTACCAGAACCTCCGTTCCACCGCTGTAATTGTTTGTGGGATTGTTCAGCACGATCAACCGATTCGTAGTCGCGTTGCCCATGGTCAACAGTTTGCCGCTGCCGGTGATTTTACCGTTGAATGTTCCGTGCCTGCCGTCCGCGCCGCCAACGTCTTGAAAAACGACTGCCGAACGAAGCGTGATATTGCCATTGTGCGTATCGCCGTAGGATCCGGCCGTTACCACCACTACTTTGCCTGACAGATTAACGTCCCAAGGACAAGCGGTGTCGCAGTTGAAATAAACGTTGCTCGCCGTGGGACCGAGAACGATTCCCCCTGTGCCCGCCGAGGCCGCACCCGCCGCAGTGCCAATCGCGATGATGGCGGTCCCGGCGTTTGTGGACCGGATCCTGGCGCACCGTCCCGATTTCGCGGTCTGGCTGGCGCCGGCCATGGCGGACGTGCAGACCATGGAATCTCTCGCCGATGCCGGCGTCCGATTGACTGTGCTGACGAGCCGGCCGGTACTGACGCGCGCACCGTCCTATATCATCAGTTGGCGTCACGGGATCGAAGCCGCGCTGCGGGCGTGGAAGCGAAAAGGCGTCGGCCGTGTAACCATTCCTGTGGAGTCGCAGGTACGATCCGCTCTTTCGACGGTCCTGGAAGCCACCCTCCGCGAACTGGACATGCCGTATTCGCGCTGTCCCCTTGGGAAGGAACCGATCCCGCAGTTCCTCGCCCGGCTGGCCGCGCAACCTGCGGGAGTGATCTTCGACTACGACATCTGGCATGCGAAGGTCTGCGCCCAGGCGCCGGCCGCTTTTGCACATCTGTTGTCGAAGCAGCGCGTCTTGAATTTCTGGTCGCTGTCCATCGACGCGGAGGTCCTGGGAGGCGTACGCACCGACGCCGTCCTGCTGCCCTGGCCGCGAATCGTCAACCGCATGGTGGACGATTTGTGTTCGGGCGCAATCATCCACACGACCGAAAATCCGGTCTTCGCCGCCGAATGGAAGCCTCACGTGCCGGCCGCCCAGATCGCGCGCCTGTTCGCCTACGAACAGGTCTAGAAAATTCTACCGGTTGCCGCCCGGCAGTTCGGCGATGACCGTGCCCTGAAAGTTGCCGGGCAGGCGGCAGACGTTCGCGTCCCAGTCCAGCCAGGGCGCGCCATTGACGTTCACGCTCTTCGGCTTGCCGGTGAACGGCCAGTGCAGGATGACGCCCTTTGGGGCGTTGATCTTGCTGCGCAGTTCCACGCGGAGTTTGCCGTCCTGTTCCACGGCCAGCAGATTGACGGCGCCGAAATAGGTGGGCATGTTTTCCAGACGCAAGCCGTGGCCATCCGTCACCCATGACTCCGGCACGCCGGCCAGCAGCACGAGGCGGTCCGCGCATTCATACAGCAGCAGGTTGCGGATGGCGGTAACCAGGTCGGCGCCGGCCCAGGTGTGGGGCATGTCGCCGATGTAGGTGTCCTGCCTCGGATTGCTCAACACCACCTCGGCCAGATGGTTCCATGCCGGCGGGTGACGCCCGGCCATGAACTGCCGCAGGAGCGCGAAGGCGCGCGGCTTCGCGCCCAGTTGCACCAGCGCATTCAGGTTGCGCGCCTCGTACGGGGTGTAGACGCCTTCCCAACCCGGCTTGCTGCGCGATACGATCTCCTCGTAGTACTGTTCGTAGGTCGCTTCCAACGACAGCGTCGGAAGCAGATCCTGCTCCTCGCACGGATAAAATATGACGCTCGTGGCGTTCGGATCGAAATCGCCTTGCTCGGCGCATCCGGGAATGAAGTTGATCTTTTTTTCGCAGATGGTCTGTTCGACCGATGCCAGCAATGAGCTTCGCAGCGCGGCATACTGGCTGGCAGCCCAATCCGCGACGTCCCTCTTGCCCAGTTCCAGGGCGGCGGCACGACCGTCCTTCCACCCCTTCAGCGCGAACAGGTCGTCCCAGTAGCTGTGGACCGGCGTGGCGTACCCCTCGTGGCTGATCGAAGCCGGAAGGAGACCGGCATAACGGGCGCGCGCCGGATCGTCCGCGCAGTAATCCGGCCGCAGGGTCCGGTTCCGCAAACGCTCGGTGCATTTCAGCACGCGCAGCATGGTGTCGTAGTGGCGATGCAGAAACGCGCGGTCGCGGGTGAACCGGTAGTATTCCATGACCGCAAAAATGTACTCGCCCTGGCCGTCGTACTCGTTGTTGCTGCCGATGCCCTTGTAGGGCGTGCCGTCGTTGTTCAGGATGGGCGGCACGAGGCCGTCCGAGTCGATGCGCGCGGCGTACCAGTCGATGAAATCGCGCGCCGCCTCGTTCTGCCCCATGCGCAGCAGCGCGGCGCAGATCAGCGCGCCGTCGCGTATCCAGGCACGCTTGTAGTTGCGGGGCCCCGGGTTCAGCGCCGGGCCGTCGCTGTTCAGCAGGATGTACCCGACCTGGGAGAACAGGAGGTTCGCCATGTCGCGGTCCGGCAATTCCACGGTCACGTGCCCCAACCGCGCCAACCACTCGCGCCGGCGTTGTTCGCGCAGACCGTCGAAGGCCTCGGCCGGGTCGAGCGGCTCCGACGTGTCCCGGTGCAAAAAATGATCGAGGCCGTCGAGGGTGTCGTGCAGCGGCATGGCCAGCAGGATTTTCCGCTCGCCGCCCGGAGGAAGAGCCAACCGGTAGGAGAGCGCGCCGGAAATGTAGTCGCCGCCGTTGGTCAACACGCACGCCGGCGGCAGCACCCCCAGGCGGATATACTCGCCGATGTCGCCCTCGTTGAACGGGCAGACGCCATACGCGTCGGGCAGCGTAAGCGCGTCGTACTGGTCGTGTCCATTCACGCGGACCGTCATGCCGCCGGCGTTCGTGACGCACGCCATCGCATGAATCGGCGACAGCCCGCCGTGCTGCCAGGACGGGCTGACCTGGATGGGGCGGATGGCCAGCAGCAGATCGCCGGTCAGCGCACGCCCGGTGGCATTGGTGATCGTATAGCAGACGAGGTTGACGGAATCGGTCGTAGTTCCCTGTATCAGACTCTCGACGGTCAGCGTCAGTTCGGGGAACTGACATGTGACGGTAGGCATCGGCAGGCAGGCGTCCTCCAAGTCCTGCGTAATGCTGGCGGCATCGGAAAACGTCTGCACATTGCCGTTGATGAAGAGGTAGGGCATGACCGTGTTCCCGCGGGCGATGGACTCGATCGTGCCGTATTCGTCGATCAGGCTTTCCTGAAAATCGCCCGGCAGACCGACCACGGTCCAATAGACTTGCCGCCGCTGCAACGTGTCCGGATAGAGACCGGCCTGCGCGCGAGCAGCCGCGCGGTGATAGCGCATCAGGGGCGTCGCCTCCTGCGTCGGGCGCAACAAGGTGAGTTCGCGCGCCGTCAGCCGCACATTGGGCAGCGGGGCGGCCATGGTGATCCGCAGGTAGCGTGCATTCATGCAGGCATTCGGCAGGGTGTCGAACGCACCCACGCCGTTGCGCACCTCGCCAACCTCGTTCCAGACCTTCTGGTCGGCGGAAATCGCCAGGTGCGCCTGCACCGGCGGCACGTCGCCCCACCCCACGCGCACCCCGTTCAGCGGCAGGCTGCGACGCAGGTCGATGACCAGGCTCTGCGACTGCCCTCCCCCGTCCAGCCAGACCTTGTCCCATTCGCCGTTCCGGTACCAGGTGTCCGCGCAACCCGGATTGCCGGCCAGCGGCGATTCCGCCACCTCGTGTAGATCGATCTCCCACAGCGAGTATCCCCAAGTCGTGGCGCGTTGCACGCCAACCAACCGGACGTAGCGCGCCGCTGCGGGCGGAAAATATATTTCCTCGGAGTTGCCGCCGCCATGTGTCGTGGTGTAGACGGTGGTCCATTGCGACGTATGCACCGCCGTCTGGATTTCGTAGGCCTTGGCGTAGGCTTCCTCCCAATGCAGCGTGATGCCGCCGATCATCGAACAACTGCCCAGATCGATCTGCAACCACTGGGCGTCGTCGGCCATGCTGCTCCAACGCGTATCCATCTTGCCGTCCGTGGTCAACCCCGCGTCGTATTCGTCCCCTGCCACGCTGGACGCGGTCACGCGCCACACCGTCTTGGGCGGCAATGGCACCGTGCTCACAGCGTCGGTATCGGCCAGCGCCATTCCGGCCAAGCCAAAACCGGCCGACAGCAGCCACTGTCCGCGCGTAACCAAATTCCACCACCTTGTCCGTATGCACGCCTTCATGTAATTGTCGCAGTCTAAACGATCGGTTCCGTCCCCGCTACCCGAAAAAACAAGGCAAGCTATTGACACGCGGCGCGCGAGGCACGACACTGTACCCCATTGCGGCGCAGAAGCGATGTTCCGTCCGAACGGCAGCTTGCGCCGCGCGGAGAAAACACCCTGATGAAACGCCTGCTCGTCGCATCCCTGTTCTGTGCCAACCTCGCCGTCGCCCAGACGCAAATCGTCGCCGCGACAGCCCAACAACCGGCGGCGCCCGCCGCCAAGGAGTCCAACGTGGTCGTCGTCATCGAAACCAGCCTCGGCACCATCACCGCAGAACTTTACCCGGACAAGGCGCCCGCCTCGGTCGCCAACTTCCTCGCGTATGCGGACGAGAAATTCTACGACGGCACGATCTTCCACCGCGTGATGAAGGATTTCATGATCCAGGGCGGCGGCTTCACCACGCAGATGAAACAGAAGCCGACCAAGGCTCCCATCAAGAATGAAGCCGACAACGGCCTCGCGAACGACCGCGGCACGCTGGCCATGGCCCGTACCATGGTCGTGGACAGCGCCACCAGCCAGTTCTTCATCAATCACGGGGCGAACAACGGCTTCCTGAACCACACGGCAAAGACCGACCGGGGTTATGGCTACGCCGTCTTCGGCAAGGTGATCGCCGGCATGGATGTCGTGGACAAGATCGCCGCCGTGGAGACCGGCAGCGTCGGCCCCTTCCAGAACGTGCCGCTGACGCCGGTCGAGATCAAGTCCATCCGCCGCAAAACCGCCGCGCAGGCGAAGTAATGCTCTGCGCCTGAATCACAGGGCTCGCAGAGCTCGCCCATCCAGTTCCGGAACTGGAGGGCGGAACTCCGCGACGCCTGCCCGTAAATGAGATTAGCCACCGTTCACCGGCGAACCGCCCAACTGCCCGACCGCCTGACTGATTACCCATGTCCACCACGCCCAAGCACCAGTACGACGAAAGCAAGATCAAGACGCTCTCCTCCGTGGAGCACATCCGCCTGCGCACCGGCATGTACATCGGCCGCACCGGCGACGGCGGGCAGTACGAGGACGGCATCTACATTCTGCTGAAGGAAGTCGTCGACAATGCCGTCGACGAATTCATCATGGGGCACGGCAAGAAAGTCGACATCGGAGTCGACTACAACGCGGGCGTCATCACCATCCGCGACTACGGCCGCGGCATCCCGCTGGGCAAGCTGGTCGAGTGCGTCTCGCAGATCAACACCGGCGCCAAGTACAACGACGACGTGTTCCAGTTCAGCGTCGGCCTGAACGGCGTGGGCACCAAGGCGGTCAACGCCCTCTCGACCCATTTTCTCGTGCGGGCGTACCGCGACGGCGAATTCGCCGAGGCCGCCTTCGAAAGCGGCAAGCTGAAGAAGGAGAAGCGCGGCAAGGCGCCCGACGAGCGCGATGGCACACTGGTGCAGTTCACGCCCGACTTGGAGATTTTTCCCAAATACCGCTTCCACGAGGAGCACATCCTCCGGCGGCTGCGCATGTACGCCTACCTCAACGCCGGCCTGACACTGAATTTCAACGGCACCGCAGTGGTCTCCGAGAACGGCCTGCTCGACCTGATCCATGACGAAGCCCAGTTCGAGAAGCTTTACCAACCGTTTCACTACCGCTCGAAGACGCTCGAACTCGCCTTCACGCACACCAACCGTTTCAGCGAAGACTACTACTCGTTCGTCAACGGCCAGTTCACGAACGACGGCGGCACGCACCTCAGCGCCTTCAAGGAGGGGCTCGTCAAGGCCGTCAACGAATTCTCCAAGAACAAGAAATTCGAGGGCGACGACGTCCGCGAAGGCCTGATCGGCGCCGTGGCGATCCGGCTGAAGGATCCGATCTTCGAGTCGCAGACCAAGAACAAGCTGGGAAACCAGGAGATCCGCTCCGACCTCGTGGCCGAGATCAGGCGCGTCATCGAGGAGATGCTCCACCGCGAGCCGCAGGAGGCCGCCAAGCTGCTGACCAAGATCGAGGAGACCAGCACGCTCCGCGCCGAGCTGAATTCGGTCAAGAAGCTGGCACGCGAGCGCTCCAAGGCGGTCACCATCCGCGTGCCGCAGCTCAAGGACTGCAAACATCATCTCAAGAAGCTCCACGGCACCGGTTTGGACACGATGATCTTCATCACCGAGGGGCAGTCCGCCGCCGGCTCGCTGGTCAGCTGCCGCGACGTCGGCACGCAGGCCATCTTCACGCTCAAGGGGAAGCCGCTCAACGTCTGCGACCTCAAGCGCGACGCGCTTTACAAGAACATCGAGATCTATAATCTGATGTGCAGCCTCGACATCGAGCAGAGCGTGGACAACCTCCGCTACCAGAAGGTGATTCTCGCAACCGATGCGGATGTGGACGGCCTCCACATCCGCAACCTGATGATCACGCTGTTCGTCCGCTATTTCGACCGTGTGGTGAAGGAAGGGCACCTCTACATCCTGGAAACCCCGCTCTTCCGCGTGCGCACGAAGAAGGAAACGATCTACTGCTACAGCGAGGCGGAGCGCGACGCGGCCGTCACGCGCCTCGGCAAGGGGCATGAGATCACGCGCTTCAAGGGGCTGGGCGAAATTTCGCCCAAGGAGTTCGAGGATTTTATCGGCGACAGCATGCGCCTGACCCCCGTGGACATGGGGCAGGATCACGGCGTGCCGGAGACGATCGAGTTCTACATGGGCCGCAACACGCCCGAGCGGCGGCAGTACATCATGGACAATCTGGTGATTAGCGAGGACGTGCTGGTGTGAGCAAGCCGACCAAGAAAACCCCTACGCGCCCGGCAAGCCCGGGCACTTCCGCCACCCCGAAGAACGAGCCCGGCCTCCCGCCGGTGCAAAACCTGCTGTTCGATCTCGAAGCGCTGCCGGCGGAACCGCCGGAGAAAAAGAGCGCGGAACGCGGAATGCGGAACGCGGAATCGCCGGTGCCCATGCCTGGCAAACCGTCCGCAACAACCGGATCCGCCGCGCCCAAGAAAGCAGACCGGTCGGACAAGTCTGACAAAGCGACCGCACCTGCCGGCGATTTGCCGCCCGATCCTTTCGTCCGCCCCGGCGACCGCGGCCCGCTCAGCCGCCTGATGGACGGCAACTTCCTGCTGTTCGCCTCTTACACGATCTGCCATCGCGCCATCCCCACGGTCGAGGACGGCCTCAAACCCGTGCAGCGCCGCATCCTGCATTCGCTCTACGAGAAGGACGACGGCCGCTTCATCAAGGTCGCCAGCGTCGTCGGCCACGCCATGCAGTACCACCCGCACGGCGACGCCTCCATCGCCGACGCGATCGTCAACCTGACCAACCGCCGCTACCTGATCGAAGGCCAGGGAAACTTCGGCAACATCCACACCGGCGATCCCGCCGCCGCCTCGCGTTACATCGAATGCCGCCTGACGGACCTCGCGCGCCACGAGCTGTTCAACCCCAAGACCACGCGCTACATCTGGAGCTACGACGGCCGCAACCAGGAGCCGCTGCTGCTCCCCAGCAAACTGCCGCTGCTGCTCATGCTGGGCGCAGAGGGGATCGCGGTGGGTCTCTCCACGGCCGTACTGCCGCACAATTTCATCGAGCTGCTCGAAGCGCAGATCGCCATCATCCAGAAGAAGCCGTTCCGCTTACTGCCGGATTTCCAGACCGCCGGCCAGATGGATGTGGGCGAATACAACGACGGCGTCGGACGCATCAAGATCCGGGGAAAAATCTCCCCGCGCCAGAACAACCGCCTGGTCATCACGGAACTGCCGTTCGGCCAGACCACCGAGTCGCTGGTGGAGTCGATCGAGGAGGCCATCCGCAAGAAGAAGGTCCCGGTCCGGCAGATCAACGACTTCACCGCCGAAAAGGTCGAGATCGAGCTGGTGCTGAGCCCGGGCGCGTCGCAGGACGCGGCGATCAAATCCCTCTTCGCTTTCACCAACTGCGAGGTGTCCGTCAGCAGCCGCCCGGTGGTGCTGTTCAAGAACCGGCCGCGCGAGATGCCGGTCTCGGAGATCCTCAAGGCCAACACCGCGCAGCTGCTCGAACTGCTGAACCGCGAACTGGAGATCCGCCAGGGCGAACTGCAGGAGGAGTTTCACCACAAGACCCTGGAGCAGATCTTCGTCGAGGAGCGCATCTACAAGCGCATCGAGGAGTGCCGCACCTACGAGCTCGTGCAGCAGGCCGTGCTGGAGGGGTTCAAACCGTTCCGCAAACGCCTGCGCCGCGACATCACCGCCGAGGACATCGAGAAGCTCCTGCAGCTCCGCATCCGCCGCATCTCGCTCTACGACATCGGCAAGAACCGCGAGGACATCGCCAACATCCTCAAGGAGCTGGCCGAGGTCGAGGAGAACCTCAAGTCGCTGCGCAGCTACGCGGTCAAGTACCTGAAGGCGCTGATCAAGCGATACAAGGACCAGTACCCGCGCCTGACCAGCGTCGCCACCTTCGGCGAGATCGAGATGCGCACCCTCACCGCCACCGAACTGACCATCAAGATCGACAAGGAGGGCGGCTACATCGGCCACGACATCCGCAATGCCGAGACGCTCTTCCAGTGTTCGTCGCTCGACAAAATCATCGTCTGCTGGGACGACGGCCGCTACAAGGTGCTGCCGCCGCCGGACAAGTTCTTCGTGGACAAGAACATGCTCTACTGCGCGCTCTTCGACCGCGACCGGCAGATGACCTGCGTCTACACGCAGAAGGATCACGGGTTCTCGTACCTGAAGCGCTTCACCTTCGGCGGCGCCATCCAGAACAAGGAGTACCGCCTCGCGCCCGAAAACAGCGAGGTGCAGCTCCTGCAGGAAGGCACCCCCGAAAACATCTACCTCAAGTACCGCCCGGCCAAGTCCCAGCGCATCCACCAGCAGGTCTTTACGCCGTCCGAAGTGCTGGTCAAGGGCGTCTCCGCCCGCGGCATCCAGATGACCTCCAAGGGAATCTCCCGGATCGCCACCCAGAAGCCGGGCTGGTGGGAGGACGATGCGGAATCGCCGAAGGGCGTCTTATTGTAGGAGCGCCACCCCGTGGCGATGGCGGCCAGCTTCGGAACCGCAGAATATCGAATGGCGAACTCCGAACGCGGAAGGCGAGCTTCTTACCACAGAGGCCGCGGAGGTTCGCGGAGGAGTTCCTGTAGCTGCGGCCGCACGGTGGGAGCGCCACCCCGTGGCGCGATGGCAAAGCATTCTATGGCCACGGGTACATCGCTTGGTTCGCATTCATTCTATGCTGGGGCTTTCTCCAGCCGATCGGCAATCCAGACTTTGATGATGGACTGGCGTGTGACGCCCAACCGTTTGGCTTCTTTGTCCAAGGATCCAATCATCCATTCCGGGAAATCGACATTCACTCGCCTGGGTTGTTGGCCAGGACGATGCGCCTTGGACAGGTCAAGCGCATGGGTGACGTCGTCTCCCCGGTCAAACTGAGCGTCAAAGTCCTTCGCTTTCATAAATCGCAATCTCCTTTCGTCGTGCCCGCCGAACAGAAATCACCCGCATATTCTCGCCTCGATAGGTGATCACGGCTGACCACACACGGCCTTCAATCCGGCCAATGACCATGAATCTCGGCTCGTCTTCTGTTCGGGCGGGAATCTCAATCCGATCCGAATCGTCCCACAACGCTTGAGCCGCAGGGAAGTCAATGCCATGCTTTCGCCGGTTGCTCTCGCTCTTGTGGCTATCGAACTCAAACTGCATTGGTATACAATCTATACCATTATTAACATGGATGTCAATCGTCTTGGGGATGCAACGTCGCGGCTCAGCCTCGGCGGCGTACTGTCCAGCGCCTCTACTGTCCTCGGCTAGCTGAGGCTGCAGCCGTTGGTTCGGCGGTGGTTTTTGCCTTCTCGATAGCCGCTTTAATCTTCTTGATGTGCTCAAGCTCTGGGTGCTCCTGCAAGACCTTCTTGAGATAACTAAGAGCATCGTCGGCCTTCCGGTATCGGTAATCCTTCTTACTCTTTTGGTCCACTGGGTATTGTTGCTGAACCGGATTGATCGATTCATCCCAGTATACAACAACCTTTATAGGATCGTTCGGTGCATTGGGAGAGTCTGGCCCTTGAGTATTCCATTGAAACCATTGGAACCCGATCGTTTCATGAGCCAGAACTTGCGGCCCAAAATCGGCATAGTCAAGAACCAGCGTTTTCGCTTCGACCGATGAGGCCAGGATCAAGAGCATGGCTATTGATATGATCTTCTTCATCATCTCTTCTCGCCGAACTTATTGATATGCGTCACGCTCCAACCGGTTCCCGGCGGGATGAGCGGCCGTAGTCCGCTCGATCCCGATTCGGAATTAGATTTTAGCGTTGGAGCGGATGGTGTAAAGAGGATTTGGGGCAAAGCTGAAGCAAGGCTGAATGCTGAAGGCTGAAGTGACAGCCACCGTCTTCCTTCAGCCTTTGCCTGTACTCCGGCGCTGGCGGCGCGGCGCCCTCCATGCGCGCCAAACCCCGTTGTTTCTTGACTGGAGGGATGCGCGCCGTCGCATCCGGCGGTGTTCGGCGCATCATCATGAGAATTGCTGTTCAAGTTACGCTTGAACGGCCGCCATCGCTGACAGCCGTTGCCACCAGTCGGCGGGGCTTCTCCTCTTCGAGAAGTGGTTTTACCGCTGGCGGGCAGGGTGTAAAGGGGAAGTTCCAAGGTCAAAGGCTAAATGTCAAAGGCTAAAGACTAAAGTGACAGCCACCCGCTCCCTTTAGCCTTCAGCCTTCAGCCTTTCCCCGCACCCGGCGGTCCTTGCCAACCGCCTGCCGCTGTAGCATATTCTGCGCACATGACCATTCTTCAACTGCAGGGCGTCGGGTTCGGTCTGGGGACGGCGTTCTGCCAGTCCGTGTTTTATCTTTTCACGCGCCGCTTCGTGGTGCGCACCGGACGGACGCCGCTGCTGCTGCTGATCGTCTCGCATGTGATCATGGGCGCCTTCTCGGCGCTGCTGCTGCTGGCGCTACAGCCTCACAACCTGCCGCCCTTCGCCTCTTACGCCCTGCCGCTGATCTTCGCCGCCGGCTGCTATGCCGTGGCCCAGTTCGGGCTTTTCCTGGTGCTGCAGCAGGTGGCGTCGTCGCGCATTGCGCCGCTGCTGGGCGCCAAGATCGTTGGGCTGGCGCTGCTCTCCGTGCTCTGCCTGGGACAAAAACTCCTGCCCGCGCAGTGGCTGGCGGTCGGGATCAGCGCCGGCGCGGCCTGGCTGCTGAACGAGGCCGGCGGACGCATCCCGCTGCGGCTGCTGGCCGCGCTGTCCATGACGGTGCTGGGGTACTGCCTGTCGGACCTCTCCATCGGCGTGCTGGTGCGGCGGCTGGCAACGGTCGGACCGTCCATGCCGCTGGTCGGCGCGGCGCTGACGTACCTGGCGTGCGGCGTGTTCGCGCTGCCGTTCGCATTCCGGCGCGAGGCCCGCGACGGACGGGTCTGGTCGCTGTCCGTACCCTGCGCCGTGGCCTGGTTTGCCGCCATGTGCCTGCTGTACGCGAGCTTCGCGGCAATCGGCGTGGTTGGCGGTAACATCGTGCAGGCCACGCGCGGCCTGATGTCCGTGGGACTCGGCTGGGGCATCGCCCGCATCGGACACACGCACATCGAGGCGCACGCCTCGCGCAACGTCTTCTGGCGGCGCATGGCGGGCGCCGCGCTGATGCTCCTGGCCGTGGCGTTCTACCTGTGTGCGCGCTAGCAAGCCGCAATCCTGCGAAATCCTGTTGATCCTGTCAAAATGCGCGGTTTTCGGATAGGCTCTTAGCCGTAGATTTGGGTTTACTGCCGCCCCTACTTCGCCATCACTCCGACCCGCAGCACGGGAAACACATCCTGTTCGAGGTAGGTGTCGAGGCTGAACAGGGCGAATCCTGGACAATTCGCTTCGCGCACAACGCGGATCTGGTCGATCACCTGCGCCGGCCCCAGCCGGCTTTCGGCCGCTGTCACGCCGATCCCCGGCAGCATGTGCTTGCGCAGCCACCGCGCGCGCGCCTGGTTGCCGACCAGTTCCGCAAACTTGGCCGGATCCTCGGTGTAGTCCATGGGCAGCAGATAATCGATATCGCCGGTGCGCAGCCACGCCTCCCAATCCTGCCCGACCGCATCCGCGCAGGAAGGATACTTGCCGTAGACTGCCGCCGTCAGGAGCTTCTCCTGCCCCTCGCGACGCAGCATGCCGCGCACCTCGGAAACCAGGTCGGCGACGCGGTCGCACCGCCAGCGCATGAAATCCTGCCGCCGCGAACCGGTCTTGACGTCTGCCGGCCAGTCGGAGATTTTCTGACCGGTGGCGTTCTCGAAACGCTTCCGCACCGTGGGGCCAAGGCTGCCAATGAAGTCCGGATAGCGCACAAAGTCGAGGTGAATGCCATCCACGTTGTAGCGGGTCGCCAGTTCGCGCGCCGCCTGCACCAGCAACGACCGCACCTCCGGCACGGCAGGGTCCAGCCAGCGCCGCTCGCGGCCATCCTCCCCCGTCAGCAGCCACCCCTTGCCGCGGAAAACGGCCAGGCGGTCCTCGGTGCACATCTCCGTGCAGAAGCAGAAGAGCCACGCATGCACCCGCAACCCGCGCGGCTTGGCCGCGGCCAGGCAGGCCGCCAGTTGATCGCCCTGCTCCAGATAGATGCGCGACGGCGGCAGCACGCTGCTGCGATAGTGGGAAAACCCCACCCCGCCCACGCACAGAAACAGATCGGAAATCCCGTTCTCCTTCAACATCTGGCAGGTCCGATTCCAGTCGCCCGGATAGAGCCCCAGACCGGAATGGTCCCAGACGGCGCGAATCTCGCCGCTGCGGGGCGACTGCATCCAGCCATAGGCCAGTTCCATCCGACGCCGCAGAATCCCGGCCTGCTGCCAGGCCAGGAATCCCTTGCCATCGTGTAATGCGCGCGTAGCCGCTT
>Ga0073936_10006419_pt1 | contig 15520 bp, 9 predicted proteins | sample AliMusrvi5mmetaG_FD_87041 | JGI IMG/M metagenome (GOLD analysis project Ga0073936, IMG submission 87041) | Freshwater lake bacterial and archeal communities from Alinen Mustajarvi, Finland, to study Microbial Dark Matter (Phase II) - Alinen... | ecosystem: Environmental > Aquatic > Freshwater >... | reverse complement strand
GCTTGGGACTGCCGCCGTTCTTTCCCACCCGCCTGCGCTTTGAGGACTATATCTACCGGCTATGGGTGATGCAACCGGGGATTGCCTCGGCGCACGTGGATGCCGTGCAGCGGCACACGAAAAACAATTACATGCGCAACCCGATGGCCATGGAGGTCTTCAACGAAGAACTCTGCGGCCTGCTCAAGCGCAAGATCAAGGACACCATCACCGAGCGGCATGACCTCGGCATCCGCTTCCGCTACAATGGTGAAGTGACACTCACGGATTGCGACGAAATCCTGGAGCGGGTCACCACCGTGCATCGGCAGGTTCTCGCTGCAGCCAGTGCGGCCCGCGATCCGGAACGGGCGAATTCGATGAAGTTGTTCGCCGAGAATCTATCGAAAGTATTCTATGGCTTCGAGCCTGACTTCTTCCAGCAGAACGTAGGCCGGATCGTGGACGACGTGATCAGCCAGATTCATGCCTCGCTTGAGCTTTGGCCCACCCTGGTGGAAATATGCTACTTCGAGAAGGATAAGCGGGAGTTGCCACAGATCCGTGTCAAAAACAGTAAGCCACGGTCGCCGGTTGTGGCCGGAGCGACTTCGCTCACCTGACCTCCAAAACAACATCCTGTCGCACTTGCTGTTCCGGCCGGAAATTCGCTACGATCTCGCTGACCAATCGGTCTTCGCCGGCGGTTGCAAAAACCAGCTCACCTTCAGCGTGGACGCCCTGTTCACCTTTTAACCGCCCCTTTTGCGGCTGATGGACAGACGCCAGCCCTGGAATGCGGACGTCTCATAGGTGCCGCAGGTCAGGTTCCTGATCGATTTCATGGTTGTGGTGACTAGCAATAACTCCGCGCATCATACCTGCACGCTTTCCAGAGCCTCACCATCCTTGGGAACGAACACCATGCGCGTCTTTGCATTGAAGTCCATCAGGCCCGCATACCGGCCCCAGGCGATCATCGTCTGAAATGTCAGTTCCGGATTGTCATAGGGCAAGGCACTGGCGATGTCTTTGATCAGGCGATCGGCATCGATCCCCTCGCTCTCGTTCAACAAGCCGAGGATGATGTGGAAGATTCGCAGCTTGTAAACTTGCTCGGCGAAAATGGTCCGCCGTCCAATACGTCCGGCCGCCATGAATCGTCGGCCCAAGTCGGTGAAGCAGACGTCTTGCTTCGGCGTGTCGACCAATTCGAGGATCTCCGCGGCCTTCACAATAGCGATGGTCTCGCCGAACTCCTTTCCGATCTCATCCGAAATGTCGTAGATGTTGGTGAGTTCCGGGGAATCGTTCAGCAGGCTCATCAGCCCGAGAATCTCACCCACGCGCACCAGCGGGACCGACTCCATCCGCTTGGCCCCGCGTGAGATAGGTTCGCCTGGCACGTGCACTTCCGGCGGCAAGTCGGGCAAGGTCAACGTGGTAATCGACTCGTGGATGATGCTGACCAGGCGCTGGAACTCGGCGCTTTTGGTGTCGCGCGGGTAAGGCAGCGGGTTCTCCAACACGAGGCCGAGGCGGCCGGGACGCGGGAAGACGACGACGATGCGCGTGGCCATCTCGACGGCTTCCTCGATGTTGTGCGTCACCATGAAAATCGAGGTCAATCCTTTGTCCGGGCTGTGCCATAGGCTAATGAGTTCCTGGCGCAGGTTCTCTGCCGTCAGGACATCAAGCGCGCTGAATGCCTCGTCGAGACACAGGAGCTTCGGCTTTGACACCAGCGCCCGCGCCATTCCCACCCGCTGGCGCATTCCGCCTGATAGCTCGCGTGGATAAGCGGCATGGTAGTTACCAAGTCCAATCAGGTCGATGGCCCGATCCACCGCCGCATCCTTCTCAGCGCGACTGACGCGGCGCGACATCAGGCCAACCGCAACATTTTGCTCGACGGTCAGCCACGGATACAGAGCGAAGGTCTGGAACACCACCGATGCGTCCGGATTGACGCCCTTGAGCGACTTGCCATTGGATAGTACACGGCCGGAGCTTGGCTCTATCAAGCCGGTCAGGCACCGCAGGATAGTGGATTTGCCGGACCCCGACTGTCCCAGCAGAGCCAGTAACTCGCCTTCATGTACCGCGAGGTCAATGTTGTCGAGGACTTGCAGCTCGTGACCGCTGGCGGTGTTGTACGACTTGGTCACCGCACGGAGCTCGGCGAGAGCTGGAGCAGCTTGGTTGGTGGATGTGTTTGCATTCATTGTCAGTCCAATCTAAATCGACGTTCGGCGAACGCATAAAGGCGTCGCCAGACAAGTTTGTTCATCACCACGACAAATAGCGACATCACGCCGATGCTGGCGATGATGAGTGGCGTGTCGCCCGACTTGGTCACGGTGGCAATGTAGGCACCAAGGCCATCGGCCTTCAGGGTGGTGTCGCCCCAGGTGGCGAGTTCTGCGACGATGCTTGCATTCCATGCACCTCCCGCGGCCGTGCACGCCCCAGTCACCCAAAACGGGAAGATCGCGGGCAGGATCAGTGTGCGCCACAGGTCCCAATCTCGAAGCCCGTATGTACGGGCTGCTTCCTTGAGGTCGTTTGGGATTGCCATTGCGCCAGCTATCACGTTGAACAAGATATACCACTGCGTGCCCATGGCAATGAGCAAAATGCTGCCCCAGTTCATGCTGACGTGACCTGCGACGAAGAGGCCGACCACCAGTGGGAAAGTCATGTTGACCGGGAACGATGCGCCAATCTGCGCCAGCGGCTGAGCGAACCTCGCGATGTGTGGCTTGGAGCCGATCCAGACGCCGATGGGAGTCCAGATCAGTGTTGCGAGCATGGTCATGGCAAGCACCCTGAGCAATGTCAGGAAACCAAGCCAGACGATGTGGCCGAAAATGGGCCAGGTCAACGTGCCATGCAAGGCCTCGGCGGCCGAGATCAGTCCACTCAAAACCTCGATGCCCAACCAGAGACAGAACAGGGTGGCAAGTGCGCGCCATAGCCACTGATTTTGCACGACTCGCAATGGCGCCAAGGCCCGTTCCTGTTTCCGGACGGCGCGGGAGGTGAGGTCAACAAACGGCAACCAAATCTTTTCGTGGAACCATGTGAAAACGTATGCGCCGCGCAGCAGCTCATAGGCCCAGGATGTGGGAGGGGTCGACGACTCGGTTAGTTCGATCTTGAACTTGTCGGCCCACACCAGCAACGGACGCCATACCAGTTGGTCGCTGGCCAGGATCAGCGCCAGCATCGCCACCACCGCCCAGAAGGCCGCAGCATTGTCGCCGCGTCCGATAGCCTGTGCCATGTAGGAACCGAGGCCTGGCAGTTTGATGTCCTTGTTCATCACGCTGATCGCTTCGCTCTGCGCGACGAAGAACCAGCCGCCGCCGAAGGACATCATCGAATTCCAGATCAGGCTGTGCGCTGAAGCTGGTAGCTCGACCGTGCGGAAACGCTGCCACCGCGTCAAACCATAGGTGGTCGCCGCCTCCTGCATGTCGACGGGGATGGTTACCATCGAGTGATAGAATCCGAAGGCCATGTTCCAGACCTGGCCCGTGAAGATGGCGAAGATAGCCGCGCACTCAACGCCCATTAGACTGCCTGGGAATAGCGCCATGAAGGCGATGACTGTCGCCGATAGGAAGCCAAGAACAGGAACGGACTGCAGAATGTCTAATGCCGGAAGGATCAACACGCGCGCGCGGCGGTTCTTGGCAGCGACATAACCGGTGGCGATTGCGAAGAACAAAGAGAACGCGAACGCGACCCACATTCGCAGGAGCGTTCGACCGGCATAGTACGGGATCCGGCTCGCGGAGCTATCGATTGTCAGATGGGTGGACGAGTCAAAATGAACCAGCATTCCTTTGCCAAAGTCCAGCGCACCCCACAGCAAGCCGAACAGCACTGCCATGACAAGCCCGTCAACCCAACTGAAGCCACGCTTCGCATCGTCGCTGGCTAGTTGTGGCGAGAAGTTCCTCATGGGATCATGTCAAGATAAAGCATGTGAATTTCCCTTAGAACTGCATATGCAATCTGACCGCACCGAGGAAGCCAATTTCTGTTCCACGTTAATTGCGAATCCGGCACGCGAACTGGCGCGCCGCATCAGCGCCACATCGGGGGTACTTGCTGTTTGCTGTCCGAGTTGAACCTCATCTGTGTAATTCTCCATCCTGCCGTGATTGACGAACCCCAACAGTCTTACTTTGCCAGAATGGCCTTGCCACTGATGCCTCTCTTCCGGTTCACCCATAATGCACTGCTAAGAAATTGCTTTTGAAGTGAAAGCCGTTGGAAGAGCCGGTAGCCGGACCGGGGGGCGGAAAAGAAATTGCGGAAAACAGGGGGCAGGAACGACGAAAAAACTGCGGCACCGGAGCCGACCAAGGCGTTGGTCCGGCGGGATCAAGCAGGGGAATGGGGGGCGTCAGAATCATGGTAAAATTCCTCAAACGCAAAATAGCTATCAGGTCCGATCTGACAAGACATTATTGCTAGCAACCAACAAAAAACATGAAACCACCCATGAATGTCGTTAAACTCGTCATTCCCGCAGTCTGCTATTCGCTCGTTGCAGCGTTCACCAACGCACCATTGCGAGCTGGCGAAAATGCACCTGCATCGCCGGGGGACAATAAGAAAACCCAGGAGCCAACGCCAGCGCCGCCGCCGCCGGGGGGTGATGACGGCTTTGGGCGAGGCGGGATGAGCCGATCCGTTGACCAAGGCCGGCATCAACATCTACGGCTATGCCCAAGGGGGTTATTTCCACGACTTCTCGCGCCGGGCAGCCAGGGGCCACCCTACATCGGATATAACAACTTCAAGAACACCGTCATTCTTGACAAGCTCAGTTTGAATGTCGAGCGCACGGTCGATCCGACCAAGAAGGAGTTTGACGTGGGCTTCCACGTGGAAGGCATCTATGGTGCGGATGCTGCGTTCATCCACTCGGTTTTGACTACGTTGACGCTCCGCATATCCCCGGTTTGGCGGGCGGCAGCAAGCAGTGGGGCGGCGTGGCTCAATACATCAGCTACCAGTTTGATCCGCACGTCACGCTGAACACCCGGCTGGGGTGGTACAAAGACGTCGCAGATGGCTTCTCCACAGGTTCGCCCATCAGCGCCAATTACTATGAGGCCACCGTGGGCGTCGCCATCAAGCCATTCCCGGAAAACAACATTCTGTCGCACCTGCTATTCCGGCCGGAAGATCGCTACGATCTCGCTGATCAATCGGTCTTCGCCGGCGGCAGCAAGAACCAGCTCACCTTCAGCGTGGACGCCCTGTTCACCTTTTAACCGCCTCTTCGTCGGCATGAAATCCTACAACGGCGGCTCGCTGGCGGCGGTCACCCATGAGGCGGGCGGACCTTGCTGTCCGCCATGTCCATGCGAGGCGACAGAACCGCACCGAGCGCCCGGTACTGTCAAAAAAAGCACCCTTTCCTGAATGACGCCTTGACGCCTCATCAGATTTGGCGCATCAATGGGTTACCGTGAAAACAGCGAACATCAGCGAACTGAAACACTCCACCACTGCCTTGCTCGAATGGGTGGAGCAGGGCGAAACCGTTCAGATCACGCGCCGTAACAAGGTGGTGGCCGTGCTTTCGCCCGAGCTTTAACCCCATGAACGACGACCCCCGCCCCGATCCCGACGCCTTGCTCGCGCAGGTGCAACGCGAAGAGCACCAGGAAAAACGCGGGCGGCTCTATATCATTCTCGGGATGTGCCCGGGGGTCGGCAAGACCTATGCGATGCTTTTGTTAGCCAGGCAGCGGCAGCTCGACGGCCTCACCGTGCTGGCGGGAATTGTCGAAACCCACGGCCGCGAGGACACCGCCGCGTTGCTCGCCGACCTAACGATTCTGCCGCGCAAGCAAATCGAACATGGTGGCCACACACTCGAAGAGTTCGATCTGGATGGCGCGATCCAGCGCCGCCCGGATCTGCTGCTGGTCGATGAACTCGCCCACACCAACGCGCCGGGCAGCCGTCACCTCAAACGCTATCAGGACGTGCTTGAGTTGCTAGATTCGGGCATCGACGTCTGCACCACGCTCAACGTCCAGCACATCGAGAGCCAGGTTGATATCGTGCGCCAGGTCACCGGCGTGACGGTGCGTGAGACCGTTCCGGATTCCCTCCTCGACCGCGCCCACGAAATCCAACTCGTGGACCTCAGCGTCGAGAAACTCCTGCTGCGCCTGGCCGAGGGCAAGGTCTATCTGGGCGAGCGGGCCGGGGCGGCGGCCGAGGGGTTTTTCCGTGAGGGCAATCTAACCGCACTGCGGGAGCTGGCACTGCGCTTCACCGCCGAGCGCGTGGACCGCGACCTCGAGGACATCCGCAAGGCCCGCCGGGTCGGCAGCCCGTGGAAAACCAACGCCCGCCTGCTGGTGGGCGTGGGTCCCACCCCGTATTCGGAAAGCCTGATCCGCTGGACCCGCCGCGCCTCGGGCCGCCACGCCTGCCCGTGGCTGGCGGTATGGGTGGAAGGGACCTCGCCCCTAACCGACAAGGAGCAGGAGTTCCTCGCCCGCGGCCTGGGCCTGGCACGGCGTCTCGGCGGGGAGGTGGTTCACGCCACCGGCGACGATGTGGCGGCGACTTTGTTAGATGTGGCGCGTGAGCGCAACGTGTCCCAAATCATCGTCGGCAAATCCGGCCGCCGCGCGCTCTGGAAACCCTCCCTGGCGGACCGCATCATCGCCGGCAGCGGCGAGATCGACGTGTCGGTGGTGCGTCCGGTGCTCGGACGGCCGTCGGGGCCGGCGGCCTCCCGCCAGCCGGGATACGCCCGCGGTGCCACCCATCGGCTGCGCGAGTATGGGTTCGTCGTCGCGTTGCTCGGTGTGCTGACGCTGGTGTGCTGGCAGATGGCGTGGGTCGCCGGCTACACGGTGCCGGCGCTGGTCTATCTGCTTGCGATTCTGCTGGCGGCATTCCGGCTCGGTCGCGGACCGATGTTGATGATGGCCACACTCAGCGCGCTGGCGTGGGATTTCTTCTTCATCCCGCCGCGCTTCACCTTTCAAATCAAGGCCCCCGAGGATATCATTCTGCTAGGGATGTTCTTCGCCGTCGCGCTGTGCATGGGCAGTCTGACAACCCGGCTGCGCACGCGGGAGACCGCCGAGCGGCGGCGCCAGATGGAAACCGACGCCCTGCTGCGCGTCACCCAAAGCGCGGCGCTCATCCCGGAGACCAACCAGGGCCTGGCCGAGGCGCTCAAGGTCATCGATGCCGTCATTGATGCCGATACCGCCCTGGTCGTGCGCCTGTTGGATCACACGCTGCCCACCACGGCGCATCCCGCCAGCACCTGGCAGCCGACGGAGCGCGAGTTCGGAGTGGCGGCCTGGAGTTATGCTAACAAACAGGTCGCCGGTCGCTTCACCGACACCCTGCCGCAGTCGGCGGCCACTTGGTTTCCGCTGCAGACAGCCACCTCCGTGATGGGCGTGCTGGGGCTGAGGCTCAGCCGCGAGAATGACACGTTGGATTTCTCACGGCGCCAGGCGGTGGAGGCGTTCGCGCTGCAACTCGCATTGGTGCTAGAGAAGGAGCACTTCATGCAAGCGGTCAGCAAGGCCGAGGTGATGGACAAGAGCGACCGGCTCCGCAAGACATTGTTAGACAGTGTGTCGCACGAGTTGAAGACCCCGCTGGCGGTCATCCGCGCGGCGATCGAGGGCATGGGCGCAGCCGCAGCCAATCCCTATGTCAGCGAAATCGATACCGCGACCAAACGCCTCCAGCGCCTGGTGGACGGCCTGCTGCAAATGACGCGCCTCGAGTCCGAAGTGGTGGAGCCCCAACTCGAGTGGTGCGATGTGAGCGAACTGGTGGAGGGTGCCGTCGCCGCCGTCGGCGACGCCTTGAAGACCCATCCGGTTCGGATAGACCTATCTCCGGACCTGCCTCTCGTCAAAACCGACCAGGCGCTGTTGCAGCAGGCCCTAACCAATGTGCTGCACAATGCCGCGGTGTACTCGCCGGCGCAAACCGTCATTGAGGTTGGCGCGACCCACGCCGATCAAAGGCTGCGGCTCAGCGTGCGCGACCATGGCCCCGGCCTGCCGCCCGGCGAGGAGGCGCGCGTGTTCGGCAAGTTCTATCGGGCGCCCGGCGCGCCGGCCGGCGGCACCGGCCTGGGCCTGTCCATCGCGCGCGGCTTCATCCAAGCCCTCGGCGGCGAGCTTGCCGGCTGGAATCATCCGGAGGGCGGAGCGGTGTTTGAAATCCTTCTGCCGGCGGAGTTTCTAACACAGGCTGCTGAGGATGCGGGTGTTCCCGCGCCAATCGGCGAGCGTGTGGACTCCACTGCCCCGCGATGACCGCATGTGATTTTAGTGGTCAGGTTTTTGCTCGCGATTGCCGAATTGCGAACTAGTTTCAACCCGTGAATGAGCTCGTCGACGCAGGGGATACCCGGACCAAAGTGGTCGGCAAACGCCGCCCGCCGGGCGAGGGCAGTCCATCGCTTGCCGCAGCCGCCCAATTGAACGCTCTTGCCATAAAACTCAGAGGGCGGCCGTTTCCAGTCAGACGGGGCGTCTATCGGTTCACATCCCATCAGGAAGCCGAGGAATGGATGATGCTACTTCAGGTCCGCTAGAGGAAACGCGCCCGCCCTCTGACGAGGATCTTGCGCGCTTGGCCCATGCCCTCAACGAACTGGACGCCAAGTATATTGTCATCGGCAGCTTAGCGATCATTGCGGCGGGCTACACCCGCACCACTTGCATAGCCGCAGGGAAGAGAGCCGGCAAGCCGTTATTCCAAGGGGACGGTTCAGGTTTGGACGTCCTGTGGGTGTCGGCGCCCAGACCACCGCCAGAAGGGACTTCATGGCCGGAGATCTAACAAAACAATCGAGCCCGGCAAGAGAGATCCAAATCGCGGAAAGTGAAATGCCGAAGCCGAGTCTGATAGAGGCTGAAGACCACAAGAAGTTGGTCCCTTGAGGTATTGGGAATTCAATGCACTGGCCTACCGGCTAGGTTGAAATCCTGCTCTGTGGTCCACACCCCAGAGCACGCGCCGGGTTCGGGTGCTTGAACGGAAGATGATTGAGGGGCTGCTGAGTCCGACCTCGGACGCGACGTTGCTAGATGATTTGCGGGAAGAGGTGCGGGCGCGGGCCCGGCAGGCAGTCAGGCCGCTGCGGCGACGGGCGGCCGCCAACGGAGCCCGCCGATCTTACGCCGGAGGACATCAACCGGGAAATCGCCGCGGGACGCTGCCGCAACGACTTGCTGCGAGACGCAGCCATCACGGCCTGCCGCGAGACTCGGCAGCCACGGAAGAAGCGATGACATGAACATTCCGGTTTGGGTGGACACCAACGTGCTCGTCCCCGGCCTGCTCAGTCCGCAAGGGCCTCCGGGCCGGCTGGTCGATGCCATCTTCAGCGGTCACCTGCGGCTCGCCTTGGACGACCGGTCCGGCATTCTTCGGCTTGCGCAAAGTCCACGGTTGTTTTCGCGCGCAAATCGGACAGAATGTTGCCGCAACGTCCTCCCCATGACCGCACTCATCATTGACGATGAAATCCAGATCCGGCGCCTGCTGCGGCTGGCGTTGGAGGCGCGCGGCTATGCGGTGCGCGACGCGGAGAACGGCCGGCTCGGCTTGCAGGAGGCGGCGTTTTGCCGGCCGGACGTTGTTTTGTTAGACCTGGGCCTGCCCGACATGGACGGGCTCGACGTGCTCAAAAGCCTGCGCGAGTGGAGCAGTGTGCCGGTGTTGATTCTGTCGGTGCGCGACCAGGAAAGCGTGAAAGTCGCGGCGCTGGAAAACGGCGCCGACGACTATGTGACCAAGCCGTTCAGCACGGCGGAACTGGTGGCGCGCCTGGCGGTCATCCAACGCCGGCATCATGGCAGTGAGTCGCCAGAGCTGGTGGTCGGGCCCCTGACCATGCATCTGGACCGCCACGAGGTGTTCCTCGCCGGCGAGCCCCTCAAAATGACCCCCACCGAATATGCCTTCCTTCACGCGCTGGCCCGCCACGCCGGCAAGATCGTCACCCAGCGCCAGTTGTTGCGCGAGGTCTGGGGCCAGCAAGGCGACGGCCAAACCCACTACCTGCGGGTCTATGCCAACCACCTGCGCAAGAAACTCGGGCAGCGGCTCATCCTGAGCAACGAACCGGGCATCGGCTACCGCCTGCTTGAGCCGAGCTGAGGCTCAGACAAACAAATTCTGACCATCAAAGGGGACGAAGAAGTAATCAGTGGTCAGTAATCAGTTGAGCTTGCTCACCGTGCATTACTGATGGGGACGAAAGGTTGGACACATTCATAGGGACGCTCACCTTGACCAGCGACAACTGATTACTGATTACTGAAAGCGATACACCGTCAGTTCCCACGCTCATGGCCGCGCTGGCGGGGCACGCGGTCCCAGGCGTGGTCGTCGAGGCCGTCGGGGTGGATGGGGTCGCTGCGGAACAATGATTCGAGGGCGGCGACACGCTCGCGGACCAGCGCGACGTAGGCGGGTTCGTCATGGCTCAGCGCGGCCAATTCGGCGGCGGTTTCCAGGTCGTGGCGGCTGAAGCGCCGTGCGGCGCGCTCGGCGGTGTAGGCGGGCAGTCCTAACAAACGCAGCGCGCGCGCCCCGGCATCCAGCGCGCTGCCCGCCAATTCGTGGAACACATGTTCGACGCCGGCGTTGAGGAGGCGCGCCCGGTGGTCCATGCCATTGGCACGCACCACCAGTTGCAGTTGTGGAAAATGGCGCCGCGCCATGGCCACCAGGCGGTCGATGGTTTCCTCGGCGTCCGCGGCGATGATCATCAGCTTCGCGTCAGCGGCACCGGCGGCATGCAGCACTTCGAGCCGGGTCGCATCGCCGTAGTGGACTTCGAAGCCAAGCCGGCGGGTCAGTTCGATGTGTTCGGCATCGGTCTCGAGAATCACCGGCCGGATGCCCTGCGAGCGCAGCAGGCGGCCCACATAGTTGCCGAAGCGCCCGAAGCCCACCAGGATGACCGGCGAGCGATGCTCCACCACATCGGCCGGGCGGGTCTGGGTCGCCCCGCCGGCTTGGAAGCGCGGCATCAGCCAGTGCTGATAGACCAGCAGCGCCAGGGGTGTTAGAGCCATCGACACCGCCACGACCGCATTGAGAGTGGCGGCTGTTTCACTGGCCAACACATCCAGCGCCCGCGCCTGGCCGAGCAACACGAAGGCGAACTCACCCGCTTGGAACAGCGACAGCGTGTAGAGCGAGCCGGTGTCCGCGCCGAAGCGGAAGGATTTTGATAGACCCGCCAGCACGGTCGCCTTGATGAGGACGACACCGGCCACCAGTAGCGCGATGCGGCCCGGGTTTGCCATGATCAAATGCAGGTCCATCGAAGCGCCGATGCTAACGAAAAACAGACCCAACAGAATTCCCTTGAACGGTTCGAGGTCGCCTTCGAGTTCGTGCCGATAGGAGCTGCCGGCCAGCACCACGCCTCCCAAGAACGCGCCGAGTGCCGGAGACAGGCCGACCTGGTTCATCAGCGTGGCCAGCGCAATGACGAGCAACAGCGCGGCCGCTGTGAAGATTTCGCGCAGGCCCGAGCGGGCGATGTAGCCGAAGACATACGGCATCAGCCAGCGACCGAGTACAACCACCCCGGACACGGCCCCGAGCACCGCAAGGCCCTGGAGCCAGGCGGGCAGGCCGACCAGAGCGCTTGAACCCACGTGCGCGGCAACCTCCTTTCCCGCTAACAACGGCAGCACGGCGAGCATCGGAATCACCGCGAGGTCCTGGAACAACAAGGTGGCAAAGGCGTGGTGCCCGCCCGCGGTGCTTTGCAGCGATTTTTCCCGCAGGCTCTGTAGCACGATGGCGGTGGAACTGAGCGAGAGAATGAAGCCGGTGGCCAGCGCCTGCCGCCACCCCAAGCCCCACCATGCGGCGCCGCCCGCCAGCGCGAGCCCGCTGCCTAACACCTGCAACCCTCCCAGTCCTAACAACGACCCCCGCATCCGCCACAACGCCGGCAGATTCAATTCCAGGCCGATGAGAAACAACATCACCACCACGCCGAATTCCGCCACATGCATCACGCCGCCGCCTTGCGCGTCGCCGCCCACCAACCCGAGCGCGAACGGGCCGATGGCCACGCCCGCCGCCAGATACCCGAGCACCGAGCCGAGCCCGAGGCGTTTTGCCAGCGGTACGGAAATGACCGCTGCCGCCAGATAGACGAGGGCCACTTCAAAGAATCCGTGATGTTCGTTCATGGCGGCGATGGGGTTGTGATGAGCGCGGAGAGATCCTCGTTGAGCCATTGGAGCTTGACGGCCTTTTCCAGATCGAGTCTGCCATCGCGCATGGCTTCAAGCACGGCCGCATAGTCGCGTGCGTGGGGTGCCACCTCCTCCGCGGACCTCAGATTGCCGGTGCCGTACACGATGAAGGGTGCCAGATAGGTCATCCCACACAGCCGCGCGCTCTCCTCAAAGGGCAGCAGGAATTCCCTAACCGAATGGAGGTGGCGTCCGCCACAGCAATAGATCTCCGCGCTGCCACCGCAGGTGACCGCCTGCATCAGGCGCTTTCCTAACAAGGCGGTTCCGCCCTCACCGAAGGCCCAACCAATCTCCAGCACCAGGTCCAACCATTCCTTCGCCAGCGAGGGCGCGCTGTACCAGTAGAACGGATGATGCAGGATGATGATGTCATGCGCCACCAGCGCGTCCTGTTCGGCCTTCACATCGATCAGATAGTCCGGATAGAGTTCATACTGATGCCTGACGCTCACGCCATCGACCGCCTCGGCGGCGGCGATGAGGTGACGGTTCACCTGCGACTTGTGCAAGGCGGGATGAAAGAACAGGATCAATATGCGGGAGCGACTCATCGGATAGGTCCCGTAAGGGAGTCAACTGTGCAAAATCGCCTCATGGGGTGAGAGAATTCCTGGCAAAATGATGATGAGGCAAAATGATGCAGAAAGCAGAATTGGCCCCGATCCCTTGATCTTTTCCTCCATCATTTCACCTAAACCCGATCCGCATGAATCTTGACGTGAAGGTGGAAGTGGTCGTTGACGACATGTTGGCCCAGATAGCGGAAGAACTTGCCGGAGCCGTAAAGGCTGCCGAATTCGGTGCGGTCCACCTCGAACTGTGCCTGAGCGGTGAGCCGTTTGCCATCGGCCGAGGCGACGACCACCCGCAACTCCAACGGCCGGGTCACGCCGCGCAGCGTGCAGCGTCCTTTAAGCACATAATTCGGTGTGCCTTCGCTGCTCGCCGGAATGGCTTCCGCTTGCTCCGCGACAAACTCCGCGGTCGGAAAGCGGCCGACCTCGAAGAAATCCGCGGTCTGCAGATGCCGGATGAGCATCGCGTTCCATTGCGAGTCCGTCAGGTCCTCACACACGATGGAATTCATATCGACGACGAACCGGGCCGATTCCAACCCATTCGAGGCGACCGTGATTTCGCCCCCGGTCAAGCGCACCGAACCGTTGTGGTGATTGAAGAGGTTGCGCCCGGTCCAACGGATGAGGCTCTCCTGAGCATTGGCCGTGTAGGTTCCGTCCAGCGCGGGCGGCGCGGGCAGGCGGCCGTCGCCCTCCAGCGCGAAGCCCGCCGCCTCCCACCCGGCCAGGCCGTCCGGAAAATCCAACACCACCGCGTGGCCGGCGGCGCGCAACTTCTCCAGGGCCGCCTTGGAATCAAGGGACCCTTCCCCCGCGCCATACACGATGATGGGCGTGTCTTTGGCAGGTGCCAGTTCCGCCACCTTTTCCAAAAACACCATTTCATAGACACATGCGTTGGCAGACCCCGGAATGCGCCGTGCGGCGTGGACGTCTTCCGGCAACACATTGAGCAGCAGAGGCGCCTGCCCTGCCTTGACCAGTTCGTTGAGTTGGTTCGCATTCATGACGGTGATGCAATGAAGATTCCACGGTTTCTGGAATTCGCCAGCACCTCTTGCGCAGACCGCTGCCGAGTGGCCCAGGCATCCTGCCCGTTGCCTAGAACTAAGTGTCAGAGAAACGATCAAAATTCCGCTTGCGGTCCGTCGGGCGACGCGGCACTGGCAATGCTAGCGCGTGGCGGGGTGCTCCTGCCGGAGGGCTTGTCGGTGCTTGGATTGTCGCGGGAGCGGACAGGCGATTCGGAGATCGCGTCTTCCAGGCGCGCTGGTCCAGGCGCGCTGGTCTAGCGTTTTTCCGCGGGCGGGGGATCGCCTTTCGGGTCGGGCTGGGGGACGAGTTGGTATTGGGTGGCGAGTTGCAAGGCGGCGGAGCGGACGAAGCCGTCGAGTTTGAGGAGGCGCGGCAGCTCGGCGGCTAGGGCGGGCTTGATTTCGGCGGGGTCGCGGTTGGGCAGGGGGCGCCAGATGCCGGTCAATTGATCCACCGGCGGGGGCTCCACCCAGAGGGCGAGCAAGCGCAGGGTTTCCTGTTGGATTTCCACCGGGATGGCGGGATCGCCAACGAGTTTGAGCAAGCGGGCGGCATTTTGCGGGGTGCCGAGGCGGAAGGCGTTGTGGATGAGCCGGCGCAACATGAATGGTTGCCACGGGCGGGCGGCGAGGTTGTCGAGCAGGTAGGCCACCGACACGCGGACCTCCTCCAGCGACAGATCGGTGACGGCGCGGATCGCTTCGTCGGCAACCCGCGGATCAGGATCATTGATGAAAGTGGCGGCCGCCGGGTCGTTCATGCGGCGCAAGGCGACGGTGGCGGCGAGCCGCACGGCCGGCGAGGCGTTGCGTTCGAGGCCGGCGAGCATGATGGGGGTGGTCACCAAGTGCTGCAGCGCGTAAGCGCCGGCATGGCGCAGGTAGGGGTCGCGATTGTCGTTGGCCTTGAGGAAGTCGCAGACCGAGCTGTAGAAGCCGAGGGCCTTGAGTTTGCCGATGGCAATGGCGGCAAAGTAGCGCACGCGCGGCGCTTCGTCGAAGAGCAAGGCAGCCAGCGGCAGGCCTTCGGCGGTGATGTAGGCGGGTGGCGCGTCGAGCGGCACGGGTTTGTGGACATCCGGCGGCGCGGCGAATTGGTTCTGCGCGTCGCCGATGGCGCGGGCGGCCTGGGCGCGGACTTCGGCATCGGGATTTTTGAGCAGTCGGGCCAGTTGTTGGCCGGCGGCGACGCGCAGTTTGCTGTCGGGAATTGCGCCAAAGCCGTCGTTGCTTGCCACCGGCGAGCCGGACCCGCGGCGGGCAAGAATGCCGAGGCCCCAAATCCCGTGCACCCGTTCCATCAGGTCGGCCGAGGTGGTGGCCGCGACCAAGCGCTGCAACGCGTCGGCCCTGCGGGTGAGGGCGAGTTGGGCGCGCAGGCGGATGCGCGCATCGGGGTGGCGCAGCAAGCCGGCCAGCTCGGCGGACTCGCGTTGGGCGAAACCCTCGTGGATGAGTTTGGCCGTGTCCGCAGCCTCGGCGGCACGCCAGGTGGCGGGTCCCGCGTCAAGGGAATAGAGCGGCTGGTCGCCGGCAGCGGTGAGGAAGAGTCGTCCGTCCCAAGAGTATTGCACGGCGGTGGCGGCGATGCCTCGCAGCAGCGGGCGCGCAT
>Ga0073936_10006417_pt1 | contig 15529 bp, 17 predicted proteins | sample AliMusrvi5mmetaG_FD_87041 | JGI IMG/M metagenome (GOLD analysis project Ga0073936, IMG submission 87041) | Freshwater lake bacterial and archeal communities from Alinen Mustajarvi, Finland, to study Microbial Dark Matter (Phase II) - Alinen... | ecosystem: Environmental > Aquatic > Freshwater >... | reverse complement strand
TTTTGAAATGAAAATGTTTCCCCAGGGTTGATGATCCTGATATTTCCGATCTTGGAAAATGCGAGGCTGATATTATACCTCCTATATGCGGCATCATGATTAGTCCTGTATCTATAGGAAACGACTTCATACCCAAGTTTATAGAGATCCTCATTGCTTTTGAACAAATAGACGTCATGCAATGCATTATACTCATCTTGCGTGATTTCCAATCAGCGAGTCGGTGTGCCACGGGTAATATCATTTTTATATTGCATGAGTTTATTGATGATCAGATTGTCGAGCGCATCTTTTTGCTGGATATCTTTCAATAAGATGAAATCTACAAATCCAGTATTCGCCAAGAGCGATATTTTTTCATTTCCATCAGGAAATGGTATAGAGATAAATCAGGAGAATCATTGAGAAATCATTGCCTGTAAAAGAACAAGCCTGATGCGCTCATGCGCTCTTGCATAATTATCTGATGTTGCGAGGGTATTGAGGATAGTAGAATTCGGGATATATAAGAGTACATTATTCGCTTGCGTGTTTCAGGAAACATTGCTTTGCTGATATTGGATTTCAGGCCAAAGATACCGTCATGTGGTCGTATCGATAGTAATAGTTCATGAATTTTGATCTGTTAAAGTGATATGGTCCAATAATGTCGCGTGTATTCATTGCTCCACAAAACAAAACATAGACAGGAAAAAGACGACGATACCATATCATATGAAGGGGTGGTGTCTCTTTTCCATACCAAATATTCCGACAAGAAATAAAACATATGCTCAATTATATATAAAATATAAAATATGTCAAATAACGATTGATTTGGCTAGTAAAATATATATAGTAACAAAGATCTCAGGAGAGATCTTTATCTGAAAATGGCGTAGATAGGCTAAAAAAACAAAAAACAGAATATGAATATAAAAATAGAAAATTTCATAATTGCAAGTATTGCAAAAATACTGACTACAGGTATGGCGACGATTTTTTTCGTAATGATGGTATCATTATTTGTATATAGGACTCTCCCATTTTCATTTTGGGAAATATGGGTGATCCTTCTGATCATGTGTTTGCCTAATGAAGTATACAAGTTAATAAAATCCTGGGTAAAAAAACATTCAAAAAAACATAAATGAAATATGAAAACAAAATCAAATACTCTGTGGATAATAATGATAATTATAACTACAATAATGTTCTCTAGTTGTACGTATTATTATAACGGACAAAAAATCAGTGGTAATATGACTGAGAACGCTGAGTGGAAATGGCATAAGGAATTGCCAGATACTACAAAAGAAAACATAAAAAGCTTTTTTACGATCATGGGAGCTGGTCAGAATATGACTGATAGCTTATTACAGCATATGCGAACATTAAAAATATTGTCTGTACCTGATAGTCTGAATGCAGACCTTAAACTGATGTATATTGCCTACTGTTTCAGCCCTAAAAAATCAGAATTGATAATAGCTCATGTAAGCGAAATTCTTGACGGTCCATCATTATTGCACGATCGAGTAGCATCTTATAAATTGACAGTTATAGAAACATCGTCTCTACGTTTGGCAGAAGTCACAACTAATGAAATTCACCTTATACCTATTGTGTGGCAAATAATATTTGCTTGTGTAGCATTGTTCCTTGCATACATGTATAAAAAAATAGATTCATTAGCGGGTTTGATTTTTGGTATGATGATTCTAGCTTTTTCATGCATTATCTTGGGTATGATAGCTTCGATATTAGTAAGTATTTTGGTGATGACAGCAACTCTTGTGCTATTGTTTAGGAAGCAAAAGACATAGGATTACACATGTTTGTGACCGGCGAAGATATCGTCGGTTTTTTTAATAAAAAAAACTCCTGCAAAAAGCAGAAGCAATGGGATATGATTCTTTTATTCATCTTTGATGAATATAGTTATGTCTACATTAGGACGATCAAAGATATATGCATTTGTACAACATGATTGTCCTATAAACTGAATACCATTGTTTGGTTTACTTGTCGATAGTATCTTTATGTCTTTTACAGTAAAAGCCTCGTCTTCAGTCGCAATTACCGCTCCTTTGATGATAAGTGGAGCAATAACTGATCCATTCAAATCATTAGTTGTTTTTACTCCAAAATACTTGAGTAAGTTTTCTTCTGTTACTTTGATTGTTATTATATTTGTTCCCATATTTGTTTTGATTTATAATCAAATTATTATGTATATTCCCCCAAAAATCAATACAAGAAAATAATAAAAAAAGCCCAATCCGTAGATCGAGCATAGTATAAATAATTATGTAGATCAGAAAAAAAGAAAGAAATGAAATTCAGAATTTATCTTTTATTCTTTAATTCACTCCAAATCTTTTCCTGATCCTTGCTTAATTTCTTCGGGATTTCAATTTGTGGTATGATATATAAATCACCTTTTTTACTAAAAATTCCACCACTGCCAAACCCTTTTCCACTGATTTTGATCATATCTCCGACTTGTGTTCACTTAGGTACTTTGATTTTCAACTTTCCTTCTGGATGATCGACGGTGAGCTCTCATCACAAGACCATATCAAAGATACTGACGTTGGCTTTGATATAGAGGTGGTCGCCTTTCCTTTCGTACAGCCTAGAATTGACAATATTGATTTGGATGTAGAGATCTCAGATATGATGAGCTGATGATTCGTTTCCTTTTTCTGCAAACTTGATATATGCACCTGGTTTGATTGCTGCAGGTATTTTTACTTCCAAGGTTTCTTTCGCTTTTTCTAATCATCCATTTGCGAGTTGTCTGCCGTCTTTTGTGTAGATTCTTCCACTACCACTACAGGTTGGGCATGTGGCCTGGCTCTGCATAACACCAAATGGGGTCTGGATTTGTTGGACTACACTACCATGACCATTGCAGGTTTCACATTTTTTCTCTTCAGCTCAAGTAATTTTCTTCATCCTGCTATAAGCTATTTTTTTGGTCACTCCTGTATATGATTCTTCAAAATTAATATCTATAGCAACTTGAATATCTTCTCATCACTGAGTGCTTTTTCTCCTTCCTCATCCGCCGAATCATCAACCAAAGATACCTCCCATAAGATCTCCGATATCAAAATCTCAGAAATCGAATCATCACTGACCGCCACCAAATCATCATCAGCCGAATCCTCAAAATCCTGCTCCTCATTCTCCAGTGAATCCACTTTTTCTATAGGCATCGTATTGAGACTTTTTCTTCTCATCGCCGATGACTTGATAGGCTTCATTCATCTCCTGAAACTTATTTTTATCTCCTCATTTATCAGGATGATGCTTTATAGCTGCCTTTTTAAATGCCTTTTTGATCTCCTCTGCAGAAGCATCTTCTTTGACACCCAATATGTCATAGTAGTTTTTTTTTACATCAAAATCCATTTTATTTAATCCAGAATTTAAAATTCAGAGCTCAGAAACCCCTATTTATTTATGTTGTCTTTATAGCACGACTGTTGTATTAGTGATATTATAGGGAATTATAAAAAAATTGCAAATTATTCTGAAATATATGTTTACATAAACATGTCTAACTTCGATGTTTGAAAATCCTCAGAATATTTGGGTTTTCATAGCATCTCAGTATATCAAATTAAGTCCATTAAAAGTCATCAAAAATTTGACAGGAAAAAAAATCTGAGTATAATTGTCATATAGAACTTAATTACTTCATTATTTTATCACTTTATCACTCATTATGGACATTAAAAAACAAGTTGAGATCTTCAAAAATTTGCCATATGAAGACCAGAGAGCTAAGGTTACAGAAATGCTCAAACAACTTCAATGGACACATGAAACATTTGTGATGTTCTATAAGACTATAAGTACATTAAGCAGAATATCAGAGGCTGTATTACTCTATCTCTATCAATCTATCCTAGAAATTGCAGCGGAAATCGATGCAGGAAGAAAGGATAACGCTCAAGAAAAAATCAAAAAGATGGCTGAGGTAATCATGGCAATCAAGAAGGAAGAAGAGATGGAAAGAGAACGTGAAGGAGATCCAGATAATATGTTGAAAAATATGTAAGGGAAATATATATGCAGAGAAAAACTTTATTATACTAAAAATAAAACAATGGGAATAGGAGGAACAGGAGAAACGCAACCAGTAACTACCAAAGAACAAAATGAGGCGAATGACTCCAAATTAAATGTGGCAGAGACCAAGGCAGTGAATAGCATTACTACAGCTGAAAAATCTACAATAAATACCGTAGTGGATAAAAAATTTCCTGATGCAAAAAAAACAAATGAAAAACTCAAAGATCTCAACTATGATCCACAACAGGAAGCCACTGAACAAATACAATATCAGACAGATAAACTGAATGTTATAGCTGCTATTTCAGATAGGAAATTAAATACTAAATATATTACTGATAATGTTGAATACAAGAAGACAGTCTTTTTACAAGAAGATTCTGATCAGGTTAAAGCATATCTTGTTAATTATAATCTAAAGATAGTGAAGCAGAATACGCTGAATGGAACAAATACACCTATAATAAACATAGATGACTTTATGGAAAAATATGAGAAGGAAAAACCAGAGCCAAAAGCAACAATACAAATGTCAGCGGCTCCTGTGGCAAATTTTTCTTCAGACAAGATTGACCAAGAGACTAGTAAATTCATAGAACTCACTCCAGAACAGCAAGCAAATATCACTGAGGGAATTTGAGAGGTTGTAGCTGCAGGACAAAAAATAAATGCGTTTAAACTCTATGGCTATGCCGATGCTACTCATATAGGGAGTGAACAATATGCAAGGACTCAGTTTACCAAATTTAGAGATACATTAATCGCAAAATGAATGGATGAAAAAAATCTTCCTCCTGCAGAAGCAGAATACTTTAAGGGTATAGAGACCATGACTCCACTACAAAGAGAAGATCTTTTCAATAAATCATGGGCAGATAGCAGGGCTATGATGCAGATAGTCTTCCTACCAAAAGAATATATCGCTTACATCAACAACAACACAACCTCATTCCCAAGGATATTAGACCCAAGGCCAATAGGAAGTGCGGATGTATGAAATAAATTTACGTGAGGGAAGATAGAATTGGAGGTGACAGGTAAAGAAAAGATTACCAAAGAACTTACAGAGACCAAAAATGATGTATTGAAAATGATAGACAATAGGCAGGTTACTTATGCGTATACAGATGGGAAGAATTACTATCCTATAGGTGCTATCAATGTATCTAACTCAAATGGGAAACTGACTATCAGTGATGATCTGCCATTCAATCATGAGCCATCATTATTATTGGACAAAACACATCCAATAGATGCAGCTAAAAAAGATAAAAAAGCATTTTTCTCCGATAACAAAAACATAAACACCTTATGGGTTATGATCAATAATCCAAACGGTGAACATAAAGATAATTTGAAAGAAATCGATACCCGTGTAACGGCCACATGAATGAAGTTAATTGAGGGATCTGATGGTATAGCAAGCTTCCAAAAATCACTGAAAGAATTCAGAGATGCAAGTGTCGGTGATCAGGCAAAAATAAACTATGCAAATAATACAATTGCTTTGCTAGATGTATATAAAGATGTAGATGCTCAACTGAAAGCAAAAACAATAATATTATAATTATTTCTTAGGTAGTTCTTTTCCATAGTTTGCTACAATATACCATTTTCCATCTGTCCCTTTTGCCATACCAACTCATAGATCTTTATAGGCATTTACTGATAATATGTCATAGTGTCCTGTTTCTCGTTTATTATTGTTGATATAGGATTGTATGATATCATTGATTGTCGTAAAATTATAGGAAACATTACTGGAATATGTTTCAAAATTGTATCTGCCATCCTTAACCATCCTACTTGAAGCAGAATGTTCAAGCTTTTGGTTTTTTGCCATATCTTTTGCCTGTTCTTGAGCTAGGTCATTGATGATATCATTGAGTTTCAGCGGTCCGTTTCCAAGTGCTTTTCTTTTTATGTTTATCTCTTCTAGAAAATGTGTTCTGATAGTTTCCATTCAGTTTGTCTCAGCCAATAATGTGTCGATACTTGTATTGACGATTGTCTGATGGTCTGTACTCTCTTGATTCGTAACTCATTGATCTACATGTGCACCTAATCTTTTAGTATCACTGGTCTGTAGTGATTCACTAGTATTTTTTTTATTAGTTTTGCTTTTTAGATTATCAGTAGCAACTTTTGTTTTTAACAGCGTTAAATCTTCTTGTTCAACAAAAAGATTTGGTAGTATTTTTTTTTCACTACTTTTTGAGACTATTTCCTTTGCATTGCTAATCATACCATCTCTGGATAACATAAAACAAGATATAGTAAATTGCTTTAGAATCTAACACATTATAATATTTACTATATAGTACATTCAAGCCAAAATCTTCGTTGCTTTTGCTCCTAGATTTATGGTGAATGTACTATAATTATATTCCTTTTCTCTAAAAAAGCAAAAAAAGTTATTTTTATCTGTTATTCATATTCTAGTAGATACTTAGGATATTATACCGAACCGCTTTAGAAATCTTTAATTTCTTCGCTTCGCTCGAACTTAAAGTTTCTAGAAGTCGTCGGTATAACTCAATCATCCAAAAAAACTGTGTTTTACTGGTTTTTTTGGCGGTTGAGTATATCCTCAAAAACTCTATATTTGTTAAATAATAAATAATATAAAAAAGCTATTGATTTATAATAGGAAATATATATAGTATAGGTGTGCTTTAGAATATATATGAAAATTTTAGTCGAAGTTTTATCCACGTCTCTGATTTTTTGTTTTTCCCCCTTCCGTATATCAAATTAATAACAATACGACAGACGGAAGGAATGTGTTTTTAGGAGACAACTTGTGGTTTGCTTTGACTAGGATCCCGGTTAATTATCGGGGTCGTTTTTTTTATTTCATGGAATAGATAGCTCAATTACTTATTCATGGGCAAACCGCAGGGCAGTTTTTTGACAACAAAGAGATAATAATTTACGCCAAAGAAAACCAAGGCCATGAGCGTGAAAATTATGATCTTATTGAGTCTGTCCGTTCATTGGATCAGAATAAGTATCATCATGATAATAGACCAAATCCATACGAAAGCTCTTACTTCTTTTCTCGTTCGTCAGAGCCCCATCAGTCTATGATGCAAGTGAGTATAGTCACCCTTGAGGGGACTTTTTTTTATAACAAACATCCTCCATATTCAGACCCATATCGCGTCAAAAACTACCAAGGACAACGCTACGATCAGCGTCCCTATTTTAACTCCTCAAACGACAGAAAGATATGCCAAGCTAAATCAGAAAAACATAATCCCTACATCCCTTACGAGTCCCAAAGGCTTAAATTCAATGACCGTCGAGACGAGAGAAATACAAAAGAGGACAAAGGAAACGTTTTTTACAAAAAGTAATGTCTGCATATTCGCATCGGTAAAATTCGTATAATGTTTGAAGACAACGAATTGGATCAACAAAAAAATCGTCAAAAATCAGATACTAGAAACGCCGCTTGCTTGGGCGTAAATACCATCAAATCGATTGATGGCATTGATACAGAGGATAGACCAAGCTGTAAATCAAATAGCTAATAACCACTGAGGCATAATTCGCACATGTCCATTGATGATAAGTTCTTGAGGCCCAAAGCTTCATATCCAGACCGCTAATAATGCTCACGCTACATGTCCTATCAATCTCAGTGACGGTGGTATTTTAAAACTGATCTTGCCGATATAATGCAACTCTTCGAAGAGTTCGAAGATGACGATAGGAAGCGAACCGACAAAAAGCCCCCAGAATAAATGATTATGCAAGTATTGGGGAAAGAGGAGTGCTATAATGAGAAAGAATCATAGATAGACAAAAATTCCCTGCATGGTCGGCACGGGCTTTCTCGTATTCTTCAGATCATTTCCTGGCTTATCGAGTATTTTTAGCCAACGGAAAAGCTTGAGACCGACAAAAGCAACGACAACTGCTATAATGGCAACGAATAGATAGTTCATTCCAAAAAAAGAGGAGCTAAATGACTCCTCGCAGTGTAGTCTTTTGGAGAGAAATTTCTAATGGAAATTATTTGTATTTAGGAAATTTATCCGATATGATATCTGTTGTTTCATTAGGGGTTGCTTTTTTGTAGATATTAGTTGCTTTAGTAGTACCTGCACCTACAGTGAATGAATAATCAGTGACTGATTTTATATCATCTTTTTTGTCTCCTTTTTTGATATAATCATTCATGGTAAGATTGGTGATGTTGGCGTCTATTAATAGTTTTTTAAATCCAACATCAAAGACATCTTTGGTTAAAGCTTTTTAATCTTTTTTGAGAGAGATGTTTATCTTATCTCATTTGTTAGTAATCTCATAATTATCAGATATAGTGTTATCAGTAGATACAGAAAGAGCTGTCAGAACATCTGTAGTAGTAGCTATGTCTGTTGTTGAGGATAGAATATCAGTTGTCATATCTATGGTTGTCCCTTTTTCCTTAAAGCTGGTTTTGTCTTCTTTTTCCTTGGTAACGTCATCACGTCATTCCTTATATGTTCTGACTACTGTTTTTTCTTTGTTATTCCTTTTTCCTTCTATCTTCTTGGATACGACATTTTCTCCATCGCGTGTAGTGGTTATGATTTTATATGCATCATCGTATTTTCAATCTTTAAGCTTAGTGGTAACATTGCCATCAGCAGATTCCTTTACTGTGGTTTTTCTCTTGTAGTAATTATCTCCATGATTACGATTACTATTAGCCATAAGATCCTTATCTACTTCATCTTGGAAGTTTGCTAAACTTATTTGCCCATCGCCTGTTCAGACATTATCTCTAGAGATAAATTTGTTTTTATACGTATATCCATTAGTTGCCTCGTCATAGATAACAGTACTATTTTTATCAAAGGTGTTTTTGTTTTCTGTAAGCTTGGTTTGTGCAGCAGCATCTAATATGACTTCCGTTGAACTATTTTTGGCATCTGTATTTGTGGCGGTCAGTGTAGCATCAGCTTTTGCTTTGTCGATTGCAGCAGTATTGTCTATAGTGGTCGTAGCTGTTGTATTGAATTTTTTGAATGCGTCTAAATATGCATTCAATGCATCATTTGTTCCTGTCCCATATGTTCCATCCCATACTCCATTCTTAGCGCTCGTTGTTTCCAATGCAGTCTTTATGTCGCCATCAGGAATATTTTTATCTAAAAATTGCTGAAGCGATTTGATGTTTTCGTTAGTCGGATTTGTTAGTGCGTTTTCTATGTTTTGTATTCCAGGCAATTTTGGCTGAAGCTCCTTGGTGAAAATAGCTTTTTGGGTATCAATCATGGTTTTACCATATCATTCTGAAGTATTCCATAGGTCTTGCACTCATCATGTCGCTGATATATCAGTTGTAAAATCTTCGGTAATAGAAAACTCCTTGGTAGTCGTTGTTGTTTCCATAGTGAGCGGTGCGATAAGTGTCTGTAAATTCTTTAATGCTGTTATATCTGCTTCATCAGTAGCTTTTTTTATTGATGCTGTGATGCTTGTATTAAGGGCAAGCACACCTGTTTTGTTTGTTTTATCTGCATATAAAGCATTAAGTCAGTTTAGAAATTTCGTATCCAGAATAGGAGCAATAGTATCAGCTGTATCAGGGTTGGCTACAGCATCAGTAACTGTTGTAAGATTGTGTTTAAATTCTTTGGCTTCTCTCGTTTTGAGCTCTTCTGCTGTTTCTGTCTTAGGAGCTTCAATAATGTTTGCATTTGTTACCATGATAATGGAGATATAAAATAAAATACTAGATATCAGAAATCATAGCATCAAGCTGATCGATATCTTTTTGGTCTTGTTGGGTAGATTCATGTTCTTGTTCTTTCAGCTTTTCTAGGAAGTTTGTAGCTTTTTTGAGGCTTTCCTGTTGTTTCTGATCATCAAGTACCTTGATAGTCTCTTTGAATGTATTGATCAAAAGGTTGATAAGCGTCTCGTCAAATGGGTTTGCGTTTACAAGAATCTTCAATCCTCTAGCTAGGGGCCAATTGTTTTGAAGAACGTCTAACATGCGCAAGACATATTCTTTTTTGTTCATGTATTATTATTACAGAGTAAAAACAATATAATTATACTCAGAAATATTTATTTTGCAAATTTTTGAGAGTATTTTTGTGATGATAAAAAATGCAATAATAAAAAAAATCCACTTGTTTTCTGACCATGAAAAACTACTATGCAGGTGATGATTTATATTCGTATTGCCTATGAAACAATATTTTTCAACAACAACGACTACCACAACAACCATAGCATAATGGTAGGAGTTTGTTATTGAAAACGATATAACTCCTACTGAAATCTCATGTAGGTTTTTTTATTTTACTAGCACATTAGCAATGGAAGAAGCGATTTTGAAACCACGTCACTCACTCTCACATATACTTGCGCAAGCAGTACAAAGGTCAGTGGATTCTGATGCAAAACTCGGTATCGGACCTGCTATAGATACAGGATTTTACTATGACTTCATTTTCTCTGAATGAGTAGAATTCAAAGAAGACAACCTCAAGGAGCTCGATAAGATGATGACCAAGATCATCAAGGAGAGTCAATTATTCCATAGGATAGATCTCGATTACAAGCAGGCAAAAGAAATTATTAAAATGCTCGGAGAAGAATTTAAACTAGAGTTGCTTGAAGAATTCAAAGCTGCTGGAGAGACAGTATTTTCCTACTATATCAATACTATCCCTGCTTCAGCCAAGGACAATTTACTCAAAGGCAGCAACCCTGACTATATCACTAAATATGAGAAAATAAATCAACAACTTCAAAAATTCTGAATTCTCAATTCTGAACTCTGAACTCAATTCATCACGTTCATCGATATGTGCGAATGACCTCATGTGGACAATACCAAAGAGATCAATCCGGATGCCTTCAAACTCGATAAGATCGCATGAGCATATTGGAGAGGAAGCGAGAAAAACCCAATGATGACCAGAATATACTGATTAGCGTTTGAGGACAAAAACGCATTAAAAGCATATGTCGAGATGATGGAAGAAGCGAAAAAAAGAGATCATAGAGTGCTTGGAAAGAAGATGGGATTGTTCACTTTCTCTGAAAAGGTAGGTCTCGGACTACCGTTATGGATGCCAAAAGGAGCGATGCTGTATAATGTGATAGAAGATTTTTGGAAAAAAGAACATGAAAAAAATGGCTATCAATTTGTAAAAACACCCCATATAGGAAATAAGAAGCTTCGAGAAACATCAGGTCATCGATGATTTTATTCAGAAAGCATGTATCCTCCTATGGAAGTAGGACAAAGTTTAGAAGATGCAAAAGCAGGCAAGAAAGCTGAGGAATCGGAACAATACCTGATGAAGCCCATGAACTGTCCATTCCATGTAGAGATATACAAGGCAGAACCCAAGAGTTATAGGGATTTTCCTCTTCGTCGATGTGAAATGTGAACCGTATACAGATTCGAAAAAAAGGGTCAGTTAAATTGATTGGTTCGTGTTAGATGATTTACGCAAGATGACGCACACATTATCTGTAGGAGAGATCAGGTAGAAGATGAACTCAAGAGAGTGGTCAATTTCATACTATTCATCTACGAATCATTCTGATTCAAGAAAGAGGATGTTAGGGTGTATCTTTCGCTCAGAGATCCGAATAATAAATCCAAATATGCTGGCAATGATGAATGACGGGAATATACAGAAAAAGTATTGGAAGATGTTGCGAAGGAGATGAAGCTAGATTATTCCAAAGAACTTGGGGAAGCGGCATTCTACGGTCCGAAGCTGGATTTTAAGGTCAAAGATTGTTTGGGCAGAGAACGACAATGTTCAACGCTTCAGTTTGATTTCAATCTCCCGGAAAGATTTGATATGACATTTACCAACAATAAGTGAGAAGACGAAAGACCGTATATGCTCCATAGGGCATTACTTGGAAGTTTCGAGAGATTTATTTGAGTATTGATTGAACATTATGCAGGGGCATTCCCATTTCGATTATCACCAGAACAGATCAGAATCATTCCCGTCGCAGAAAAATTCATTCCTTATGCAGATGAAATCCACGCAAAATTCCATGAGGATTTATTGAGAAGTACTGTAGATGATAGCGATGATTCTTTCAGCAAAAAAATCCGCAATGCAGAAGTAGACAAAATCCCCTACATCATCATCGTCGGAGAAAAAAGAAGAGAGTACAAAAATGCTTTCTATCCGCGAGTACAAGACAAAAAAACAGTACGAAACCAGTATTACTGAGTTTGTCGACAACTGTCTAGTTGAAGTGAAAACAAGGAAGTTATAGAATCAAATCTCTATAAAATATATTTGAAAAAAAATAAAAAAAATCCCTCCGAAAAACGGGGGATTTTTTGTTAACTGATGCAATTACTTTGGCAGACCGGTATTTCCATCGAAAAGGTTTTGTATCTCAATCAATGCACTAAGTTCAGTGAAGTTTACACCATCAAGAATATTTTGTATTTTCCCCTTAAGGACAGGATTTAGTGTATCATCTTCCAGATATTTACGTATCTCATTGATTTTTTTACTCTCATCAGAAAATCCAGTCAATAAAACCCAGATAGATTTTTCCACACAGGTCACTTCAATTTTAATTGTTCTTGTTGTAACGGCCATATAGTTATTTTTAATTTTTTGTTTAAATGTAAATAGTTTTTTCCTAGTAAATTTCAAGAGGTTTTAATATAAACTACAATTGTTTGGTATTTGTGGGTAGTTTATGATAGGAACCATACATTTTTTTTCAAAAAAACATATACATCCTCCTTCAAAAATATTTCTTTTGATTGAAGGATGTATAGTTACTATCACAATAATTCCTCATTACATTTCGGACCTATTTGGATAGCAACTATAATTTCGATATCATAAAAAACTTCATTTCATTCCAGTTTTTTATTGCATCTCAATTAAAAAAATCCCTCCGAAAAACGGGGGATTCATGGTTTGAAAATAGCTAGTTTTAAATAGCAAATTTAGCTTATTCACTTGGATCTGCGCTTTTTCTTGGGAGGCAGCATTTCCTCTAAAATTTCTTCATACCTCCGATTTTTTTGCATTGCATCCAGTACTTCTGGAACATCAATTCGTCCACATGTTATTGCTTTGTGAGCAGCAATAATCGTGTCATCGTGACTGGTATTCTTAAGAATTTGAGTTAATTTCACAAAATATTTGCTCTTGATAGCAAGTTCAACCTCCTTATCAAGCGATTCTGCTCGTCCATCCATTCCTTTTCTTACCCAGTTCGTGTTTAGGTTTATTGGGAGTCCCCCTGGTCTACTTCTGCCAATACTCATGGTATTAAAAATTAGTTATTATATTTTTTTATTTATTTTAAATATATGTAAATACATTTTTCCTAGTAAAAATCAAGGTATTTCAAAGGAATTACGAATCATCAAGTACGAATTGCATATGAAAAATAGCATAAAAGACGTTGAATTCGTAAATTGAAACAGTAATTTTGGTCAGTAAGCATGTTTTTTATATATTTTTTTCAATAATATGAAACTGACCACTATCGCGCATATCTACGCAGAGTACAAAGGGCTCCTCGATACGGACATCATACTCAACGGACGAGTGAGGAGCGTGAGAGATTCCAAGACCTTCGGATTTATCGAGCTCAATGACGGTTCTTATCTCAAAAATATCCAGATCGTTTTCGAAAATAATTTATCCAATTTTGACGATATCTGTAAACTGACCACCGGAAGCGCTGTTACGATAGAGTGAACGTTGGTCGCTTCGCAAGGGGCAAAACAAGCCTTCGAAGTCAAAGCAAAAAAAGTGACGCTTGTCGGCGATTGTCCCAGCGATTATCCATTGCAAAAAAAGTGACATAGCTTCGAATATTTACGCGAGATCGCGCACTTGAGGACGAGGTCAAACACCTTTTCTGCAGTATTCAGAGTCAGATCCTTGCTCGCATTCGCGATCCACAAATATTTCAACGAGAATGGATTCATTTATGTTCACACACCAATTATCACAGGAAGCGACGCTGAAGGAGCGGGACAGATGTTCCAAATCTCGACATTAGACTTTCTCAATATGCCGAAAATGCCAGATGGAAAGATAGATTACTCCAAAGACTTTTTCGGCAAACAAGCATCATTGACGGTGAGCGGACAGCTCGAAGCAGAAACATTCGCGACTGCATTCAACAAAGTATATACCTTCTGACCTACCTTCAGAGCAGAGAATTCCAACACGTCCAGACACCTCTCAGAATTCCGAATGATCGAGCCAGAAATCGCATTCGCTGATTTGAATGACGATATGAACTTATGAGAATCATTGCTCAAATATGTCTTCAAATATGTGCTCGACAATGCTCCCGCAGAGATGGACTTCTTTGCACAGTTCATCAATCCTGAGGTAAAGATGAGGTTAGAGGCACTTGTTAATGCTGACTTCGCGAGAGTGACTTATACCGAAGCGATTGAGTTTTTGAAAAAGTCAGGACAGAAATTTGACTATCCCGTAGAGCGAGGCATGGATATGCAGACCGAACATGAAAGATATCTATGCGAACAGATTTTCAAATGACCGACCTTCGTTACCAATTATCCCAAAGAGATCAAAGCGTTTTACATGAGACTCAATGAAGACGGCAAAACCGTTGCTGCGACAGATCTCTTGGTTCCTGGGGTTGGCGAGATTATCGGCGGATCGCAGAGAGAAGAAAGATTGGAAGTGTTAGAAAAAAAGATCAAAGATATGTGACTTCATATAGATGATTACAAACGATATTTAGATCTAAGAAAATACGGAACTGTCCCACATGCAGGTTTCGGAGTAGGATTTGAGAGATTGATGATGTACATCACCGGCATGGAAAATATCCGTGATGTGATTCCATTCCCTAGAGCACCAAAGACGTGTGAATTTTAAAAAACAACTAATAACTAACAACGAAGGAATTATTTTCTTACGGACTATAGTTTATATTATGAAAAATAATCATGGATACATGTGTTTTCTGTAAAATAATACACAAAGAAATCCCTTGATATATCGTCTATGAGAATGATATTGTCATAGCTATTTTACCAAAGGATATGGAGGTATACGGGCATACGCTCATCATTCCTAAATGACATTATCAAAATATCTATGATATCCCAGAAAATGTATTGGCAGAACTAATCATGGTCACCAAAAAATTGGCTATTGATTACAAAAGAACTATTGGAGCGACATGAATAAATATATGACATGCTAGTGGAAAAGATGCCCAACAAACAGTATCCCATTTTCACTTTCATCTTCTGCCAAGATTCAAGAATGATGGATTAAATACTCGACCGACATTACCAAAAATGGAAATAAATAAAGATGATCTATTGAAAAAAATAAAATAAATTTATTTCTCAAAAACGTTTCTCCCGGGAGCGAAGTACAAAATATTTTAGATTCAATGTCACTTCATGCCCAAAATAAAATATATCTTCCGAGGAATAGATAAAAAAATAAAC